>OMGQ01000126.1_pt1 | contig 111625 bp, 107 predicted proteins | sample 1646071 | NCBI WGS metagenome assembly OMGQ01 (sample SAMN05578585, study PRJEB25193) | human gut metagenome | biome: Human Microbiome; feature: human-associated habitat; material: feces | host: Homo sapiens | place: USA:Birmingham
AACTGCTCTTTTTACCTGCTAAAAATGTGATACTTCACTTAAGAATTATACCATATATTTTAGGGTATATTATAATAAATTTATATATTATATATCACATATCACTGGAAAACACAAGGGGGAAACGTACAGATGAAACGAATTGATTTTGAAAATGGAAACACAACAAGTAATCTTTTAAATGCAGCTTTCCCGATGCTGATTGCTCAATTATTAGCACTGTTATACAACATTGTCGACCGCATCTATATCGCTCGTATTCCAGATATTGGGACTACCGCCCTTGGGGCTGTCGGTCTATGCTTTCCGATTATTGTAATAATCACCGCCTTTGCCAATCTGCTTGGCACCGGTGGCGCACCGATTTTTTCAATCTGCCGAGGAAAAAAAGATGTCGAACACGCCAAACAAATCATGGGGATTTCTTTCACGCTGCTCTGCGGCTGTTCTTTGATCCTGATGCTTGTCGGCATGCTCTTTGCAAATCCTCTTCTCGTATTATTCGGTGCCTCCAAAGATGCGCTAAAATATGCCTATCCATATCTGATGATCTATCTGATTGGAACACTTCCATCCATGATCACTACAGGGATGAATCCATTTATCAACGCTCAGGGATATGCTGCTGCCGGTATGTATTCCGTTACAATCGGAGCCGTTGCAAACATTATTTTAGACCCAATTTTTATCTTTGTATTTCACTTCGGTGTTCCGGGAGCCGCAATTGCAACCGTCATCTCTCAGGTTGCATCTGCCGCATTTGTGCTTTATTTTCTAAAACGCCGCGCCGAGATCAAAGTCCGGCTTTTTTCGCTCCGCAAAATGCACTCCTGCATTGCTGATATCAAGGACATTATGAGCCTTGGAAGCGCGGGATTTATTATGCAGCTCACAAATAGCCTTGTGACAATCTGCTGCAACAGCGTTTTGGCGCACCTCGGAGGTGATGTATATATATCCGTCATGACAATTATATCCAGCATTCGCCAAATAGTGGAGACCCCCATCTATGCAATTACGGAAGGTTCCTCCCCTATTTTAAGTTATAATTACGGAGCCAAACGACCGGAAAAAGTTAAAAAATGTGGTATTGAAATGGCATTTTTGGTTCTTTTGTATACCGGGATTGCCTGGAGTGTTATCCTGTTCGCACCAAGATTTCTCATCAGCATCTTCAGCTCTGATCGATCATTGGCAAGCCATACCATTCCTGCCCTAAAAACATATTTCGCTGCATTCATCTTTATGGATCTACAGTATATCGGACAGACTGTTTTCAAATCACTCAACAAAAAGAAGCAGGCAATTTTCTTTTCACTTCTTCGAAAAGTGTTGATCGTGATACCACTGACTTACCTGCTTCCATATGCGCTTCATATAGGCTCTGATGGAGTTTTCCTCGCCGAACCAGTCTCAAACATTATCGGCGGAAGCTTGTGTTTTATCGTAATGCTCTATCTCATACTGCCTGAACTGAAACGAATGCAACTTGAAAATGAACATATCCACAATTAAAAATCATATTCCAACGGATTATAGCTTGTTCTGATATTTTCATTCATTGCATTTAATTTTTCCATATCTTCCGGCTCAATTTGAAAATCAAATACTGAAATATTTTCTATCAGCCTTGAACTGTTTTTCGTTTTTGGAATCGGAATAATTCCCTGTTGAATATTCCATCGAAGCAATAATTGAGCCGGACTTTTTGCATAGCGGCTGGCTATTTCTTTAATTCCATCATCCTCCATTTTTCCACGAAACAATGGTCCCCATGCCATAATTTGAATTTTATTCTTTTTACAAAAAGAATTCAACTGTTCATCATGCAAAAAAGGAGTGTGCTCGATTTGATTTATCATCGGAGGAATTTCACAGTTCTCTAACAAAATCTCCAGCTGACTGATCTCAAAATTTGAGACACCGATTGCCCGGATCAGCCCAGCCTTATATAGTTCCTCCAAAGCCTTCCATGTACTCAAAGTCCTCTCTTTATTCAATCCCGGCCAATGTATCAAAAAAGAATCCAGGTAATCTGTTTGCAATCTTTTTAAAGAATCATGAAAACTTGAGATGGTCTTTTCATATCCCTGATTACAATTATCCACTTTACTGTTCAGAAAAACAGTCTCTCTTTGGATATGATTTTCTTTCAACGCATCTCCCAATGCCTCCTCATTCTTATACATCTGAGCTGTGTCAAACAATCTGTAGCCATATTGATATGCATTTCCAATTGCTTCGTTCATCTCAGCTCCCGCTTCCATCTTATAAACACCAAGCCCAATCTCAGGGATTTCTATATGATTTACTAATTCCATATGAAACATCCTCCTGTTTTGCCATTCATTTAATCCTCTGACCATACAATCTTTCGGTCTTTAAAATAATATTCTCTGTCATGTTCATTCACTTTGCGAAGTATCTCACATGGCACCCCGACTGCCACTACATTGGACGGAATGTCTTTTGTCACCACGCTTCCTGCACCAATCACAACATTATCTCCAATCGTAATTCCCGGCACGATAATCGCCCCTGTTCCAATCCAGCAATTCTTTCCTATATGAACAGGCGCATTATATTGGTACCCCTGACTGCGCAGCTCTGGCAGAATCGGATGCCCTGCCGTAGCCACTGTGACATTCGGACCAAACATTGTATAATCACCCACATAAATATGAGTGTCATCGACCAATGTCAAATTGAAATTGGCATAAATATTTTTCCCAAAATGTACATGTCCGCCACCAAAGTTAGAATGAAATGGCGGTTCAATATAACAGCCCTCACCGATTTCCGCAAACATCTCTTTTAGCAACGCCGTTCTCTTCTCCTGCTCTAAAGGACGTGTCGCATTAAAATCATATAACCTCTCCAGTCTTTGTAACTGCTCATTCATAATCTCTTCATCATTTGGCAGATAAAGCTCTCCTGTATGCATCTTCTCTTTCATACTCATAACGCGTGCCTCCTATGTGTTATAGCATTGTTTCTATTTTCATTCTAGCATATCACATCTGCCTATTCCACACCTAACTGGGTAATAATCTCCCTTTTATAATTTAAAAATGCCTCCGTCAGATTAAACTCTCCGCCGCGTGTTTTTTTCTCCCGAATTACAATCTCTTTTGTAATCCTTCCCGGTTTTCCTGTCATCAAAAAAATACGGTCAGACAGCAAAATCGCCTCGTCAATATCGTGCGTAATAAAAATAGTAGACAATTCAATCTGATTCATAATATCCAAATACCATTTGTGCATTGCGCTTTTCGTAATCGTATCCAACGCACTGAACGGCTCATCTAACAATGCCACCCCTTCTGAAAACAGATACGTCCGAAGCAGTGCGGCGCGTTGGCGCATTCCGCCGGACAGCTGACTTGGATATTTCTTTTCTGTTCCCGCAAGTCCAAATGGTCCAAATTGCGGACGCACCTTTGCAAGGGCATATTTTTTCTTCTCTCCCTTTATCATGAGCGGAAGCGCCACATTTTCCTCAATCGTTTTATATGGAAGAAGCAAATCTTTCTGCAGCATATAGCTGATATGTCCCGCCTGCCCGGTAATCTCCTTCCCATTTAAAAGAACTTCCCCGGAATCCGGCTCCATCAACCCTGAAATCACATTAAAAAGCGTCGTCTTTCCAGCACCGCTGACGCCGAGAAGACTCACGATCTCATTTTTCTGTAAGGAGATGGAAATATCCTCAATCACTTTCTTTCCATCAAACGATTTTGACACTTGTTTGGTTTCCAATCGAATCATGCTGCTCATCCTACTTTTCCAAATAATCGTTAGAGAATCCAAATCTCGCCGGAATCTCCTGCTCAATCAACTCATTATCTCCGAGCCATTTATAAAATGCATCCCATCTCGCCGGATCGATATAACCCCACTGCTCTACTTCAGCTTTATACTGATCTGCCAGCCATTCCTGACTTGCAAGCACTAACTCTTTATCAAGTTCCGGCGCTGCCTCGCATAAAATATCCGCCGCCTCTTTCGGGTCTGCGATCGCATCTTCATATCCCTTCTTCACTGCACTCAAAAATGCTTTTGCAGTGTCCGGTTTCTCTTCCAAAAAGTCATTATTTGCAACAATTACCGGTGTATAATAGTCAAATACCGGATTGATATCTTTGAAAGCGAAATAGTCTGTCGGAAGATTTTTTACTTCTGTCGCAATTCCTCCCCATGCATAATACACCCAGATTGCATCTACCTGTTTGGATTTCAATGCAGTCACCTCGTCCGTCACATTACTCGGAATCATGTTAATTTTGCTGTAATCACCACCATCAGCTTCCACCACGTTTTTAATCATTGCTTTCTCCACTTCCATATCCCAAGTCGCATATGTTTTGCCTTCCATTCCCTTAGGCCGGTCCATGCCCTCCCCTTTTCTGGAAATGATACCTGATGTATTGTGCTGAATCAAAGTGGCAACTGCTGTCACAGGCAGCGGATCATCACTTGCAAAAGCAGGTGCAATAGAATCCTGAAAATCAATTCCAAACTGTGCTTTTCCGGATGCAACCAAAGCACTTGCACCGTCTTCCGGCGGCTGTACAATCTCTACATCCAGCCCTGCATCCTCAAAATATCCTTTTTCTTCTGCCACATATAATCCAGTATGATTCGTATTTGGTGTCCAGTCCAGCACAAATGTAATTTTCTCAAGCTCTTTTCCTTCTTGTTTTTCCTTCTTTTCGCCGCAAGCTGTCAAGGAACATACTGTTGCCACAGCAAGCGCCAACGCTACTATTTTGTTTTTCATTTTTATTCTCCTTTTCGTTTCTCCCAAGGCATACATTTCTTCTGAAGTATTGACACAAGCCACATCAAAAGCAGACTGATTGCAGAAATCAGAAAAATAACCGCAAACATCTTGTCAAATGCATAAGATTTTCGCACCCGTGTCATGTACACACCGAGACCATTATATCCTCCAAGCCACTCTGAGATTACAGCCCCTACCACACAGTAGGACACCGAAATCCGAAGACTTGCAAAAAATCTTCCGAGAGAACTTGGAAATTTTACATGTAAAAAAATCTGAAGCCGATTCGCTCCCATCGCTTTCAATAAATTAACCGTGTCTTTGTCAGCCGACTGAAATCCTTCCAACAATCCGATTGCGATCGGGAAAAAAGTCACAATCACAATCAAAGTTACTTTCGGCGCCATCTCGTATCCCATCCACAGTACAAGAAGCGGAGCAATCGCAATCGTCGGTATCGTTTGTGTGATCACCATAATCGGATAAAACGCTTTGTAAAATCCTTGAAAATGATCCATTAAAACTGCAGCAACAAACCCGATTACCACTCCCAAAGTCAGACCTAAAAAACCTTCCGTTAAGGTTACTTTCGCGTGTTCCATCAAAAGTGGAAAGTCTTTCACAAATGCCTGTACGACCTCCAGTGGCGACGGCAGCAAAAAGGACGGCACAATTCCGGCACTTGACAGTATCTGCCATACGAACAGCAAAACTACAATCGCTGCCACAGAGTATGCCTTACTCGTGATGTTTTGTAACTTTCTTTTCAATGGTAAGCACATCTCCTTCAGGTTTGTATGTCACTTTGATGTAAGCAGCCACAGACGGTGCTCCCGCGCGGATTGCGATGTGCTGACATTCTTTCACAATATCCATCAGTTCATCATAATCTCCCTCGATTGCTGTCTCAAACGGTCCTACATAATAATTTAGTCCGGTGCTCTTAATATAGGCGATCACCTCATCCACAATACGGATTAATTCCTCATCGTTTTTTGCCTCCGGTAAAGTTTGAATTGCTACACTTGCGTTCATCTTTGTCTCCTTCTTTCTTTTCATATTTGATATCTGGGTTCTTAAAAGAACTGCTTTTCCAGAAGAAAAAGCTTCCTTTCTTTCTGAAAGGAAGCCTTATATTGTATACAAACTCATCTATCTCATTATAGACTCTACTTTGTGTTTCAATATTCTCCCTACGCTGGCATTACCCAGATCAGGTTAAGGGTCTAAACATTCTCGTAGTTTACTCTCAGCCAGGTTCTCCCGGCACCCCTGATTTCTTTTCTAGTTTACTCTAAGTTTTTTTGGAAGTCAAGTTGAAAACTCAACTAAAATAACTCTCTACAATTTAATCTTCATCGCATCTACATCTAAGTTCTACAAGAACTTATCCAAATCCTTGGACGATACACTCCCCTGCTTTAATCCTAAATATTTTTCCAGTCTGTCTTCCCAATGTTTTCAAATCCACTGTTTTCTTCTCATCACAAGTCACAAGGAAATGGCGTTTCCCAAGTGCATGAAACTTTCCCACTTATAACACTTTATTTTCTATATTTTCGTAAATAAATACTAAATACATATCCTATAATTAATCCTATAATACTTCCCCAAATGCTAAAATAGAATTTCCCTATTACATATCCAAAAATCATCCAAGTATACGGCAATGACATTATATATGCTAAAGTAAACTTATCTTTTTTATGATTATTGTTTTTTTCATCCATAATAAATCCCCTTTCTATCAAATCACAAGTTTCGTAGGATTGAATTTATGACAATCAATGTGCTTAAAAACTATTTAAACAATTAAATGCAATATATCATTATCAATCTGAAACTCAGTATACATTATACAGTGAGCAAATTCTGATTTCCCAGGTTAATAAATTGGAATTGTCACTTCCGGCATAAGCAAAACGGATGTCCTGCCGGATCAAACATGGTTACAAAATCATTTCCTCCAAATTGACTTTCCGCTTTCTTTGCTCCCAATGATTCCGCTTTCTTAACCATTTCTGCAACATTATCAACCTGAAAATCAAAATGCATCTGTTTTTGTTGTTTTCCTGCATTTTCTGGCCATACAGGAGGAACATAATCTTTTTCCTCAATAAACAAAAAAACAATCCCCGAAGAACTACGGACAGCCGATCTTGCAAATAGTTCACACATTTCCCAACCTAATAATTCTCCATAGAATCTTTGCAATTTTCTTTCATCATCACAATCAACCATAACATTCCCTAAGACCACTTCATCTACCATATTTTTAACACCCTTTCAAATCCAATTTGTCTTTATCCCCAATGTGGCATAACCAGCTGATAAACAAATGCAATCACAATGGATAATCCAATTTCGATAGCATACTCTTTCAGTTTTCTTCTCAAGAGTATTACACCAATTATCCATGTAAGTACCTCCAAAAAATGGTACATATAAAAGCCCTGGATAATATTGAGATTAAATGCCTGTGCAAGTAAAACACCCATAATCATGCTTGATATGAATATTGCAATAATACCTTCCCCCTTTGCATACCAACATATATATGCCATAAAGAATGTAACAAAAGAAATCGCTATCCATATCATCATATAGGTTTTCGGCAAGAACCCCAAAATGTAATTGCAATAGAGATAGTATCCTGCCAACATGCTTATAAAGAAAAAGAATGTGTTAATAGCAGCTCTCAATGGAGATTTCGCATACACAGAAATTATAGTTTCCAATAAAATCCATATTGCCAAGCGTCCAAAATAGTTGCGGATATCCAGTTGCTGTATTATCACTGGAAAAGCATTTGCAGTTGTACCATCCAGCCATTTCTGCAAGACACCAAGTGCAAACCCAAACAGGATTATTCCTGCTGTTTCGGTTATCTGCCTATTTAGTGGAATATCTTTTCTTGGCACCCTAACATTTTCAAGAAATGATTTAATTTTCAACACCTCCAAAAATTCTAATTTTTCTACTAAGCAGATCGGATTTTATCCTTTTAATCCTCTTGCTTGTCTGTCCATATCTTCAATAACAATATCGTAAATTTCTCCGAGTTGCGAACAGTATTCTAGCACTTTCCATGGTTCATTTGTATGAAAATGAATTTTAATCAGTTCTTCATCTCCAACTGCTAACAAATAGTCCCCATTAAAATTGTTCGTGAAATATTCGCTGATTTTATCTTCATCAAGATTTTCGCCTTCAATTAAAAGTTGAGTATCATATTTAAATTCTAACATACTTTTATCCTCCAAATTCTGTGTTATATATTTCTTTTATATTATCATATTCTTTAACATCTAACACCAGCTATTTTCAAAAAAAAGAGGATATATTACTTTCGTAATATACCCTCAACACTCAATATCATCTGTTCCTTTCCGATAAATTAAAAACTACGCAAACTTTGTTGAAAATCTATCCGATATTTTATGATAGATTTTAATAATTTACGAAAGGTTCAAAACTGCTTCAATCATGCATAATTGCTTGATTTTAAGCACATTTCCAGACTTTATTCAATTTCAGATTAGTTTCCCATCTGTTTTGCAACTTTTTTAATTACATTCCTGCCTGATCTGTGACATTTCCCTTCAAATCTTATTAGATATGTAGTAAACACGGTAAGTTTCACTTCTAGATACTACTCATTTATTCCACTTCTCCCAACTATATATTTGGGACACCAAAACCAGATCTCTTCAGCTTTTCTCACCCTGCTTTTTCTGTTTTGGGGGATTAAACCTCTCCATTTGGGGGGGATTTTCTCTCCCAGTCTTTAATAATGGCTCTTCGCTGTAATTCTTACTTTTCCCACATTGATTTCGGAATAAATGCTATGAAAAGCAGTCTCACAGGTTTATCAATGCCTATTCTCTATATTCCATTATAAATTTTCTCTATCTATCATACGTTCTATTATTTCTGAAAAATAATATTCTTTCAGATCAAAGCTCTTATCCACTTTTGCAAGATAGGAATATCTATCTTCTGTATAATGTTTGGATATGACAGCAAATACTTTATAAGTAGGTTGTGCTGTTACATCTCTAATATCCTTTTTCAACAATGTATTCGGCACATTTAATTTCGTATTTTTATCTTGTACAAAACCAATACAACCACACACATTTCCAGCGGCTTTTTCTGTAAACAATTTAGGACCTCTGTCTGTAAATCCTCCTATCATCGTTACATTTTTCTTAATCAGCATCATCCGCTCCAATATATCCAATTTTTGCCCCGTAGAGCCATCTTTCGCAAAAGAAAAATCATTTTCGGTTAATCTCTTATCAAGACATTTTTGGTAAAAATGAATTGCGGAAGCTGTTGTTTTCTTGTTTAATCGAACCCCTGTCAAATGCAAAAAATTGTATCTATGAAAAGCAACCTCATAGCCTTGTACAGACGATAAAATCTTTCCCTTTTCCTGTAATTGCTTTTTTACCTCTCTCGGTAATCCATACAGAAACAAAACCTTTTGATCTTCCAGATTTTCCTTATAAAGTTGTGCCGCTTTTGTCATAATCTGTATTGCACGTCTTTTATCCATAACTCTGTCCTTATCTTGTGAAGTTTAGAAAAGGGAATGTTCATGCCGCAGCACTAAACACTCCCTTTTCATGGTTGATTTTTCCGTTGTCTGCCAACCTCCAGCCCCTATGTCTGGAAAATAACAGGTTTTTCCGTTGCCTGCCAACCTCCGACACCTTCGTTCGGAAAACGTATCAGATTTTAGGTGTCAACCCACCGCTGATGCACAGCTTTTCTAATTACATTCTACACGAAACATGTAAAAAATGCAATTACAATTTTATATTATGATACTCTGCTTCTTTTTATACATAATTCATGATATCCTTCCATCAATCAATTCATAGAAAAGTCTTTTCCCCAAAAATCTAATGATAAAATACGGTATTTTATGATAATTTATGAAGCTCTCCCCCAGCCTTTAACACTTACAGGTATTCTTTATTACATTAGTTTACCCGATTATCTCGTATTTAATAGTATGTCATTCAGTAATGGGGCTAATCGTGATACCGAATTACAAGTTATCGTATATCAATACTGGAATACTGATGAAGTGGTAGCAGAAATCGAGGCAGAACATAACCAAATCAATGGAACTCCTACTACTCTTACAATCAATCTATATCACTCTAAATGGTCTTTTCACAATGGATATGAGCCATTTTATACCACTACTATCAATTATGATTAAAAAGAAAAAGCAGACGGTCACTTTAAAACTGTCTGCTACAGTCGAGTAGACTAAAGCCTTGCAACTTTAGCCCCTCACAGATCCGTACGTGCGGCTTTCCCGCATACGGCTCCTCATAATAACATTCACTTAATATAAGCAATAGTACGTCTTTGGTTTCGCAAGCGGATAACACTTTAACATTTCCCAGTAACCGCCCCATGTATAGGCTCTTCTGCAACCACGGCGATTTACCGCTTTGAATAGGAATTGCTGTACTCTATGTAGAAATGCACACAATCTTCTATAATTCCATGTTACTCCATAATAGCGATAATGCCCCACAAGCTTCACATTTAGTTCTTTTATGATTTCTCTAACCGGTCGGTTTCGATTCTCATATATCCAGAGTTTGTAATCTTTCAGCTTGCGTTCAAACTTTTTACGAGATGTTTGCAACTTCACTGCAAAAGTTCCCTTTCTTGTTTTCCCACAATAAAGGGTAAAGCCTAGGAAGTCAAATGCTTCTGGTTTTCCTTCTCCTCTGGCTGTTCTGTTAGCTTCTGCAAATCTCCCAAATTCAATTAACCTGCTTTTACTGCTTTCCAGTTCAAGATTGAATTGTTCCATCCGCTCTTTCAGAGCTGAATAGTACCACTCTGCTTCTGACTTATACTGGAATCCAGCTACAAAATCATCTGCAAAATTCACCAGAAAACAGTCGCCTTTTAACATCTTTTTCACCACAAATTTAAACCACAGTGTCAATACGTTATGCATGTATATATTCGCTAGCATCGGACTCATGACCGACCCCTGCGCCGAACCTTCCTCTGTTGATTCAAATTTTCCATCTTCCATTATTCCAGCCTTTAAATATTTCTTTATCAGCCAGAGCAGGTTTGGGTCTTGTATATGCCATTCCAGAAATCTCATCATCCAGTTATGGTTAATGTGGTCGAAAAATCCTTTAATATCAGCGTCCACTATGTAGCTGATTTTCCCATAACTGATTCTCTGATATACTTCTTTTACCGCTTCGTGGCAACCTCTGTTTGGTCTAAATCCATACATGCAGTTCAGAAATCTTGGTTCGTAGATTGCTTCCAGTACTTTCTTTACTGCCATTTGGACAATCTTGTCCTCATAAGAGGCTATTCCCAGAGGTCGTATTTTTCCATTTCCCTTTGGTATATATACCCTCAATGATGGGAGTGGTTTAAAAGATTTGTTCTTTAACCTCTGTACTAAATCTTTGATATTTCTATCAAGGTTCTCTCCGTATTCTTCCTTTGTCACCTTATCAACACCAACCGCCTTTTTACCATCTAATTCTTTATGGCATTGTTTCAGCAAATCCGCATTTATCAAATGATATATGGATGTGAATACAGGTTTCTTTGATTTTGCCGATATTTCAGCTATTCTTTCTAATTTCGTTCCCATTATTTCCTCCGTCCCTGAGTACGGATAATGTGTCCTCAGAAAGACCGTTATTATGCAGTTTCCTTCCCTCCATCGGCATTACCCAATTTCATCAGTACTATGAAACTGTCCGACTACCTGTTATCCGTTTGAAGTTCTCCATTTTCAGTTGAAACTTCATACTCTTGTACGAGAGACAACAGGTTCTCCCCAGTTGATGTGTACCCACAATGTCAAGCATGATTGGCCCTTTGACCCCGCAGCGCCACACAACTCTCGCCATAATGATTTGTGTGCTGTTGCCTTCCGCACCAGTTAAGACGTCGGCCTACTGAAGTTAACTTTTCGAGGCTCAATAGCATTGCAACCCTGCTTTCTTGCTGTCTACGCTTGTCAGTTGCTGTTACCAACAACATCCCAAGACTCGCTATTATCTGGTTGCTAGACCTTGGATAAATCGGATTCCCACCGACTTGGTTACACACCCTTAGCTGGGCGCACAACTGGGATTTATCCGTTTAACAGATTATTTCTTATCGAAAGTATCTTCATCATCAGACTTTTCATTTTTACGCCGAACACTCTCTCCAATGCAAAGGAAAGTAGAACCTAGGCAAAACCAAACTACTCCGGATGAAAAGCCCGTATTGAAAAACTTAATAAGAGCAGTTATGTAAAATAACAATGAAGCTATGCAGTATAAAGTTACAGTTGTTTTATTTCTCATATTTTTCTCCTTCACAAATTCTTATTTGTTTATTTCTTTCATTCTAACACAGTTCCTCGTCTTTAACATTATTTTCCCCAAAAATTTAAGGGCATATTGCAAAATGCAATACACCCTCAACACTCACAGCGTTCCCTTTCTATTTTTAAACAACAAGTAAATTCCTCGTTAAGAGGTTGGGTAAATTTCTTTACCCAATACCCTACCCAATCTGTACCCAAAATAGCACGATATTTTGTGAGATTTTACAGTAGTTTATAACACTTGTCAAAATAGCCAGAAATCGCTTAAATACGCTATTTAATTCGCTTTTTACCAGTCTTACGATTGATAAATTAGTTTCCCATCTGTTTTGCTACTTCTTCAGCAAAGTTTTCTTCTTTCTTTTCTAATCCTTCACCTGTTTCGAAACGAACAAATCTCTTAACTGTTACGTTAGCACCGTTTTCTTTAGCTACTTTTTCTACATATTTAGCAACTGTTAAATCACTGTCCTGAACGTAAACCTGATCTAATAAGCAGATTTCTTTCATCTCTTTGTTCAAACGTCCGATAATCATTTTTTCAATGATGTTTTCTGGTTTTTCTGGATTTTCTGTCTTAGCCTGAGCTAATAAGATTTCTTTTTCGTGTTCGATGTAAGAAGCATCTACTTCATCACGAGATACATACTTTGGATACATAGCTGCAACCTGCATAGCTACGTTTCTTAAGCATGATTTGATTTCATCATTTACAACATCTGTATCAGCTTCTACTAATACACCGATTCTTCCGCCACCGTGGATGTAAGATACTACACAACCATCTGTTGTAACTTTTTCAAATCTTCTGATGTTTAAATTTTCTCCGATTACAGAGATTTTTTCTGTTAAAACATCTTTTACTGTCTTAGAGTTGTCTGCTGCCCATGCTTCGCTCAAGAAAGCTTCGATATCTGTTGTCTCTGTGTTTAATGCCTGATTAGCAACTTCTTCTACGTAGCTTTGGAAATCAGCATTTTTAGCAACGAAGTCTGTCTCTGAGTTTACTTCAACGATTGCTGCTACTTTATCGTCTTTTACAACTGCTTTTACAATACCTTCTGCAGCGATTCTTCCAGCTTTTTTGTCAGCTTTTGCCTGACCATTTTTTCTTAAATATTCGATTGCTGCATCCATATTTCCATCTGTTTCATTAAGAGCTTTTTTACAGTCCATCATTCCTGCACCTGTCATTTCTCTTAATTCTTTTACCATTTTTGCTGTAACTGCCATGATTCATTCCTCCATAAAATTGTGTGTTCTTTTTAAAAAATGCTTCAACCTGTTCTTAAGGCTGAAGCATTCATGTTCGAAATCTTACGCTTCTTCAGCTGCTTCTACTTCTTCTGCAACTTCTTCGTATACTTCTTCAGCACCTGTTACACCTTGGTTTGCTTCGATTACAGCATCTGCCATCTTAGAAACGATTAATTTAACAGCTCTGATTGCATCATCATTACCTGGAATCACGTAATCTAATTCTTCTGGATCACAGTTTGTATCAGCGATACCAATCAACGGAATTCCTAATGTGTGAGCTTCCTGTACACAGATTCTTTCTTTTTTCGGGTCAACCACGAAGATTGCATCTGGAGCTTTCTTCATGTCTTTGATTCCACCTAAGTTCTTTTCAAGTTTTTCCCATTCTTTTTTGATTTCAATAACTTCTTTCTTAGGTAATACGTCGAATGTTCCGTCTTCAGCCATTCTTTCGATATCTTTTAAGCGGGCGATTCTGCTCTGGATTGTTTTGAAGTTAGTCAACATTCCACCTAACCATCTCTCGTTTACGTAGAACATTCCGCAACGTTCTGCTTCTGTTTTGATTGCATCCTGTGCCTGTTTCTTTGTACCAACGAAAAGAATTGTACCACCTTCAGCTGCGATATCAGAAATTGCTTTGTAAGCTTCGTCTACTTTACCTACAGATTTCTGTAAATCGATAATGTAGATTCCGTTTCTTTCTGTGTAGATGTACTCAGCCATTTTAGGGTTCCATCTTCTTGTCTGATGTCCAAAGTGAACACCTGCTTCTAATAATTGTTTCATTGAAATAACGCTCATGTGTTTTTCCTCCATTTGGTTTTTTTACTTCCATATACTTCCCGCCTTGCAACCGCTCTTTTTCATAAAAAGAGTTTGGCACCTGCAAGGATAACCATATATGTGTTTTTTGCAACGTTAATAGTATAACATATCTAAATGATGCATGGCAAGTCTTTTTTACCAATATCTTCTGATTGCTGTAATCGGCTGTGATGACCCCATATATACACTCGCCTCTTTTACTGTCTGCCCTTCTGTCGGTGCATGAATTACACGCTCACCGCCTATGTATATCGCCACATGTCCAGGATAACAGATAATATCTCCCGGAAGTGCATCTGCAAGACTTGCTATACTTTTTCCACCTACTGCCTGTTCTGCTGATGTACGCGAAATCGAGATTCCCACTGCCTGATGGGCTCTCATGGTAAGTCCGGAACAGTCGATGCCATTATAACTTGTCCCACCATATACATACGGTGTTCCGATATAACTTCTTGCGGCTGCCACAATTGCCTGTCCGACACTTACATCACCATTTCCTGTATTGTTATTACTGTCATTGTTGCTGCTTCCGCCACCCGAAGTTCCGGAATCCGGCTGACTTGGTTTTTCTTCTGACTGACTGTTTCCACCGCCTGAATTTCCACTGGATGTTCCTCCGGACTGGCTATTCTCAGACGTTGTATTCGACGCCACCTGTTGCTGCTGTTTTTTTGCTTCTTCTTCCGCTTTCTTTGCCGCCTCCTCTGCGGCTTTCTTTGCCGCTATCTGAAGCTGCTCATCTAAATCTGCCACTTCCGTCTTTTTTGCTTCCAATGTCTTGGATAAATTTTCTTTCTGGGTAGAAGACTCCGCCTTCAATTCTTTCAACTTATCCATATCTTTTTCCAAACTACTTTTTAAGGAAGCTACCTCATTTTTTGTCTCTATATATTTTTCCAAATATTCTCTATCTTTGTCATGAACTGCCTGTACATATTCTGCCTGTTTTAGCATCTCCGCAATACTGCCTGATTGGAAAATTTTTGTCAACATAGCGCCTGTTCCATTCTCATACATGACTTTAATGCGATGCTTCATTTCTGCATACTGCTTCTGTTCTTTTTCCTGTGCAGTCTCTAAATCTGACTTTGCCTGGATGATCTCCTCCCCCTTTGTCGTCATCTGTGCATCTATGTCATTGATCTTTGTCAATATCTTTGTCAAATCTGCTTGAAGCGTGTCTACTTCTTGTTGTGCTGCCTTTTTCTGTGTCTCGAGATTGTCCACACTGCTCGGTTCCGCAAAAACCGGTGATACAATCAAACTGCTTGCTGTAATCGCTGATACAAGTATTTTTGTAATTCTTTTCATCTTAGTCCCTTTCTCTATTTTTTCTCCGCCTATATAGTTCAATATACTATAAATACCTCCCCTTTTCAATCATTTTCTGCAACAAAAAAGATTGCGCTATTGCGCAATCTTCGCGCGCGAGCGGTTCACGCAGTGATAATTTCACCCCCGCGAGCTGCGTATCTTTGCACGAAGTGCTTTTTTTGAATTATAGGATTCCAAAGGAATTTCCTATATTCAAAAAAGGCTATGACTTAATCATAACCTTTTCACTCTTCCTACCAGTATCTTCTAAACCAAGGCGATCCGTATACATTCGAAACTTTTACTGTCTGGCCAAAGTCCGGTGCATGAATCATCTGTCCTCCGCCTATGTAAATTCCTACATGTCCGGAATAGCATACAACATCTCCCGGTAATGCCGCAGCCATATTGGCAACAGCTTTTCCACCGCTTCCCTGAGATCCAGAGCTGTGCGGTAAGCTTACTCCGATTGCTTTGTGCGCCATCAGCACTAATCCTGAACAATCCACTCCGCTATAGCTTTCACCGCCCCATACATACGGAACTCCGATAAAGCTATATGCCGCATTTACAATTGCCTGTCCACCACCAGAGTTGCTAGGTGGTACATAATCACTGCCACTTCCATTGGAAGTTGTTCCGGAATTTCCATTATTAGAGCTCGCTGCCAGTGCACTCTGTCTTTCTTGTTCTGCTTTCAGTGCAACTTCCTGAATCTGTGCATCAAAATTATCAACTTCTGCTTTTGCCTCTTCAATCGTTGCATTCAAAGTCTCTTTTTGACTTTCAAATTCTTTTTGCTTTTTCTGCTGCTCCTTCTGATCTTCTTCCAAAGATTCTTTTAAATCAGCAATCTTTTCCTTTGTCTCAACATATTCTTCCAGACATTTCCTGTCTTTGTCATGAACTGCCTGAACATATTCTGCCTTTTTCAGCATCTCAGCAATACTTCCTGATTCAAATACTTTTGTGAGCATAGAACCTGTTCCATTCTCATACATTATCTTTATACGAGCTTTCATCTCTTCGTACTGCGTCTTTTCTTTTTCCTCTGCCTTCTGCAGATCATCTGTTGCTTTTATGATATCCTGTCCTGTCTGAACGAGTTCTTCCTCTAACGTATTGATCTCTGCCATCAGGCTTGTCATCTCATCTTGTAATGTCTCTACTTTCTTCTCCGCTGCTTCCTTATTCTGCTTTAAATCATCGACTGACGGCGCCGCAAAAACAGAACTCACTACGAGAGAACTTACCAGTAGAGAGGTCAATAAAGTCTTTCCAAATTTATTCATTATTCCACCTATCCCGAATTTTTTTAGTATTTTCTTTACAACCCTCATTACCCCGATTATATAACACTTCATACATTTTTGCAATATTTTTTAATATTTTTGTAATATTCATTTTCCTTTTGCCTTTTCTTTGTAATATATGGTATGCTATATTTGCAACAAAAAATACATATTAGGAGGTACATTATGAACTTTACATTCAATCATAACAACTTAAATGTATTAGATTTGGAGAAATCACTGGAATTTTACAAGAAAGCACTTGGTCTTGAAGTTGTTCGTAAAAGAGAGGCGGAGGACGGAAGCTTTATTCTCGCATTCTTAAGCGACAAGACTTCTACTCAGAAGCTCGAACTGACATGGCTTCGTGACTGGGACCGTCCTTATAATCTTGGAGACAATGAATTTCATCTGGCATTTGAGACATCTGATTTTGATGCTGCATTCAAATATCACAAAGAGATGGGATGTGTCTGTTTTGAGAATCCGGATATGGGAATCTACTTTATTTCTGACCCGGATGGATATTGGATCGAGATCATTCCAGCCGAATAACGGAAAACACCATAATAATCGGGAGCGCACGTTTGCTATGAACGAGAGCTCCCAATTTGTATTTTTCTATTTTACATATCTTTTATCAAAACAAACATGCCTGATGCCACCAGAGCACAGAGTACAGTGATAATTCCCATTCGCATCGGCTGCTCCAGCATCCACGCAAATCCGTTCAGTTCAGTCACTACACAAGCTAATATATTCATGGTCATATGCATCAAAACCGGCGCTTTTAACGAGCCGAATTTTTCATAGACATATGCCAAAAGAAGACCGCATATTGTTCCATAAATAATCTGCACCAGATTTCCATGATACAATCCGAAAAACAGCGCAGAATAAATCACTGCCGGAACCATCGGCATAACTTCTCTCAGACGCTTGAAGAGCAGTCCTCTAAAAATCAACTCTTCCATGATCGGAATAACAATGCCAAGACATATGATCTGTACCGGTAAAGACGGAGTGTACAACATCTCCGACGCCTGTTTATAGCCCTCACTCACTTCTGAGAGATTGCTCAAAAGCAACAAATTGTTAACCCCTAGCGCAACCGGTATACTGATTCCGACAATCAAAATATATTTTCCAAAAGCCGCTTTTTTTTGCGGTGTAACTCCACTTTCTTTTTCCAGCTTCCGGTCTTTTCGAAACATCCACGCAAGAATCGGTATCGTACAAAGCGCAGCCAATGCGCTAATCTGTGTTGCATATTTCAAAACACCATCTGTCAGCTCCACCGTCTTTTGCATCAGTTCTTCCTGGCTGGACACCGCTTGAAATGTCTCCGGATGCACAAATATCGCATACAGAAAAATCACAACTGCCTCCACCACAAATGCAACCGCCATTTTTACAATAATCGGACCGATCAGTCTCCAAATCCGCTGTCCAGGACTTCTTTGCTGCACAGTTCCACTTCCTTTCGAATTTCTTCTTCTCTTCCCGCCAAAGAACCTTGTACCATCTCTGGTTTTCCACCGCCTCTTCCGCCGAATTTTTCATTTAATCGTTTTGAAAATATTCGTGTATCACAACTTTTACTTCCAATCACATAGCGATAGCCATCTTTTTCATCTCCCGCAAATACAGCTCCAATCGAAGCACCGTTTTCTATGATAAGGTTTGTCAATTCTCTCGGTGCATTTCCCTCAAGCTCTTCCTCAAACCAAACGACTACTTCTTGGGATTGTGGAATCTGCTCCACCTTATAGACAAGAAGCTTTTGCTGAAGCTGTGAAACCTTCGCTTTTCCAGATGAAATCTCTTGCTTTAATCTGGTGACTTCTGAAAAGACTTCCTCCTCCGGGGCTGACAGCAAAACAGAAATATTTTTCACACTCTCTGCTTTCTGCTCATAATCCTGAAGTGCCCGGAATCCACAGAGCATGGAAATTCGTACGCCACCTTTATAATTCTGCACATTCAAAAGCTTGATCAATCCAATCTCCCCAGTCTTTTTGACATGCGGTGCACAACAGGCGCACACATCATATCCTGGTATCTCCACAATGCGTACCTGCCCTTCAATCTCAATCTTACTTCTGTAAGCAATTGAATCTAATTCCTCTTTATCGGGATAAAACACCTTGATATCCAGATTCTTCACCACTGCTTCATTGGCTTTTCGCTCGATCACTTTTAATTCTTCTTTAGAAATGCTGCCGTTGAAATCCATTGTAATGGCATCTTTTCCCATGTGAAACCCGACATTGTCATAGCCATATACCGCATGTACAATCCCTGATACAATATGTTCTCCGGAATGCTGCTGCATCTTGGAAAACCGTTCTTCCCAGTCAATCGTCCCCTGTACTGTTTTTCCTATTTCCAAAGATTGATTCGTCTTATGGTAAATGATCCCGGCTTTTTCCTGCACATCTGTCACTTTTGCATCATCCAACCTCCCGGTATCTGCGTATTGTCCCCCTCCCTCAGGAAAAAAGGCAGTTCTGTCAAGAACCACCTCATATACTTCCCCTGATTGTTCGCACGAGACAACCGTTGCCAAAAAGGTTACCATATGACTATCTTCATAAAATAACTTTTCTGTCATATCCTACATCCTTTCCGGAGCCTCAAAACCAAGCATGTCAATACATGCCTCCAATGCCCGTTTTGTAATCAGCAACAATGCGATAAACCCTGCTTTTCGGTCTTCATTCTCTTCTGAAAGAATCTTCGTCTCATGATAGAAACGATTGAATGCATTCGATAAATCATAAATGTATGCACAGATTTTGTGTGGCGCAAGTTCTTCAAATGCTGTCTCAATGACATTATTAAATTTTGCAACCTCCAGCATCAATGCTTTTTCACTCTGCGTCTGAGGTTTTTTCATCTTACACTTGGCTGCATCTTTTCCACCTTCTGCATATTTTCCAAGAATAGATTTGATACGCACAATCGTATATAAATTGTACGGTCCTGTATTTCCCTCAAAAGAGATAAATCTTTCCACATCAAACACATAATCCTTTGCAGCCTGATTTGACAAATCTCCGTATTTCATGGCAGAAAGTGCAACCATCTGCGCTGTCTTTCTCGCCTCTTCTTCGGACATCGTACGGTTCTCTGCAATTTTTTTATACATCTCCTCATTGATGTCATTGATCAGACTCTCCAGACGCATCACTCCGCCGTCTCTCGTCTTAAATGGTTTTCCGTCTTTTCCGTTCATTGTACCAAATCCAATGAACTTCAATTCCATATTCTCATTGATGATCTTTGTCTTTTTCGCGCAACGGAATACCTGCACAAAATGCAGTTCCTGACGCTTATCTGCAAGGTAGATCACCTCATCCGGATGATACAGTTTCTCACGTTCGATCAGTGTGGCAAGATCTGTCGTATCATACAATGCCGCTCCGTCCGATTTTAAGATCATACACGGCGGGATCTCTTTTGTATCGGTCTCTTCTTTGACATCTACGACAAGCGCTCCCTGATCAATATGTGCATAACCTTCTTTTTTCATGTATTCTACCATCTCCGGAATATATGGCTGCGCATCTGCCTCGCCTTTCCAAAGATCAAATTCCACATTCAATGCACCGTAATTCTTTTTTAAGTCCGCTACAGAAACATCCATAATGTGTTTCCAGATTGCAGTGTATCCTCTATGCCCATTCTGTAATAAGAATGTCGCCTGCAATGCCTCTTCTTTATAATCTTCATGTTCTTTTGCGTATGCGCTCGCTGTCGGATAAATCTCTTCCAACTCGGTGATCGTAAACGGTGATTCTTCTGGATATTCTCCTTCAAACTGATCGTCAAAATATGGAAGCTCCGGTTTTCTCTTTTTCAGCTCGGTGATGACAAGTCCCATCTGGTATCCCCAGTCTCCAAGATGCACATCTCCAATCATCTTATGTCCGACATATTTCCCGATTCGTTTTACACTTTCCCCAATTACCGCTGAGCGAAGATGTCCTACATGAAGCGGCTTTGCAACATTCGCTCCGCCGTAATCCACAATGATCGTCTTCTGCTTTGTCGGCTCTTCCACACCAAGCTTCTCCTGCTCTGACATTTTTCCTAAATAAGAAACGACAAACTCACCGTCCAGAATAATATTGATAAATCCCGGATTGACAGCCTCCACCTGCTCAATGCAAACACTTTCTTTTAATACTTCAACGACATCATTGGCAATCATGATCGGCGCTTTCTTATAAGCTTTTGCCGCCGCCATTGCACCATTACACTGATATTCACACAAATCCGGTCTGTTTGACAATGTAACCTTTGCATATTGTTTATCATATCCTGCTTTCTCAAAGGCAGCTTCTAATTCAAATGTTAAAATATCTGCTATTTTTTTCATAGTTCCTCCTGCTTTGCATTTGCTCTACTTCGTTCATTCATATTTTTTCTTATACTTTGTTATTTTAGCACAAGGCTTTCATTGCAACAACCATATATTTTCAAAAGATTTCTCGTCTTCCTTGCTTTTTCTAATTGATTGTGTTAAATTGATAATAATTACTAATATTATTTATGGAGGTATCATTATGAATACAAATACTTTTCACAACTTATCTTACGGAGTCTATATTATTTCTAGTTTAGATGGAAGCAGATCAACAGGATGTGTCGTCAACAGCGTCATGCAGATTACTTCCTCACCTGCTACAATTGCCGTGAGCATAAATCATGATAACTTTACAAACAGCTGTATCGAAACATCGGGAACATTTGCAATTTCTATTCTTTCCGAAGCATCCGATCCCGGATTGATTGGACGTTTTGGCTTTCAATCAGGAAGGGAGATTGACAAATTTAATGGAGTTGACGCTCTGCAAAAAGGAGAACTCTCTGTTATAGCTGATGCATGTGGATATATCGTCTGTAAAGTTATCAATAAAATGGAAACTTCGACACATACAATATTTTTAGGTGAAGTCATTGATGCTGATCTCTTAAAACCTGATTCTGCAATGACCTACGCTTACTATCACAAAATAGTCAAAGGAAAAACCCCAAAAAATTCACCAACCTATCTTCCTGAAGAAACAAATACAAAAGAAAAATGGGTCTGCAGTATCTGCGGTTATATCTATGACGGTTCTACTCCTTTTGAAGAACTTTCCAATGAGTATAAATGTCCAATATGCAAACAACCCAAAGAAAAATTTACAAAACAGTAATCTTGGTGATACAAACAGACTAATAGAAAGCGAGAAACAATTATGAAAATAGGCTCTCATGTAGGTATGAGTGGTAAAGAGATGCTGCTTGGCTCAGTAAAAGAGGCCATCTCATACAACGCCAACACCTTTATGTTTTATACCGGTGCACCACAAAATACGCGCCGAAAAGATATCAGCGAATTAAACATTGATGCGGCATGGGATTATATGTCCGCTCACGGAATTGATGAAATCGTTGTGCATGCACCGTATATCATCAATCTTGGAAATACAATTAAACCTGAAACCTTTGAGCTGGCAGTAGAATTTTTGCAGCTAGAATTGGAGCGAACAGAAAGCTGTAAAAGTCACACTTTGATTCTCCATCCCGGCGCACACGTAGGCGCCGGGGCAGATGCCGGAATTGCACAAATCGTAAAGGGATTAAACACTGTCCTGACCAAGGACACGAATTGTAATATTGCCTTAGAGACGATGGCAGGAAAGGGAACCGAGATCGGACGGTCTTTCGAAGAACTTGCACGCATCTACGACGGTGTTGTCCACAACGAAAAGCTGCGCGTCTGCTTTGATACCTGCCATACACATGACAGTGGCTATGATATCATTCATGATTTTGACGGAGTCATCGACCATTTTGACAAACTCATAGGCAAAGAGCAGATTGCCGTCTTTCACATTAATGACAGCAAAAATATACGCGGCGCTTCCAAGGATCGCCATGCCAACATAGGTCTCGGCGAAATCGGCTTTGATGCACTCTCCTATATCGTGCATCACAAAGACTTCGAAACAGTGCCAAAGATTTTGGAGACACCTTATATTCCATCTACAGAGAATCCCAAAAAATCTTTCGCACCTTACAAACACGAAATTGAAATGTTAAAAACCAAGACATTCTCTTCTATCCTTTAAGATGATTATTTTACCTTCCTCTTGACTTTCTCTTCTTCTAATTGTAATATTGTATTATATATTTAATACAAAGTGAGGTGATCCTTAAATGCCATGGGAACTAAGCAATGACCGACCTATTTATCTGCAGCTTATGGAACGTATACAAATGGATATTGTATCGGGCAAATACCACGCTGGCGACAAGCTTCCTTCTGTACGCGATCTCGCAATAGAAGCTGCTGTAAATCCAAACACGATGCAAAAAGCTTTATCAGAACTGGAACGTGTTGGTTTGGTATACTCACAGAGAACGAGTGGACGTTTTATTACGGAGGACGCAACTATGATAAAAGAACTAAAACAGCATCTTGCCAATGAACATATCTTAGAATTTTTCGAAAAAATGAAACAACTCGGTTTTCGAGAAGAAGAAGCTTTACAACTTATGGAAGAGAGAATAAAGGGGGAAAAATAGATGAATCCTATTTTGGAGTGCAGAGGACTTACCAAAAATTACGGAAGCTTTACTGCATTATCGAACTTAAATCTATCTCTGGACAGAGGACAGATTATCGGTCTTTTAGGACCAAACGGAAGCGGAAAGACAACATTGATCAAACTCATCAACGGTCTGCTCGTTCCAACAGATGGACGCATATTGATCGACGGGACAGAACCATCTGTCACCACACGAAATATTGTCTCTTACCTTCCGGAACGGACATACTTAAGTGACTGGATGAAAGTAAAAGAGATCGTCTCTTATTTCAAAGACTTTTATGAGAATTTTGATGAAAAACGTGCCTATGAGATGCTTGCACATTTGCAGATTGATCCAAATGCAAGACTCCGCACCTTTTCCAAAGGGACAAAAGAAAAGGTACAATTGATTTTAGTCATGAGCCGCAATGCAGATTTGTACGTATTGGACGAACCAATCGGCGGTGTTGATCCAGCGGCACGTGATTATATACTGAACACCATTCTTACAAACTATAATGAAAATGCTACAATATTGATTTCTACACATTTGATCTCAGATATTGAAAACATTTTAGACCGTGTTCTTTTTCTTCAAAACGGGCACATTGCACTCAATGCAAGTGTAGATGACATCCGAATTGAGCACGGAAAATCCGTAGATACATTATTCAGGGAGGTATTCAGATGTTAGGTAAATTAATTAAACACGAATTTCGGGCACTCTCCCGATTTTTACTTCCGATTCATATTCTTTTGCTGGTTGCCTGTCTGATTGGACGATTTATGTTTCAGGCGATGGCCACGATGGATCTGCCAAATGTGATATTGATTGTCTCATTTGTATTCCTGATCTCCATCTGGATCGTTGTACCATGTGCGACATCTATTTTAATTGTAGTACGCTATTATAAAAGCCTGTATACCGACGAAGGATATCTGACACTGACACTTCCGGCGACAAGAGGACAGCTTCTGTTTTCCAAAGCATTTGCAGCATGCGTCTGGAGTATTTTAGATCTCGCAATCGTCATCGCAGGACTTGCAATTGTGGTTATCATACCACAGGTTTATCAAAACTCTGCAGAGGCGCTTAATGAGCTAGAAAAAGCATTGGAGATGTCACCAAGCCTGTTTTTCTGGTCAACTGTCGGAATCTCTGTTGTCGGATGTTTTGGGAATGTGGCACTTTACTATTTTTCAGTATCTATCGGGCAGCTCCTTTCTTCGCACAGAGTGCTCGGAGCGATCATTGCTTACTTTGCAATTTCAACAGTTTTTTCTGTATTGATGCTGATCGTCATGTTTGCAGTTGGATATGATCCATTTTTGAGCGCTTCCTCTGATTCGCTTGCCACAACAGCATTCTTAAGTTCTTATAAGGCAAGCGCCATCCTATGTATCCTGGAAACATTCCTGTTCTTCGGTGGTACATACTACTTACTAAAGAAAAAAACAAATCTCAACTAAAAAACAGGGACAAGGGTTCTTTTTGAAACCCTCGTCCCTATTTTTATCAAAATACAACCTGAATCAAAAACATATACAGCACCGTTCCAGCCCCGATACTGAGCAGATTGTTTCGTTTCCACACATGCAGTGCCGCAACCGTGGCCACAGCAATCAACTCCGGAACACCATGCGGCGCCTCCCGCACCGGTGTACTTTTTAAACAATATACAACAAGCATCCCGATCACTGCCGGTGTCAATACTTTTCCAAGATACTGTATCGTCTCTGGAATCTCTTTTCCTTTTGGAAAGACCAAAAAAGGAGTAACTCTCGTTGCAAATGTAGTCAGTGCAACCGCCAAAATAATCAAAATCGAAATTCCCGCACTTACCGGCATCCTTCTTCCTCCTTATCCAATCTCTTTTTCCCCACAAACAATATAAGAACAATCAAAAGCATCGACGGCAATACAAAACTGTCCGCGCCAAAAATCTGCAGACAAACAAACGCTCCCACAACACCGATCACCGCCGGTATCCGGTTCTTTTTCTCCATCCATTGTTCAATAAAGATCACAACAAACAATGCCGTCATTGCAAAATCAATTCCCTCTGAATTGATCGGAAGAAGACTTCCCACCAAACCACCGATTGCAGAACCAATCACCCAATAAGATTGATTCAAAAGTGCGATCGCCAAAAGAAACTTTTCTTCCGCTACTCCCTGAGGCACTTTTGTCGTACAAAGCAATGAGTACGTCTCATCCGTCAAGCTAAAAATCATATACCATCTTGATTTGCCCATTTTATTAAATTTTTCCAAAAGAGAGATTCCATAAAACACATGTCTGACATTCACCATAAATGTCAAAAAAATGACTTGTAAAAAAGAAATACCCGGCACGAAAAAATTCACTGCCAGGTATTGTCCAGAACCTGCATATACAAGCAGACTCATTAATATCGCCCATACGAAAGAATATCCCTTTTCTGCATACATCACACCAAACGCAATTCCTATAAACAAATATCCCGTCAACACCGGAATTGTATAAGGAAATGCTTTCTTAAATGCTTGCCTATATTGTGACATTTCTCTTCCTCTATCCTACACTTTATACCATTCTCAAATATACACACCTAGGCGGATTCGAACCGCCGCACCCGCCTCCGGAGGGCGGTGCTCTATCCCCTGAGCTATAGGTGTATAAGAGTCGTTTACATCGTAAACGACTTTTAAATAATATCACACTTTTCTCCAAAAGTAAAGAAATTCTGTCTGGATTTACAAAATCACAAAATTAGTCGGTTTTCTTTTCTGCTGAAATAATATGCTCTGTAAGAGAGGATTTCCTCCTCTTCCACCTGCGTATCGTTGATCTCTTCAATCATATCCTCCAGATCGATACGGTTCGGGCTCTTACTCTCCGGCACGATAATCACTTCATGTATACTGCTTGGGAGTACATAATAATTTTCTCCGAGCTGATTTCCAATATCCTCAAGCACCTTATCATACAAAATGCACGCAGCACCAAAGCTTCGGATTTCATTGGTTAGCACATACATAAAATCTTCTTCCTCTTCATCGTTTGTCTCTTCGCCAAGCAATTCAGCCACCACGGAGTGCATTGTTTGAAATTCCGGCGGCAGGAGTTTTTTCGTGTTCTGATGTGCAATGTTATAGATTTTCTCTTTTTCCACACCCCACATTTTCACAATATCATCTGTGATCAATATGGTGGCTGTTCCTGATTTACTGACATCCAGCAGCACATAGAATACAATCGCCAAATCCAACACGCACACATGTGGAATCTGTTCGAGAAGTTCTGCATTCTCCTCTGCATGAATCAGTTTGTACACAATTTTTTGCTGCATTTTTGAAAAGCTCTGCAATACCGAAGTCTCCCACGCATGCTCTATGCGCACTTCCTGATACAATTTTAAAATGCTCTTTACAATCCGGTCAAGTGACTGATGTTTCTGATACTGCTCAAAATATTCTTCCAGATAAATCGTCGGCGATACATTGATTCCTTTTTCACTGACCATGATTCCGACTCTGTTTTTTCCATTATTTTTCATCGTCGTCTGAATACATACTGACATCCCTTCTTTCACCTGTTGCTTTATTCTTACTTCTACTGCACTCACAAATTGCTGATAATTCATATAAACTCCTTTCCTGTGAGTTGCTTTCTTTTTATCCCTCTTGAAAAATTGACATGAACCTGTCAAAGAAAATAGATTTGAAATATATTATGGTTTTTTGATTATAACCGAAGCTTCTGAAAAATACAATGCCTTTTTGAAATTTTTATCCATACGCTAACATTTCCTCTGTAACAAAAAAAGGATGAGCTATCCTATAAATAAACTCATCCTCTCCGTTATCAGATATCTGAACAGAATCCATTATACTCTTGATAAGTACTCTCCTGTACGTGTATCAATCTTCAGAACATCGCCTTGTTCTACAAACAACGGTACGTATACAACTGCTCCTGTCTCCACAGTAGCTGGTTTTGTCGCACCCTGTGCTGTATCTCCTTTAAATCCTGGCTCTGTCTCTGTAATCGCAAGTTCTACGAACAATGGTGGCTCTACAGCAAATACATTGCCATTGTGAGAACAAATCTTCACCATCTCATTCTCTTTTACGAATTTGAGTGAATCACCAATTGCATCTTCATTCAATGCAATCTGATCATATGTCTCAACATCCATGAAGTGATACAATTCTCCATCAGAATATAAGTACTGCATATCTTTTCTTTCGATATGAGCTTTTGGGAATTTTTCTGTAGGTCTAAATGTTTTTTCTACAGCTCCACCACTGATAATATTTTTTAATTTTGTTCTAACGAACGCTGCACCTTTACCTGGTTTTACATGTTGGAATTCTAAAATCTGATAAATATTCCCGTCAATTTCAAGGGTTACACCATTTTTAAAATCTCCTGCTGAAATCATCTGTTATCCTCCTTAATTATTCCCACATGTATCACTACATCTTGCGGGACATGCTCCTTTAAGCATAAATATTCTTCTTCACTTCTATCCATTCTATAATAGTTTGTACGATTTTTCAACCTTTTTTTTCTATCCACTTAATTATTGTTCCAAATACGCATCTACAATGTCTTTTGACACACTGTGACAGATCTCTTCTGTCACTCCTTTTGAGGCATCCCGCACCTCTTGTCTTAGTTCTTCACTCATAGGAACAATCTTCGTTCCACTTTCCTCAATCACCTTGATTTTTTCCGCAATGCGGGTGTCCGACTGCTCTCTTGCGTATTTTTTTGCAATCTCAGAAGCCTCTGTGATCACATTTTGCTCTTTCTTTGAAAGCCCTTCAAAAAATTCATCACTGACAATCAAAGAAATCAAATGCGGCAGATGATTTGTCTCAACCACATAATCCTGCTGTTCATATAATCGACTGGAAACAATAACCTCATATGGGTTTTCCTGTGCATCGATTGTTCCCTGCTGAAGCCCGATGTACACCTCACTGAAAGTCATAGGTGTCGGATTCGCTTTGAGCGACTTCCAGAAAGCCATATGATACGGATTCTCCATTGTTCTGATCTTTTGCCCCTTAAAATCCGACAGGGAAGTAATATTTTTGTTCGTGGACATGACACGGAACCCCTGATCCGCATACCCCAACAGCTTATAGCCCGCATCTTTGTAAACATCTTCCATCAGACCATAGAACTTCGCATCATCCACTTTGTTGCGGACTTCTTCAATAGAGTCAAACACACATGGAATGTCAAATACCGCGACATCTTTCATAAACGTAACCTGCGGCGCTGTATTTTGTACGACAAACGGAATATCCCCGTCTTTACAGCTTTCTAACAATTCACGGTCTCCGCCAAGCGTACTGTTTGGATATACTTGAATCTTCATCTTTCCATCACTTAGCCGATCCACCTCTTCTGCAAATTTTTCCGAGAACAACTGTGTCACCGTATCTTCCGGACTGGATGTCGCAAGCGGCCAAGCGTATCTTTGCACATCGCTCTCCTTGGCGCACCCGGACAAGAGTACAGCAGCCAGCACCGCTGTTGCCATATATATTTTTTTCTTCATCAGATTTCCCTCCTACAATAGCACAAGACTGATATCTGGTATAAATGTAATCAGCAGTAACGCAATCAAGAAGAACACAATCATCGGAAATGCTTTTTTTGCAATTTCCATAATCGGTATCTCCGTAAGTGAACTTGCCACGAACAAATTGACTCCGATCGGAGGTGTCACAAAACCAATTGCAAGGTTTACAACCATCATCACACCAAAATGAATCGGGTCCATTCCTATTTCTGTTACAATCGGCAATAAAATCGGGCTTAAGATCAAGATCGCCGGTGTCGTATCCATCGCCATTCCCACAATCAGTAAAAAGATATTAATCACAATTAAAATGACAATCGGATTACTAAAGTGTGTCAAAATCCATTCGCTGACTGCCTGTGGCACCTGCATCAGTGTAAGCACCCGCGAAAACGCAATTGACGCTGCAAGTATAAATAACAGCGGCGCATAAGTTCTTGTGGATTCTACAATGATTCCCCAAATGTTCTTCACCTGAATCGTGCGATAGATAAAAAGACTGATAATCAACGCATAGAAAACCGAGATAACCGCAGCCTCTGTCGGTGAAGCAATTCCCGAATAAATGCACCCTAAAATAATAACCGGACTAAGCAGGGCAAAAAAGCTCTCTTTTAACACTTTCAAAAAGCCTTTCGCATGTAATTTTCCAATCTCTTCTGCAATCTTTTCTTTGTCTTCTCCATATTTCTTACAGTAATAGATTGCATAGATTATCAGCAGGCCGCCAATCAAAAGTCCCGGAATAATTCCCGCGATAAACAGATCACTCACGGATTCTCCCGCCGCCATTCCATACATGATAAACGGGATACTTGGCGGTATGATCACACCGAGTCCTCCCGCCACAGCAACCACTGCTGTCACAAATTTCTTGTCATATCCAAGTTCCATCAGAATCGGTATTGTCATACTTCCAACCGCCGCTACAGTAGCCGGGCCCGAACCTGATATTGCACCATAAAACAAACATGTAATAATCACTGCGCACGGCATTCCCGCAGTTCTTTTTCCAAGAAAATACGCGAAAACATCAAACAGCCTTTTCGAGATTCCACCCTTTGCCATAACGATTCCGGAGAGCACAAACATCGGCACTGCAAGAAGTGGAAAACTGTCGATTCCACCAAACATAGAACGAATGACAAACTGGGCGCTCGCCGTAAAAGAAGGGTCAAATGCTCCCGGCAATACCGATACAATCCCAAGTGATATCGATACCGGAATCGCAATCACCAGGCAAACTACAAATATTAAAAATACAACTACGATTGGCATGATTCTTCCCCTCCTTTTTCTTTCGCCCTTACAACCTGAAGCTCGATCCACCATCTCTGCACAATTCTAAATGCTGCCAGAATAAAGCATACAAACGGCGCTGCCTGAATGTAATACATCGGAATTCCACACGCCGGACTGACCTGTCCGCTCTCAATCGCAGAGCGCAGATACAAAAAGGCATACGGTATCATATAGCAGAAAAATACTAGTTCAATCGTATGATTCACCAGCTTAAACAACGCTTTTCCTCGTTTCGGAAACATCGCCACAAACTGCTCCACTTTTATAGAAATACATTTTTTCGTACAGTAGCTGATGCTCAAAAATCCTTCCCAAATAAAAATATATCTTGTGATCTCTTCCGACCATGACAAAGACATGCCAAATGCATATCGAAAAACCACCTGAATTCCCATAATGGCAGTCATCATGATAAGACCTGCTCCCATTAGGAATTCTTCCAGACTGTTATTTAACCATGTGAATACTCTTTTCATAGCCTGCTCCTCTCATTCGTTTATTTCTTAACACAACACGGATTTAAAAACAGGCTTGGCAGTCTCGCTGTCAAGCCTGTTTGCACTTATTATAGGCTTTTGTGTAACAATTGCAATACAGTTTCCAAATTATTCACTTCCATTTGCCCTGGTGCAGATGCCTTTTTTGCTGCTCCAAATGTCAAAGCTGAACCGAATACTTCTCCGCAAAGTCTGCTGATTACACCTGTTCCTGCCATAGACATCGTAATAATTGGTCTGTCTGCATATTCCGATGACATCTCTTCCGTTGCAGCCAACAGTACAAGCACATCTTTTTTGCTGTTTGGCATTACCGCAATTTTCGGAATGTCTGCCCCCAGCTCCTGCATGTTACGAAGTCTTGAAACAATCTCCTCTTTTGCAGGTGTCTTGTCAAAATCATGGTTAGAAGCAACTACTTTTACATTCACTTTATGTACTTCCTCAATGATTTCTTTTACAATCTCATCTCCTGTAAACGCTTCCACGTCTACCAGATCCACATAACCTGTCGCAGCAGCTTTTTTATTCAGCTCTGCATATGCTTCTGCATCGATTGCTTTCTCTCCGCCCTCTTTCGAAGTACGGAATGTGAACAACAATGGAGTCTCACCCAAAGCTTCTCTAAGTTCTTTTAAAACTTCTTCCACTTTATCAAATTCAAACACATGTTCAAACCAGTCTACACGCCATTCTACTACATCTACCGGAATATTTTCAAATGTTTTTGCTTCATTGATAATTTCTTCCTTTGTCACTCCTACGATCGGCACACAGATTTTTGGTACTCCTTCTCCGATCTTTACATTTCTTACGATTACCGGATTCATAAATATCCTCCTGTCAATTCTAACTCTATTTTGCCAATTCTGTTTTTGATACCAATTTTCCATATCTTGCATTTACAAATACTGCAAGCAATACACCAATTACTGTAATTACAATATTCATCATAAGCACTCCTGTCGCAGACATATTTGCTGCCGCACTTAAGATTGTATAATTACATAAGCTTGATGCGATCATCACAAGACTTGTGATAGTTCCTTTGATTTTCGGGAACAATTCATTTACTGTAGCTGTCGCCATCTGAAGAACTCCACCTGCTGCCGCATACCCGATTACAAACGCACCGACATAACAGATCATAGGTGTTTTAATTACATATACAAGTGCTAACATGATTGTTGCAATTGCAGGATAAATAACAAGGAAACGAACTTGTTTGAATTTTGTAATCAAAATACTTGTCACGAACAATGCTACTAAAGTTCCTGCTGAATAATATGTCTGCATTACAGATACAGATTCTGACGGGATTCCCGCAATTTCTTTTCCGAATGTCTGCGCACAGTTTAACCATAACTGGAATGTTGCTGTACTTGTAAAACCGATTAAAATCAATGCAACACTTTCTAATGAGAAATGTGCATTTTTTAAATTGTTAATAAAAGATTCTGATTTTCCGCTTTCAGATTCTGCCGGAAACGGTGCAAAAATTGCTAATACTCCCAATACTGCAATTGCAATACCTGCTACTAATGGAAGTGTCAAATATGACATTGATGTTCCTGCCACAACTCCTAAGAAGAATGGCATTAAAAGCTGCGCAACTGAAATAAATAACTTAATTCCCATTGTTGCAATACCTGTATATTTGTACATAATTTCTGCAACTGCAGGATATGTTGCCGTATCTAAAAATGAATTTGCGATACCTCCAAGAACAGCAGCAATATAAGCTACTTGCACATTTGGCGAAAAAGCAATTCCTACAAAGAAGATAACATAAGATGCCACTCCTATCAATACGGAAATTCTTCTTCCAAGTTTATCAGACAACGGACCTGCAAACGGAAGTGAAATCAATCGTCCCAATCCCAAAGCTGCAGCAATTGCTGTTACTTTCATAACATCGTCCATGCCCCACTGTGCTGACAACATTTCTTTTACAACCTGTTGACTCAATATAGAACATCCAATACCATGGATAAAATAGTTTAAGTACAAAATCAATGCACTTGGTAAATATTTTTTATTCATCTTCTTTCCCTCTGCAATTCTCTCTATTTTTTCTAGTCATATTTGATATCTAAAATTTCTTTCATATATTCAATCGGCATCGGCTCTCCTGTCCACAATTCAAATGCGGCTGAACCCTGGAATAACATCATTCCAAGACCGTTCATTGTCTTACATCCGACTTCTTTTGCCATCTTCAACAGCGCTGTTTCTCTTGGAGCATATACAACATCTGTTACGATCAGGTCTGGTCTTAAGAACGATTTGTCCGGAATGTATGTCTGACCTTCTAATGGTTTCATACCCATGCCTGTTCCGTTTGCAAATAAATAGCTGTCTGCAATCTCTTCTTTTAATTTGTCAAGATCTGCAAGATCATATAATGTCGCTTTACAGTTTGTATTTTCATTGATTTTCTTTACTGTCTCTTCTGCATTTGCCCAGAATTTATCTTTGATGTTAAAAATAGACATCTCTGCCACACCGTCAAGCGCTGCCTGAATTTCAATTGCTGTTGCAGCTCCACCCGCTCCGACAATTGTCATTTTTTTGCCAATAACATCAATGTTGTTGTCTTTTAATGCTGCCATATAACCGATACCATCTGTAATGTGACCTGTCAGGTGTCCATTGTCATTTACGATTGTATTGACTGCACCGCACATTTTTGCTGCCGGTGACAACTCGTCTAAGTATTTATGTACCACTGTTTTGTTTGGCATAGATACGTTAGAACCTCTCATCTTTAATGCACGAAGTCCTTTAATCGCATCTTCTAATGTATCGTTGTCCACCTCAAATGCAAGGTATGCATAGTCATATCCCAATTTTGCAAATGCTTCATTCTGCATTGCCGGTGAACTTGAATGTCTGATTGGGTAAGCCATTAAACCGATTAATTCTGTGTGACCTGTAATTCTTTCTGCCATGATTTTTCTCTCCTTTTAATTTGAATTGTTTTTTCTTTTGCCCATTTGTTAAATTTTAAACAACCTCTTTACTTTGATTATATACGATTTCAATCAATACTTCCAATACATCTTTTGTTGTTTTTTGATAGTTTTTTTCTATCAATTGTGATATACTGTAAGGCAGAGAAAGGAGTACATGCTATGACATTAAATCAATTAACATATTTTCAAAAAATTGCCCAGCTGGAACATTTCCGCTTAGCCGCCAATGAACTGAATATTTCCCAGCCAAGTCTCAGCCGTTCTATGGATACGCTAGAAAACGAACTCGGTATTCCTCTTTTTGAAAAAAACGGACGAAACATCACACTCACCAAATACGGTAAGATGTTTTTAGAACACGTTGACCGCATTTTAGAAGAGGTTCGCACTGCGGAACAGAAAATGTACCATCTGACACAAGAAGGGGGACACATCGACATCGCCTATGTATCCCCTCTCGCTAACCACTATATTCCGCACACAGTGCGTACTTTTTTGAATCTTCCGGAAAATAAACAAGTGACGTTCAGTTTCAGTCAGGCACATACAATTGACCTGATCCGCGGGCTGAAAAACGACATGTATGACGTCGTTTTTGGCGCATATGTGGAAGATCAGCCTTCCGTACAGTTTACTCCAATCCTGCATCAGGAGATGTTACTCATCACCTCGTTAAACCATCCGCTCGCAAATGAAAAAGAAGTACCTTTTCAAGTACTGCAGGATTATCCGGTGATCGGATATGACCGTGATTCAGGTCTTGGACTTTACACTCACAAATTATATCGTAAGCACCAGATCCAGCCGGATATTGTCATCGACTGCCCAGACGAATATTCTATCGCAGCACTTGTGGCAGAAGACTTTGGAATCGCACTCGTTGCAGATGTTGACACGATACGCGATGCAAAGATTGCCAAAATTCCGGTTGCCGGCGAAGAACTCATCCACACGGTCTACATGGCTCATATGAAAGACAAATATATGATTCCCGCCACAAACCGGTTTATTAAGTTCATCAAAAAAGAGGCTGGGCTTGCTTAACTTGCGTGAAATGGACAAGCCTTTTGAATGCACTGATTATTTTGGTTGGAATGTGTACAGGAGAAGCTCTTCATTTCCATACAAATTTCAAGATTTTCTGCTGTAAACTTTACAGCTTCAATAATTGACAAGTAAGAATCCCGTTTGCAGCAACGGGGTCCTCCTACTTTTCCAATGCTTTCAAGCACTTTAGACGTCATTTGATTGGATATTCCCCATGCTTTTGTTGTCAAAGGGGTCGACTGTGTAATAATCGACATATAAATGCCCGCACTTATTCCGGCACCACATGCTCCCCAAAATCCACAAGCGCCTCCCGGAACTTCTTTTCCACGACGATACATCTCTAGTAGTGCATTTTCAAGTTCAATTTTTCCACCTGCATTATGGTAAGCAGTCAATAAAGCTGCTCCAACCATGACGTGATGTTCCGGTCCATGCATATGGCAAAACGGTAACGTCATCATTTTCTCTAGAATCTCAACAGGAGCTTTGCTTTCTTCATGCAAACACACTTCAATGATACTGTCCATTCCTTGCGTATGACAATCGTTACATACATAATGCCCTTGAATACAACGTGTTTTACTATTTTCCTTTTTATGACAGATTGCACACTCCATCGAAACATCTTCCTTCAAATATTCTAATGGCTGCTTACAGATAAAACATTCTTCTTTCATAACCTTCATCTCCATACAAATCAAATTTTCTCAGACCAAAAATCAAGTGTCAATATATCCCCCACAATATGGGCAAAAATCGCCACCACTGCGTCCAAGATGCCTTCCGCAATGCGGACACTTGTAAAAAAGGATACTAACTACAACACCGGAACTAGCTGTAATTAAGCCAATCAAAACAAATATAATATGGATATAAGCAAACATCATAATTATCATTCCAATCATCCACAGACAAACTATAAGTTTTCTAGCTTTTTTCGGTTTCATTTTTTCCCCACCTTTCCTTCTCATCTTTACAATCGCAATCTCGCTTAACCTCATCCAAAGATGTGATTGCAAATAAAAATGCGACCACAAGTATAGATAATAACGAGGCAGACACACTTTTCATAAAATGATCAACAACTACCATTGCAATCGTAGTTGCTGTAGTGTCTAAAAAAACAAACAAAACTTTCGCACTCATAAAAGAAATCCTGTCTAATGACAGCAGTGCATTCGGCAACGCCTGAGCAAACACTTCCATCGGAAATCCTACAATTGCAAAAATAAGAAAAAACAATATAATTTTGCCAACCGATTCATATCGAAACCCAAAGATTTTCATAATAGAACCACCGACAAGAGCGATTACCGAAACAATACCTAAAACAACTGCCACGCAAATAATAAAGCCAAAAAAATCTAATACTTTTTTTCTCATTTTTCACGCCTTTCCAAACAAAAAAAGATGTACAAGGTATACTATTTCAACTTCTACCTCATACATCTATTTTAATCTGTTCTTTAAATTATGTCCAATATTTCTTGCAATTTACTAGCCTATATGTTACAGTTCACTCCACGCCATTCGCAAAACGCACTTTCAGTGCTTTTCCGCTGCAAGCAGCTATTTTTGCTCATAAACAGGCGTTAAATTCTATAAATAATCTCTTTTTTCCAAAACTTCAAGGATATTACGCCCTTCCGTCGTACCCTCAATAATTCTTCTTGCACGGACACTGTCACCGATGTTCATAATCTCTACATCTCCGCTGTGTCCAAATGTATTATACAACGCATCTAAGATCGGAGCATTTGATCTCATACCAAGACATACAAATCCGTAATCAAATGCGAGATCTTTCTCTTCTCCATCCGGCATTTTCACAAGGAATGCATCGCTCTTTACTTCTAACAAAGCTGTGTTTGGAAGCTGTTGTACTCCATACTGATCCATCATCGTAAATGTTCCAACTTTAGAAACAGGGTCAATTCCATTTCCGATAACCGGCATCATTTCTACGATACTCACATCCGCATGTCTTGGTGCGAAGAATTCCACTACATCAAGACCAACTGCTCCTCCACCGATGACTACAACTTTCTTTCCAGTCAAGTCTTCCGGATATTCTGTAATGTGGTTGATCATATTTGTGATAGAAGATACTTTTCCGCCTTCTTTGTCAATATTTTCGTGTAATCCTTTGATTGGCGGAAGAAGTGGATTCGATCCTGTCGCATTGACAATAATGTTCGGATTCAGGCTTTCAACCAACTCAATTGTTGCTTCTGTATTTTTAAAGATAAATAAGTTTTTCAGCTTGCTTGCACGGTGAATCAGATAATTCGGGAAATCTGACAGTCTCTTTTTATCCGGAATCTTAGAAATCTCCGCTGCAAGTCCTCCAAGATTTGCCTTTTTCTCGATCAAGAATGTTGTACATCCAACTTCAGCTGCTGTACATGCTGCTTCCAGTCCTGCAGTACCTCCACCGATTACAACAACATTGCAAGATTTCTTCACGCGAAGTTTTTTGTATCCTTCTCCTTCATTCACAGCCGGATTGATTGTACAACGGATTGGGCGGTTTACTCCGATACGGTTTCCTGCACATCCGATGTTACATGAGATACATTTACGGATTTCTTTTTCATCGCCAAAGCTTACTTTGTTTACCCATTCCGGATCCGCAATCAGACCACGTCCCATACCGATGAGATCTGCATCTCCTCTTTCTAAAATATCTTCTGCAACTTGTGGGTCTCTGATATTTCCCATTGTGATACAAATTTTTCCATATCTTTCTTTGACTGCTTTCGCCATATAAGAACGCCATCCGTCTTCCAGGTAGTTAGCATCAATCTGATATTGGATAGAGCCATTCAAACCACAGGAAACGTCAAATACGTCTACCTCTTTTTCAAAATACTGAAGATAATCCAAAGTATCTTCCAATGTGTTTCCGCCTTCTAAAAATTCATCTGCACTGATTCTTACAAAAATCGGGAAGAATGGACCTACCTGTGCACGTACTTCTTCAATAACCATTTTTGCAAAACGTGCTCTGTTCTCTGGGGAACCTCCAAATTCATCCGTTCTCTTATTTGTTATCGGTGACAAGAACTGGCTGAGTAAGTAAGAGTGTCCGGCGTGAATCTCCACTGCATCAAATCCTGCGATCTGCGCTCTCTTTGCAGCTTCTCCGTATTTTTTCACAATGCGTAAAATCTCTTCTTTTTCAAGCGGTCTTGGAATCTCTCCACCTGCTTTTGACGGAATATTCGACGCAGAAACCGGCTGCATATTTGTTCTTGCAGACTGCGCAGAAGCTCCAGCATGATTGATCTGGATTGCAATACAGGCACCATGTTTGTGTACTGTCTCGCTCAATTTGAATAATCTTGGAATATAGCTGTCGTGGTCGATACGAAGCTGTGTTGTTCCATTAGATCCTTCCGGTGAATCTACACTTGCATTTTCTACGATCAAAAGACCTGTTCCGCCTTTTGCTCTCTGTTCATAATAGTTGATATGAAGAAAACTCATTTCTCCATTCTGTTCTCCATAGTTCGTTCCCATTGGTGTCATAACAATTCTGTTTTTCAGTGTCATGTGCTTAATTGTAAGCGGTTCAAAAATATGTGTATATTTGCTTTGCATTTTTTCCTAACTCCTTCTAAATGATTGTTTCAGATCCATGTGAAACGAGGTTGTTGACATTGCCTTGGGCGCCGGCTTCTGTCTTTTCTTAACTACTATTATAAGCACTCTCCATCCATAAAACAAATTGTTATTTTTATCATTTTTGATAAGTTTTCTCTATAGATTCAAAAAAGTAACTGCTCAAAGAACAGTTACTTTTTCCGTTTTTCTTTCTCTTTTCGATAAAAATGTAATACAATTTTTTCCAAGTATCGTTTCAGAACAATCTGAATCTCTTCTTTGGGGTGAATCGGCTTCACAAGTATATTTCGGATTCCCGCCCGTTTTGCGCCATAGACATCCGTAAACAGCTGATCCCCGATAAAAATTGTATTCTCTGGTGTTGTGCCCATAATCTCCATCCCCTTTTTGTAATTTTTTGTAGATGGTTTGTGAGCATTAAAAATATAGTTCGTCTGAATCTCTTCATTGAACATCTTTACGCGGGATTCCTGATTATTCGAAATCAGACAACTGGAAAATCCAATCGCCCTCAGTCTCGCAAACAGCTCTTTCGCCCTCTCATCAGCCGGTGCACCATGCTGAACCAATGTGTTATCAATATCGAAAATCAGTCCCCGATAGCCTTCTTCATATAATTTTTCAAACGGAATAACATAGGTCGATGCGACATAGTCATCCGGAAAAAAACGTTCAAACATAATCTTCATCCATTTCTCTTTTTATTCCATAAATGCCAGCACATCTTCTTTTTCCGGCATTGAGCGAATCGCGCCTTTTTTAGTCGTAATCAATGCTGCTGCCGCATTTGCAAACGAAAGCATCTCTTTTAAATTTTCCTCTGTCAGATTCTCAAGTCCATGTTCTAATACATAGTTGATCGAGCTTCCACAGAAAGTATCTCCTGCACCTGTCGTCTCGATTGCCTTCACAACACGTCCGGCAACTTCCACTCTCATATCTTTATAGTAAGCACGACTTCCATCTTTCCCCATAGTCAGAAGAATAAGCGGGATCTGATATTTCCCCTGCAGATACCGGATTCCCTCATCGTAATCCTCTTTTCCTGAGATAAACTGAATCTCATTATCTGAAATCTTCAAAACATCACAATATGCGAATCCATACTCCATCTGCTCTTTTGCAAGCTCTAATGAGCTCCAAAGAGGTGGTCGAAGATTCGGGTCAAATGTAATAACCAGCCCATTGTCTTTTGCAATTTTCAATGCTTTTTTTGTAGCTTCTCTCACTCCGTCATGAGTCATAGACAATGTTCCAAAATGGAATATCTTTGCCTTTTTTACAAATTCTTCATCTACTTCATCAGCTGTCAGCATCATATCAGCTCCCGGATTCCGGTAAAACGAAAACTCCCTGTCCCCATCCGGAAATGTATGCACAAATGCCAATGTGGTATTCACCTCTTGATCCATATATAAAGCGGAGGTGTCGATTCCAACATCATCCAGTGTAGCTTTCAACAGTGTTCCAAACTGGTCCTGTCCTACTTTCCCCAAAAAAGCCGTCTTCTTTCCCAACTTGTTCAGCATTGCGAGCACATTACAAGGCGCCCCACCCGGACACGCCTCAAAAAGATTGTTTCCCTGTTCACTCTCCCCGTGCATCGTAAAATCAATCAATAATTCTCCCAATGCGATTACATCAAATTCTTTCTGCATTGTAAAACCTCCCTTATTTTCTCCATCTATTATAGCCGACACACTTCTATTGTTCAATTTCTATTTTATAGTTTTTTTGAACATATTGCAGAAATTGCTTTACAATCGGCGATAAATATTTGTTCCGCATGATCGCCATATAAATATATCTTCGATACGCCAGCTTTTCAATCGGGATAATCTTCACCTGCAGGCTCTTCAAAATCGGAATATTCGGTACAATCCCGACACCAAATCCCTTTGCCACAAGTCCGGCAAGTGCGCTGTCTTCGTCCACCGTGTACTTGATATCCGGAGTAATATCTGCGTCTTTGAAAAGCCCGTCGATCACCGCACGAAGTCCACTCGTTTTATTGAAAAAAATCTGAGGATAACTGGCAATCTCTTCAAATTTTACACTCTCCCGATCTGCTAATGGGTGTCCATATGGCACAATTGCTGCAAGTTCTTCTTTTGTAACCGGGATAAATTCAATATCCGGCTCATTTTTCATATAAGAACAGAATCCAAGGTCAAAACGTTCTGATTTGATACCTTTCACAATCTCCTCTGTCACTCCATTGTTAAAGTGAAATTGGATATCTTTTTCTTTGTTCTCGTCCAAAAAATTTTTAACCAGCTCCGGTATAAATTCACTCCCCTGTGTATAGATGTATCCGATATCAATCTCACCGCTTGTCTCACTTGTCATCGATCTCGTCTTTTTAATTCCGGTATCCAACACCCGCAAAGACTCCTCGGCATATTTCAAAAATACTTTTCCATATTTTGTAAGAACTACGTTCCGTCCTTGTTTTTCAAATAAATAAGTCCCCAGTTCCTGTTCCAACATACCAATTGCATGACTGAGGCTTGGTTGCGTGATAGATAGTTGCTTCGCCGCTTTCGTATAATGTTCCATATAGGCTAGTGTTACAAAATAATGCAATTGATTTAAATTCATATGCCTCTCTCCTTCAAATAAGTTTTGTTAAGTATATCACAATTTCTCTCTATAATCTATAGATAAAAACTATTATCTTTGCTAATAAGTAAGTTAACCGCACATGATAAAAAGAGTCCGAGTTAGACTCTTTTACATTTTAGCCAATACAATTTTTACATCTTCCCGAAACTTTTCCCATGCCGCTTCATCTTCTACAAAATATTTCGGACAAATCTTGCCGGTAATATCATAATGACGAATTACATCTTTTTCGGTCAAATCAAATTTTTTACATAACCATGCTGTCAGCTGTACCATAGATTTGTAGGTTGCCTGTGTATATTTTCCATCTTCATTCGGATGACATGTCTCAATAGAAACCGTGTCAGGATTCCTGTCATTGGATGCGTATGCTTCCTCCCACGTCGGAATACACTCCACAATCTCTCCATCTAATCCTACAATAAAATGGCTGCTTGCCTTCGTTATGTGACTGTCTTTTAAGCCTTCAAAATAATTTCGATTCTGCATAGCAGTCGATCCGGGATTCGCCGTATAATGAATTACAATTCCATTGATTCGCTCTGTCTTTGTCCCCGGTCTGGAATATTCATTTACCGTTAAAAGTTGCACATCGATATCCGGCTTAGCAGCATCTATATCTGCACCTGTAATTTCCATATATCCATTACCCAATGGTCCAATATGAAACACTTTCATTCCCCCAAGCACAACCGTAAGCAAAATCAGACAGGCCGCGCCAACTCGTGTATAGAGTTGGATTCGCCGTTTCATTCTGTTCTTACTTCTCCCTTTTTTTCTTCTGTGATTTGCTGTCATACTACAACCCCCGTATATCAAAATATGATATATGATTCTAACATATTTTTCTACGGATTATTTCAAAATTTGCTTAGTTTTTTCTTAATTACTTTTTTCCAAACGTTCAAAGTAAAGCTGCACGGCCTCATACTCTTGAATATTTCTCGGCATTGGCAATCCACCATACATCAATGCGGCTCCGGTATAAATTTTCCCATTTTCTTTGTCTTGATAGAATGCTTCCTCCTCCAAATTTCGCAAATACAAATAATACACTTTTTCATTCGCATGCTTTTTCGTCAGCACATAATTTACAAGCACCTCTGATTTATCTTCACTTGTAAATTGCCATGCTGTATACGTATGGTTTTCATAAGGATTTGACAAACGGTCGTATATTCCGTCATGAATCAGGCTTTGGTATTTTTTATAAGCTTCTATTTGATATCGAATCTCTTCTTTGTCTTTTTCGCACAGCTGGTTCACATCTAATTCATACCCAAAACTTCCAGCCATTGCGACAACTGCTCTTGTATACATCGGTGTGTTTCTTCCTGTCTGATGATTTGGACAAACCGACACATGAGATCCGACTGTGCTAATCGGATAAGCGAAAGAAGTCCCGTATTGTATAGATAACCGCTCAATTGCATCTGTGTTATCACTACACCATATCTGAGGTGTATAATAGAGCATCCCGGCGTCAAATCTCCCGCCTCCTCCGGAACACCCTTCAAACAGAATATCCGGATATCGCTGAATCAGCTTTTCCAACAATTCATACAATCCGAGTACATAGCGGTGGTAAATTTCTCCCTGTCTGTCTTTCGGAAAATATGCAGACCACACATCACTCAGATTCCGGTTCGAACCAAATTCCGAACTTCATACCCATCTGATTAATACGTTCTACCAGCTTTCCAAGCCCGCCTTTTATCTTCTTTTCATTCACAAACCAGTCTCCCAGTCCAGAGGTGTCATCTTCCCTCTTTCCAAACCAGCCATCATCCATAACGAACATTTCTACGCCAAGTTCTTTTGCCTCCTTTGCAATTTGAAATAGCTTTTCTTCATCAAATTGGAAATAGGTAGCCTCCCAGTTATTGATTAAAATCGGGCGTCTCGAAAGTTTATATTTTCCTCTGCATAGATGATTCCTATATGCCTTGTGAAATGTATTAGAAAGTTTTGAAAACCCTTCTCCACTATAACTCATTACCACTTCCGGAGCATCGAACACCTCTCCCTGTTTTAATTGATAAGAAAACTGCGTAGGATGAATTCCCATAACCATACGTGTCTGTTCAATTTGATCCACTTCTACCTCAGCAAGGAAATTGCCGCTATACACAAACGACATCGCATAACAATCCCCTGTCGTTTCTGTTGCATTTTTACTGCATAAAATCACAAACGGATTGTGCTGATGGCTGGATGTCCCACGCACACTTCCAATGGACTGCATTCCATGCCTTATTGGAAGACGTTCCAGTTCCCGCTCCATCGCATGTTTTCCATGAAAGTGTACCATATCAAACTCTTTGTGGTAAAACTCCAAACATGCTGATGCCACCTTTTCCAATATAATAGTCTCTGTTCCCTCATTGATTACAGTGACAGCTCTTGTAATGATGTCTAACTCATGAAACACGCCATAATACAATATGACCGCAACATTTGTTGTGAAATCTTTAAGCTTAATTTCTAATGTATCCGCTTCCTCTTCTTTCGCATACATTGCAGGAAGCCCGCAAATACTATATTTTCCCTTGTAAATCTTATGCGATTCATAACGAAGGTCAGCACCATATCCTCCATTCCCATCTATGATACGCAATGACTCTGTCCGATAGTCACCTGTTCCATATGTGGAATACTCCTGAAGCAGTGTATCCATCGAAAATTCCCGGCGATTACCCGCATCTGGTATTTGTCCAGAAAATCCTCTATCGTACATCTGCACTAAATAAGACATATCACACTTACCGACCCGCTTTCCATAGTATAGATGTTGTAATACTCCATAATCTCCTATCATAATTTGATATGCAGTATTTTTACTCTCTAATGTAAATATATTTTTTTCTTTATCAAATTGAATTGCCATGTTCTTTTTCCTTTCTCGGCAACAAAATTGTAATTGTTGTCCCTTTATCTTTTTCACTAACAATATTGATTCCGTAATCCATACCATAAATCAATTTAATACGATCATCTACATTGTTAATTCCAATCCCTGTAAAATGTTCACTTTTTTTATCTTTTTTATTATTCAAAGTATATAACTGCTCTGCATCCATTCCTACACCGTTATCCTCAATGTCAAATCTCAGATATTTCTTTTCTTCTTTTATAAAAACGGAAATTTCCCCCTCCATTCCTTCTGGAAATGCATGAAAAAATGCATTCTCTACGAAAGGCTGCAAAATCAACTTTGGAACGAGATATTCTTTACATTTGTCCACTACATAAAATTCGACTCCGACTGCATCTCCATATCTCGTCTGATTAATCAAAACATAATTTTTCAAGTTTGCCACTTCTTGTTCTACTGTCACAAATTCATCCGTATTACTTATCGTATTGCGAAGCAAGGAAATAAAGGCATCGATGACTGCGGTCGATTTTTTCACATCCCCCTGCCATGTCAACCACTTTATACTTGCCAATGTATTATACATATAATGTGGATTAATCTGCATCTGCAATGCGTGAATTTCCGCGTTTCGTTTTTCTTCCTGAATTTTCATGCGTTCTTCTATATATTGATTGATTCGCTCCAGCATCGTATTATAAGCTTTCGAAAGTTCTTGAATTTCTTCTCTTCCTTCCCATCCGTCATATCCGTAATTTGGATTTTCACTCTTGTCGTAATCTAATTTGTAGCTTCCTAACAGTTTAAACGGTCCTGTCGGGCTGTCTCCGATTGCAACACCTGCTTTAGCTTTTCCATAATCAGCGTCACTTCCCGGATATCTTCCGTCTGCATGGAACCAAATTACATATTTATCCGTTTTCTCATTGTAGAGCATCTTCGGACGTTCCATAACACAATTGTTTTTATCAAGATCAACGAATACTTCTTCTTTTTGTTCCTGTGTTTCATTTCCATATAGTTCTTTAAAATACGGATCTGACTCAAATTGCTCCATGGATTCCATCGTCTTTAAGACAACACCTTCGTCTTTCCAATTGTATAAGTCTTCAGAGCTGTACATATGGATTCCGCCGCATGGACGATAATCATTCGTCTTGTCTTCTCCGATCCAATACCATTTTGTTACACCGTCAACCGTAAGTTTCTGAATCTGGCCTCCGTGTGCCTGAATTTGATTTCCGTTTGTATCGTACATTGTCTCACCGGCAATACCTGTAAATGATGTATAATTCGGAATAACCGGTTCTGTGTCTTTCACGGCACGCACCTTGATATAGTTGAGAATCGGATCTTGTTTTGTCGATGTTCTTCTCGGCGCTTTTACAAGCACATTCAATTCACCATCTGTTACTTTTGTTGTAAATGTTCTGTTTACCCAACTATTTTGCTCTAATGAAATATCAGTTGCCACTGTAGATCCTTCAAGCATCACATTGACAACACGTTTATCCCAATTCGGAAGTTTAAATGCAACTGTAACTTCATAAGTGTCTTCTTCCATTCCTTCCATTGTATCAGGTACTTCGAAAGAATATCCGAGGGTACTCTTATCTTTATCAAATGTCACATTTTCTGACATATAGATAAAGCTGTCTCCGATATCTGTTGCATTTGCCTGATACTTCTCTGCCTTTGAAAATTCATTCTCAGGATTCAAGCCCCATGTTGTCTCCTTTTCTTTATCTTCACCGTATGGCTGATCAAAAGAAGACTGTAAAAGTCCCATTCTCTCACTTTCCGGATTTGGAAGAACCGATACATCAGGAGTACCGCAATTTACAGTATAAAGTACATAATCATTCGCCTCGATTTCTTGCTGAGTAAGTTCAATTCCAGTATCAGCCTCAAGTGCGTCCAGAGCTGTCTGAATTTTATCTGTCGCTTCTTCAATCAGTTTCTGTGTTGCCTCTGCTTTATAGAGAAGTGGGTGTCCTTCCTCTACTGTCTGGTCTAATACTTTTAATTTTTTGGCAGAATACTGACTTCTGTCTATCTGTGCCGCTTGTGCCAAAACACCTTTCAAAGCTTCCGTATCTAATACTTTCTGAATTTTAATAAAAGAAAGTACCGGATCCAAATCACCATTTTTTGCAATTTCAAATGTGACGTCTCCTGCCGTTTCACAAGTAATTTCGTATTCGGCATCATTCCACCAGTTACCACCATTCCATGTATTTGTTGTACCTAGTTCTGTTTTTGTTTCTCCCTGTACCATAGAAACTTTCATTGGACGGCTTGAGTTATAATCTTTCCACCATTCTTTAAATCCAAATTCTACTTTGTAACTACCTTTTTCTAATGGAATTGTATACTGAATGGACTGTCCTTCTTTTGCCCACCATCCTGTCTCATAAGCGTCTTTTAAATTTGATTCGTCCGTATCGTGTGCACCATAAGTTTCCACATAGCCCCAAGCATCTTTTTCATATGCCTGATCCGGAACTTCATTTAACAAATCTGCATATGCATCTACTGATGCGTATGCCGGAGATTTCGGACTGTTACAGTCGATATAGTATGCCATATGCTCTGGAACAATTTTCACATCTACTGTTCCTTTTTTATCTGTTCCTTCCACAGAACCTGTAAGTTTCACGTCAGATGTAAAGTCCTGTCCTTCCACATCCCATACAACTGCTTTTTCTGTTATATTTCCTTGATTGGATACCACCTTTACCTTATCCGGAAGAATCGGTCTCACACCGCTTACTGTAAATACAGTTCCCGATGATTCCACACCTTCTGCCTGTTCGATAAATTCTCCGTGAATCACTTTTGCATGATTGATTTCCAGCAGCTTTTCTTCATGTCCTTCTGCCTTTGAAATCATAACTGTGTGCTTTGCATTTTCCAATTTTCCTGTGTAATAAATGAGTGCATCTCCATCTTTTCCGTTCCCGGAAAGATCTACTTCTTTCGCCTCACCGCCATCTACAGAAACTAATACTTTTCCTGCTTCAGAACCCTTTGTTCCATAAATTGCAGCCTGCTCTCCTTCGAAAGTAAATGTGACAGATGTTCCTGCGCTTGTTGTATATTTTCCACCGCCAAATTCATCTGCTGATTCTCCCCATGAACCTTCATATGTAAACTTGTTTCTATCAGATGTCCAGTCTTCTTCCGGTTTTACAACATCTGCCCCCACGATATTTGCATAGTTTTCCATACTGCACAGTGCACTTCCGTCTTCTGCCTGAATCACATAAGTTGTCACAGAATTTTTTGGAAGTGTGATATCTAATACGCCGTCTGTTACATCTTGTGTCTCAACTTTTTCACAGCTTTTTGCATCAGATGTTTGATAAACTTCTGCTGTTGCCGGTCCATTTAAATCGGATAAATCTACTGTTGTTGTTCTGTCATTTCCAAAATTCTGAGCTACAATGACAATCTCGTCTCCATCTGGCGAAACTGCAGCACACATATTTCCATCTGCAATATCAATCATCGTATATCCGGCTTTTAAATATTTACTATACTGCATCATTGTATAGAACTGTTTAGTCACTGCCCAGTATCCTTCGCCCGGAACGCCGTCTTTTCGATTTCCGTTTTCATCTACAAGGTTTGTGTGATAATCCGGAACCGGCTGTCCGTCTTTTTCAAATACAGCATGCAGCAATCCCCAGTTAGAATTTGTCTGCAAACATTCATATTCGCTGTCCGCCACAAGCCATGCAATCCACGCTGTCGGCTGCATATATTTTAAGTCTGCCATAATGCCTTCACTTTGCGATTTTGCATTTACTGCATCCATGCTGTCATGAGATCCTTCCCAATGAGCTCCTCCTCCTTTGGTAACCTCTGACATCCACAAATCTTTATCATACGATTTTGCTGTGTGTAAAAGAGTCTTTCTCTCACTGTCATTTCCACCATATGTATGAGCGCCAATTGTTGTCATATTCTCTTTCACGTCGTCTTCCAACTTATAGAAAGAGTTGTTTGCATTCCAGAGTGCTGTTTCGTCTGTTCCTGTAATCTGCACATTATCTAGTCCCTCTTCATCTAGTGCAGTCTGCATCTGCCGGAACATCTCAGATTGTGCTTTTCCCGGTGCAAATGTACATCCTTCCTGTTTCGTACTTCCGGCTGCCCAATAGCTTGTATCCGGCTCATTCATTGGTTCTACATATGTTACGCCAGTTCCATATTTTTCTTCTAGATTATTGTCAATCCACTTTGTTGCTCTTGCCATATATGTCGCAAAATCATCATAGCATTCCTCTTTCAGATTGTTTTCTGCATTCCACCCACCGGTAGATGTACCTGACTTTGTCATATAATACGGTGGAGAATTAGAAAATACTTCATTGATGATATCCTTTTCATCTTTACGGTACTCATTTGCCTGTTCCATCATCCAAATTTGTCCCGCATCGCTCATCTCTTCCGTATTTTTATTATAAAATGTCTCTGCATCAAATGTTCCTGTTCCATCTTTCTTACCAGTCATGTCTTCTGTCCATCCTGGAACAATTCCTTCACATCGTTTGATACTTGTATCTTCTTTATCTCCGCCTCCTACATTGTATCTTACAATATTCAGATTGAGATATTCCGGTGAAAATGCTAACTCCGCAATCTCCTCTCTGTCAGGAGTGCCATTATTATTGTAATCAGCATCTCCCCATGAACCGATAATGTTGCCCCACCAGCAAAGAGAAGTTCCCCACCCTTTTAAAGTCTGATAATGAACCTCTGGATTCAATTTGATATCCCCTGCGCTCACCTTTGCGTCCTGCTTAGACTCTTCTGCATAGACAACTGGATTTACAAGTGATACACACATTGAAAGTACTGTTGCTCCGGCTATCAATTGATACCTTTTTTTCTTTTCATATCCTCTTTTCCTCCTAATTTTATTCTGATACGATAAACGTATCACAAAATCAAAATTTGCTATTAGGATTTTTTTGAGGTATATTATCATCTTTTTTATTTCTTCTTTTCAGGTATGAACTTTTTTTAGGATTTTGTACTTTTTTTGTAAAATGAAGCAAATTTCTATGCTCGGCACACATAAAAAATAGATTGCGCTAATACGCAATCTATTTTTTACATAATTCTTTTATTCATCTACACTATAGTTTGGTGCTTCTTTTGTAATATGAATATCATGTGGATGACTTTCTTTCAAAGAAGCTGCAGAAATTTTTACAAATCTTCCTTCTTCTTTCAAATCTTCAATCGTAGGCGTTCCACAATAACCCATACCAGAGCGAAGACCTCCCATAAGCTGGAACACAGTATCTTCTACTGTTCCTTTGTATGCGACACGACCTTCTACTCCTTCCGGAACCAGTTTCTTTGCATCTGTCTGGAAATAGCGGTCTTTACTTCCGTTCTCCATCGCTGCAATAGATCCCATACCACGGTACACTTTATATTTTCTTCCTTGGAATAATTCGAATGTTCCAGGGCTTTCATCACATCCCGCAAAAATGCTTCCCATCATACATACATTGGCACCTGCTGCTATCGCCTTTGTCATATCACCTGAATATTTGATACCACCATCTGCGATGATTGGAATTCCAGCTTCTTTTGCTGCCTCATAGCAGTCCATGATTGCTGAAATCTGTGGCACACCGATACCTGCAACAACACGTGTTGTACAGATGGATCCAGGTCCGATACCAACCTTCACCGCATCTACTCCAGCTTCAATCAAAGCTCTTGCTGCCTCTCCTGTTGCCACATTACCTGCAATCACCTGAAGATCCGGGTATTTTTCTTTTACCATCTTCACTGTTCTGATTACATTCGCAGAGTGTCCATGTGCTGAGTCCATAACAACAACATCCACATGAGCCTTTACAAGCGCATCCACACGTTCTACGCAGTTTGCTGTAATTCCAACTGCCGCACCACATAACAGACGTCCTTGTTCATCTTTTGCTGACAATGGGTATTTGATCTGCTTTTCAATATCTTTGATTGTAATAAGACCTTTTAAGTTAAAATCTTTATCTACGATCGGTAATTTTTCTTTTCTTGCTTTTGCGAGGATTTTCTTTGCTTCTTCCAAAGTGATGCCTTCCGGTGCAGTAATCAATCCTTCCGAAGTCATTGATTCTTTGATTTTCTTTGTAAAATCTTCTTCAAACTTTAAATCACGGTTCGTAATAATACCAACTAATTTTTTCCCCTCTGTGATAGGTACACCCGAAATACGGAATTTTCCCATCAAATCATCTGCATCTTGCAGTGTATGCTCTGGTGACAACGAAAATGGATCTGTGATGACACCATTTTCTGAACGTTTTACCTTGTCGACTTCTTCTGCCTGCTGTTCAATCGACATATTTTTATGGATAATACCAATACCTCCCTGACGAGCCATCGCAATTGCCATACGGTGTTCTGTTACAGTATCCATGCCTGCGCTCATCATCGGAATGTTTAATCTGATTTTTTTAGTTAAATTAGTTGATAAATCTACTTGGTTTGGAATTACCTCTGAATATGCAGGTACTAACAGTACATCATCAAATGTAATACCTTCTCCAATAATTTTTCCCATGATCTTTCATCCTCTCTTTCTCTTTTTGGTCTGATTATTGTATAATAATACACTAATAAGGAATACTTATAAATAATTCCTTATATAAACGTTTTTTATAAGGTAGTGTTATATTACAAAAAAGATTCGTTTCTGTCAAGACTAAATAAACACTTTTCTCGGCGCAAGCATTTTCATGCCTTCCAAAATCGTTTTATTTGGCTCAAAAATAATTTTCACAGTCTGTCCCTGAGAGATTGTCACCATCTCATATGTTCTTGCGCCTTCCACTCCGGAACTAAAATCATATGTTTTTGTTCTCTGATACTGCTGCAGTTCAATAGAGCCTGTAGGTGCAAGTACTTCCATATCTCTTACATTCATCTCAAACACTCTTTTTCTTTTTTGTTTTGCCATAATCTTATCAATATCAAGATCTCCGTTGACATACAGATATTCAAATTCCAGATCAAAACGCTTGAATAAAACGATATCCACAACAACCATAATGACCGGAATAATCATCGCCATCGGAAACAGCAGCACAAGAAAAAACGACAACACCGTAACTGCTATCAACGCTGTCTTTGCTATCATTGATGATGCTTTTGCTTTTTGTTTTACTAATTGTTCTGTGTAATAGTCACTCATACTAACCTCCACTTGTAAATTCATATTATTATTGTAGCACAACTTCAATATACTCTACAAGCTTTCTTCTAATTAAATTATCATAAAATCAAAAGGCGGAACTGTCTCACAGCTCCGCCTTCTGATTTTATATCATTGATTACATCATACCCATTCCAGGTGCACCTGCTGGCATAGCCGGTGCGTCTTCTTTGATATTTGCCACTACTGATTCTGTTGTCAATAATGTTGATGCAACACTTGTTGCATTCTGTAATGCACTTCTTGTCACTTTCGCCGGATCAAGGATTCCCGCTTTCACCATATCTACATATTCTTCGTTATATGCGTCAAATCCGATTCCTGGTTCTTGTTCTCTTACTTTATTGATAATTACAGAGCCTTCCAGTCCTGCATTTGCTGAAATGTGGAACAATGGAGCTTCCAAAGCTTTCAAGATAATGTTAACTCCTGTCTTTTCATCTCCTTCTAATTCATCTGCAAGCTTCGCAACCTGTTTTGATGCGTGGATATAAGCAGATCCACCACCTGCAACGATTCCTTCTTCCACTGCTGCTCTCGCTGCGGAAAGTGCATCTTCCATGCGGAGTTTTGCTTCTTTCATCTCAGTCTCTGTCGCTGCACCCACACGGATAACAGCTACACCACCTGCAAGTTTAGCAAGTCTTTCCTGTAATTTTTCTTTATCAAATTCAGATGTTGTCTCTTCAATCTGCGCCTTAATCTGTGCAACACGACCATTGATTGCATCTTTGTCACCCATTCCATCTACGATGACTGTGTTTTCTTTCTGTACTTTTACAGATTTTGCACGACCTAACTGATCAAGTGTCGTCTCTTTTAAGTCCAATCCAAGTTCTTCAGAAATCACCTGTCCGCCTGTTAAGATTGCAATATCTTCCAACATTGCTTTTCTTCTGTCGCCATATCCAGGTGCCTTCACTGCAACTACATTGAATGTTCCACGTAATTTGTTTACGATCAATGTTGTAAGCGCCTCTCCTTCGATGTCTTCTGCAATAATAAGAAGTCTTGCTCCTGACTGTACAATCTGCTCTAACAGTGGCAATAAATCCTGAATATTAGAAATCTTTTTATCTGTAATCAAAATATATGGATCTTCTAAGTTTGCTTCCATCTTCTCCATATCTGTAGCCATATATGCTGAAATATATCCACGGTCAAACTGCATACCTTCTACCAAATCCAATTCTGTCTTCATTGTCTTGGATTCTTCGATTGTAATCACACCGTCATTCGATACCTTTTCCATCGCATCTGCTACCATTGCTCCAACTTCCACATCTCCTGCTGAAATTGCCGCAACATTTGCAATTCTCTCTTTACTTTCTACTTTGCTGCTCATAGATGCGATAGCTTCAACAGCTGCATCTGTAGCTTTCTTCATACCTTTGCGAAGTACGATTGGATTTGCTCCTGCCGCAAGGTTCTTAATTCCTTCATGAACCATAGCCTGAGCTAAAACAGTTGCTGTTGTTGTACCATCTCCGGCAACATCATTCGTCTTTGCAGCAACTTCACGAATTAGTTGTGCACCCATATTTTCAAATGCGTCTTCCAACTCGATCTCTTTTGCAATTGTCACTCCGTCATTTGTGATAAGCGGTGCGCCAAAAGATTTATCAAGCACTACATTTCTTCCTTTCGGTCCTAATGTTACTCTTACTGTATTTGCCAATTGATTTACACCAGCTTCTAAAGCACTTCTGGCTTCTGCTCCATATTTAATCTCTTTTGCCATGATTATTTGCCTCCTATTATCTTTTTATTATTTAATAACAGCTAAAATATCACTTTGTTTTACAACAATATATTCTTCACCATCTAATTCTACATCTGTTCCCGAATATTTCGAATAGATAACCTGATCTCCTTCTGATACGAGCATTGTTACTTCTTTCCCATCAACCATTCCACCTGGTCCTACCGCAACAACTTCTGCCTGCTGAGGTCTTTCTTTTGTCTGTCCCGGCAATACAATTCCGGATTTGGTTGTCTCCTCTGCTTCTAATTGTTTTAATACGACTCTGTCTCCCAATGGTACTAATTTCATATCAAACTGCCTCCTTCATACTATGTTATCAGTTTATTAGCACTCACTTTGTCCGAGTGCTAATTTTCTTTAGTTATAAAATATCACTCCACTTCCTGTTTGTCAACAGACTTTATACTATTTTTATAAAATCCATTTTCTATTTGGAATTCTAAAATTTTTCCGTGTTCATTGTAGTAGCGTTCTTTTATTCTTCCCTCACTGCCGTGCCATGTTGTTCCTGTCTCTATCCGACATTCATAGACTGCATCAAGTACAATATCCGCAAGTGAATCATCTTCTAAAAGTAAATATACGCGTTCCTCCTCCGCGTGATATGCTAAAATCTTACACTGAAATACTTTTGATTCCAATATTCCTCCGGCAAGAATCGCTTTTTTCATTTCTAACTCTGCTTTTTTCCCTTCGTACATGTTTCCCTCTCCTTGTACAACTCAAGGGAGCCAGAACTCTGACCCCCTTCTCTTATTGTTATTTCAATTTTTTCTTTTTGATCGCATCTAGTTCTTCAAAAATATAGTCATTTACCACTTTAATATATGTTCCCTTCATACCGGACGAACGTGATTCGATCACCCCGGCACTTTCGAATTTTCGAAGTGCATTCACGATAACAGATCTTGTAATCCCAACTCTGTCTGCAATCTTGCTCGCCACAAGAATTCCTTCTGTTCCTTCCAATTCATCAAAAATATGAATGATTGCTTCCAATTCTGAAAAGGAAAGTGTACTGATCGCCGACTGCACAATCTGTTCTTTTCGAATCTCTTCGGCACTTTCTTCATTGACAGAGCGCAGCATCTCCAGTCCCACAACAGTTGTTCCATACTCACTTAGAATAATATCATCGATCTCGTAAAGTTCATCTTTTTTATAAATGAACAACGTTCCAAGTCTTTCTCCCGCAATGTCGATTGGTGTCACGATCGCCTGATATCCTTTGACAACCTCTGGTGAAAATCCAAGTGTCTGAAGATTCACATTTTCTTTGGTCGACAAAATACTAAGCAGTCTTTCATTGAGCATCTCATCAATATGGCTTCCAACTTCATTATCGATCAGCTCATGTATCACTTCTACATCTTTCCACTGGCCACTTCCAAGCACTTTTCCTTTTTTGCTCACCACTAATACATTCGATGCGAGAATCTCATTTAATACCTCACAGATATCGTTGAAAACGACTTTACTTGAATTGTTATTGTGCAATAATCTGTTAATTTTTCTAGTCTTATCCAATAATTGTACACTCATATCTTCGCCTCCATTATGTGACACTTGATTTTACAAACTATTTACCTAATCATACACACAACTCAGAAAAAATATGTGTATAGTTGTATGTTATCATACAATTTGTTTTTTTTCAACATTTCATTCATTTTTTTCATCATTTTTTATATCTGTTTTATACCCGCATTCTTCATTTGAGCAGAGCAATTTATTTCCCTTTTCTACCATGTAGCTTCCGCACTTCGGACATTTCTCTTTGGATGGTTTTTGCCATGACATGAATTCACAAGTCGGATTATCTTCACATCCGTAATATTTTCTTCCTTTTTTTGTCTTTCGAAGAACCACATCTTTTCCGCATACCGGACATGGTACACCGATTTTTTCAAGGTATGGTTTTGTATTTCTACATTCCGGGAACCCCGGACATGCAAGAAATCTGCCATGTGGCCCGTATTTAATCACCATATTTCTTCCACATTCTTCACAGATTACATCTGTCACTTCATCTTCAATCTTGACACTTTCCTGCTCTTTTTCAGCTATTTGCACTGCTTCCTCCAAATCAGGATAGAAATTACTGATCACAGACTTCCAGGCAACTTTTCCTTCTGCAACCATGTCGAGCAGGCCTTCCATGTTTGCTGTAAAATTCTCATCTACGATGCTTGGAAACGATTGTTTCATGATATTATTTACAACTTCACCAATCTCTGTCATGTAAAGGTTTTTGTTTTCCTTCGCCACGTATCTTCTTGCAATGATTGTTGAAATTGTCGGCGCATACGTACTTGGACGCCCGATCCCGAGCTCTTCTAATGCCTTTACAAGTGATGCCTCTGTATAATGTGCCGGCGGCTGTGTAAAGTGCTGTTTTGGATCCAGTTCTTCTTTTGTAAGCTTCGAATCCTTATCGATGCTCTTTACAAGTACATTGTTTTCTTCTTTTTCCTCATCCGCTTCCACATAAACAGCCCGAAATCCTTCGAATACGTTTTTGGATGCCGCAACAGAAAAACGATACTCGCCAGCTGCAATTTTGATCGAAGTCGTCTCATATTTTGCCGGGTTCATTCTACTTGCCACAAATCGCTTCCAGATCAGCTGATATAATCGGAACTGATCCCTTGTAAGGGATTCTTTCAAAGCCGCCGGTGTTCTTGTGATATCTGTCGGACGGATCGCCTCATGCGCATCCTGAATTTTCTTCCCGTCATCCGCCTTTTTTGCCACCGCCGATACATAGCTCTCTCCATAATTCTGCGAAATGTATTCTCTTGCATTCGCATCTGCTTCCTCGGAAATTCTTGTTGAGTCTGTACGCAGATACGTGATCACACCGACTGTTCCATTTCCTTTGATGTCAATTCCTTCATAGAGCTGCTGCGCAATTCGCATTGTCTTCTGTGTTGCAAAGTTCAGCACTTTTGATGCTTCCTGCTGCAATGTACTCGTAGTAAACGGAAGAGGTGCTTTCTTTGTCCTCTCTCCCTTTTTGATATCGTCTACATAATATGGTACATCCTCGACTGCCTTCATAATCTGTTCCAGTTCTTCTTTTGAATGGATGACTATTTTTTTCCCATCTGTTCCATAGAATTTTGCAAGGAGAGGCTTTCTCTCCCCTTCTACTTTAATCTTTGCATCCAGTGTCCAATATTCTTCCGGAATAAATGCATTGATCTCCTCCTCACGGTCTGCAATAATGCGCAGCGCCACAGACTGTACTCGTCCCGCACTCAAGCCTCTCTTTACTTTTGCCCAGAGAAGAGGACTGATCTTATAGCCAACAATTCGATCCAACGCTCTTCTTGCCTGCTGTGCATCTACCAGATTCATATCAATCTCTCTTGCGTCTTTGATCGATGCTTTTACCGCATTCTTGGTAATCTCGTTGAAACTGATACGGTACATCTTTTTGTCTTCCAGTTTTAACGCTTTTGACAAATGCCATGCAATCGCTTCTCCCTCACGGTCGGGGTCAGTTGCAAGATATACTTTATCCGCTTTCTTCACTTCTTTTCTTAAATTAGCAAGAATATCCCCTTTTCCGCGTATGGTAATATATTTTGGTTCAAAGTCATGTTCCACGTCAATTCCAAGCTGACTCTTTGGCAAATCACGTACATGCCCGTTTGACGCCGTAACAACATAATTACTCCCCAAAAATTTTTTAATTGTCTTTACTTTCGCAGGAGACTCTACGATTACAAGATAACGTGCCATTTATAATTCCTCCACTATCGTTCTATCTATCTCAATCTAACATAATGATTTTTTGAAAACTCACGAATATATCCTTGTAACTCTAAACTCACCAGCGCATCCATCAACGCCGGAATTGTCAGCCCTGTAAGGTCCGCCAATTCGTTTAGGTTCTTTGGATACAAATCGAGACAACTATACACCAAATTTTCTGGACTTTCAAGTGCTATTTTATTTTCCGTTAATTTTTTCACTTTTTCTTCACAAACAAACGACAGCTCTTCTAAGAGATCCTCAGGCGATAACAATATCCCCGCACCCTGTTTAATCAGGCGGTTGCACCCCCTGCTCAGCTGACTGTTTATCGGTCCCGGCAGTGCATAGATATCCTTTCCTTGCTCCAATGCCATATCTGCGGTAATCAAAGATCCACTTCTTTCTTTTGCCTCCATCACAAGTACGATATCTGTAAGTCCACTGATAATTCGATTTCTGGCAGGGAAAAACTGCGGCAGCGGCTTTGTCCCGATGGGCTGCTCTGATAAAATCCCGCCTTTTCTTTCCAGCTCCGTATACAGCTCAATGTGTTCTCTAGGGTAACAGACGTCCACCCCGCACCCCAAAACCCCATAGGAATCTCCGCCTTCCTCCAATGCTCCCATCTGTCCGGCTCCATCAATCCCTTTTGCCATACCGCTTATGATCTGCGCTCCTGCACTTGCCAGTTTTTTTGCAAATTCCTTTGTCAATTGTCTCCCATAAGGACTGCATTCTCGTGCTCCTACAATCGCCACTGAAAACCTGTCTTCTTTCGGCAGTCTCCCCTTTACATAAAGCGCATATGGCGGTGAACTGATTTGCTTTAATTTTTCCGGATAATCGCTGTGAAAAAACGGATAAAACTGAATTTTCTTCTGTTGCATCCTCTCATATTCTTCCTCCAAATCCCATGTTTCTATACTTTTCCGAATAATTTGAGCATCCTTTTCTTCCACTCCAAGTGCTTGTAAGCCTGTTTCTTCTATATAATATAACTCTTGTGCACTCACCAAGCGCTCTCGAATTCTTTTCTTTTTCTGATTGCCAATTCCTTTTATATTTGCAAACCAATATTCATATTTCATCCTGTCACCTGCCCCAATATTTTTTATCCAATGTCCTGTATCCGATCGCCTCTCTCAAATGCGCCAAACCGATTTTCTCCTCGCCCGCCAAATCTGCAATTGTTCTGGCGACACAGAGGATTTTATGATACATTCTCGCTGTGAGATTTAACTTTTCAAACGCCTGCCGCATCATGTTTTCCTCCTCGCTTCCAAGAATACAGTAGCGCTTTATCTTCTCTGCATTCAACTGTGAATTTGTTGTAATCCCCTCCCCTTTATACCGTTCCTTTTGCCGTTCTCTTGCCATGATCACACGCTCTCGGATATCCTTTGAAGACTCTTCACGGGCTCCCTGCAAATCCTCGTAAGCCACACGTTCAGCCTCAACACAGATATCAATTCGATCCAATAGCGGCTGACTGATCTTACTTAAATACGCTTGAATCTGAGTCGACGTACAAAGGCACTTGTTCAAATCAGGATAGTTTCCACAAGGACATGGATTCATAGCCGCCACCAGCAAAAATTCTGCCGGAAAATGATACACTCCCCGATTTCTTATGATTTTTATAAAATGTTCCTCAAGTGGCTGTCTTAGCATTTCCAGCACCGGCTTTTGAAATTCTGCAATCTCATCCAAAAACAAAACACCTTTATCTGCTAAACTAATCTCTCCCGGCCGAGGTATCAGACCGCCCCCTATCAGCGCAGACTTTGTCGCTGTATGATGTACTTCCCGAAATGGCCGTTCCAAAATCAATGGCTGGTTCGCATTCAACCCTCCAACAATACTGTAAAGCTTTGTCAATTCCATGCTTTCTTCTTTTGTCAGCGGTGGCAAAATCGTCGGTATCCGCTTTGCAATCATTGTTTTTCCAGCTCCCGGCGGTCCGATCATCAACATATTGTGGTTCCCTGCAACTGCCACCTCGGCCGCCCGCTTTGCAAGCTTTTGCCCTTTGATATCCTGGTAATCCAATTCGTATGCATGCTCTCCTGCATCTCTCATCGTTCTTGTCTCCGTCGGATCTGCAGCAACGCCCTCATTGAGCACATCGCATGCCGCTTTTAAATTTTCCACTCCGATCACTTCAATTCCCTCGACAAGCTTTCCTTCACTTTCATTTTCTTTTGACACCACACAGGATTGAAAACCATGTTTTTTTGCCTCCAGGACAATCGGCAGAATTCCCGGCACACTTCTCACCCTTCCGTCAAGGCTTAGCTCCCCAACAAAAACTGTTTTTTCAAGCCTCTCCTGACTTACCAATCCAAGTGATGCCAAAATTGACACCGCTATCGGAAGGTCAAATGCTGTCCCTCTCTTTCTGACATCTGCCGGTGAAAGATTCACAACAATCTTCTTCGCCGGAATCACAAGCCCCGAATTGCGAATTGCCGTTCGTACCCGTTCTCCTGCCTCTTTTACTTCTGAGGATAAATATCCTACCATATGAAACATCGGTAATCCATTGCTTAAATCCGCCTCCACATCAATAAATTCTACCTGTAATCCTTGTAGTGCAGCGGATAATACTGTGCTAAACAATCATTTGCACGCTCCTTTCTTTATTCCTTTTTTCTTAGTTGAAATCTCTGGCAGAACTGCCTGATAGTACTATAGAAGAACGAATATCTTCTGAAATATAGTGCTCTTATTCTTACATACTTCTCATTCATTGTCAATATTTGTAAGTGGAAAAGCACAAATATTTTTGTCCGCACATACATTATACTAAATACGCTAAGAGGTGCTTTCCTTGAAATCATTTCCAATTCCCCTAACTGCAGCTGAAGAACAATACTATATACAAAAATATATCGAGGGTGACCTTGAGGCGAAACACATCTTGATCGAGCGGAACTTGCGCCTTGTCGCCCATGTCATCAAAAAATATCAATACTTAGACGATGATCCGGAAGATTTGATCTCCATCGGAACGATCGGGCTGATCAAAGCAGTTGCAACTTTTAATCCTTCTAAAAATAATCGTCTCGGAACCTATGCTGCAAGATGTATTGAAAATGCTATCCTCTCACAGATGCGTTTATGGTGGAGAACCAACCTTCCCAGAGCAGAAAAGAATCCAAATGGCGTATTCTGGCACAGGTTTCCGAGAATATTTATATCCTTTGTTCCGCTTCGGACGGCTATGTGAGGTATGCACCTATGTACATCCATAGTTTCCGACTGATAGCCCCTCGCAGACTGTTGGAAGCACAGCTGTTCAATCAGCAGTATCAGAATTATGAAGATATACCGAACGTGCAGGACAGGCTCCGTTGGTGCCGTCATCATATGGGACTGATGCAAAAAGAGGTTGCTGATCTGATAGGTATTACCAGAGGACATTACATAGATTTTGAGGTTGGATATGTAGACCACTATCCGAAAGAAATCGTGGACAAGCTGGCAGAACTCTATCAAGTTCCGGTAGATGACCTTTTAGATGATTACAATCGCTTCTTATATAAAGGGCAAGGGAAAATGATACGAGAATATCGTGAAAGCCTTGGGTTGAAGAAAAAGCAGTTTGCTCGGTTGATAAAACTTGATCCGGGAACACTCAGGTGCTGGGAGAATGATGAGAAGCGAATGTTCAAAGATTCTTGGGAGAAATATTTCAAAGACATCATAAAGGTATAGAAAAAAAGCAGGTGTTCAAACTTACAGAGTTTGTTCACCTGCTTTCTCTATGGATGCGGATTTGATCACCGCATCCAGGAGCTGTACCTTCTGATCGGAAGGACAATTTAATTTTTTGATATGCTGATTGACCATATCTGCGTGAACACCGGCAACACGTTCTGCCAATTCACGCTGACCCTCGATGGTTTTTGGATAATGGACAATTACATTGATTGGAGCACTCTTTCTTGCGATACCACGCACCTCCCCCGGTATTTCAGTCTATGAGAGAGAAGTTGTCCGCTATTCCCACGTTGTTACGCCTGTTTTGTTACTTCAAAAAATGGCGTTTTCTGCTATAATATTGCTAAGGAACTACGGAACTTCTTTCGTGGTATCATTTTATCAAGAATCTGTCAAAGGTTCATTGAGCGTGGATTGAGCGCAAATTGACTACTTTTTGGAAGGAGGGCTGTCTATGGAATATTTAGATTTCAGTTCAGTCATCACCATTATTCGTAAATATATCAGTGATGCACATAATATGAATCAACTGGACTTGATGTACGATTTATTTGTCAGTTTCTTAAGTGATGAGAAGTCTTTGGATTTTACTTTTGATAATGGATTAGTCTGCCGTTGGTTTAATGGACAGGCAAAAATCAGTCCTCGTATCACCGGATATTATATGGATCGCCATAATCGAAATAGGCTCGCTGCTGATATGCACAGAAATGTACTGTCGATAATGTACGACAGTGCTATGGCGGTGCAGGAAGTCTATAACATTCTGGTACAAGATACAACTATCTCGGATAAAGCCAAGGAGCAGCTCCTTCAGAACTATCCTTGTGAAAGTAAAATGGACGAAGCGTTTTTTCTAACCTCTGCGTTGTGCTTTGGTATGGAGCGTAATTTCGTAAAGAGAGATGCAAATACAAAGAACCTGTTAGCTGCCGGAAATCTTTCTCCGATTGTGAAAGATTTTATCTACGATGGAGGTACACCAAAGCCATGCCGCCATTTCTGCGGACGAGACAATGAACTTGAAACTTTACATCAGCTGTTGTGTAAACATGGAAAGGTATTTCTACAAGGTATTGCCGGTATTGGAAAAAGTGAGTTAGCAAAAGCCTATGCAAAAACTCATAGCAAGGAGTACACAAATATCCTGTATCTCTCTTACACCGGTGATTTGAAGCAAGATATTTCTGATATGGATTTTGCGGACGATCTGCCGGATGATGACAACGAAGAACGCTTCCGCAAACACAACCGTTTCCTGCGTACATTAAAAGAGGATACTTTATTTATCATTGATAATTTTAACACCACAGCAACGCAGGATGGTTTGCTGTCGGTTGTGATGAAATATCGCTGTCGTATTCTGTTCACTACACGAAGCAGCTTTAACAACTATACTTCCATGGATCTGGAAGAAATCTCTGATACAGAAGCATTGGTTAATTTAATGGGCTGTTTTTATTCCGAAGCGAAAAAGAATCGCCCTGTTTTGGAGCAAATCATCCAAACAGTACACAGCCATACTCTTGCGGTAGAAATGTCAGCCCGTTTGCTGGAAAGCGGAATTATGGAGCCATTGCTCCTGTTAAAGAAGCTGAAAGAGGAAAAAGCTGCCCTGAATGCTACCGATACGATTGGTATTTCCAAAGATGGGAAAAGTCGCAAGGCTACCTATTATGACCATATCCACACCTTATTTTCTCTGTATCAGCTTTCCGAAAAAGAAACAGATATTATGAGAAACCTCACACTTGCTCCATTGTCCGGTATTCAGAATCGACTGTTTGCAAACTGGCTGAAGCTGCGTGATATGAATAATGTCAACGACCTCATAGAAAAAGGCTTCATAAAAGCTCTGGAAGGTCGTGTGATAGCCCTTCATCCGATGATGCAGGAAGTGACAATGGAGGAAACAAAACCTTCCGTGCAAAAATGCCGTACCTTGCTTGACAGTTTACAGCATATCTGCCTGCGTCACGGAGAAGAAGTTCCTTATTTCAAGCAGTTATTCCAGACTATCGAATCCGTGATTGCGCAGATTGAAAATGATGATATGCTGGCATATCTCCGATTCTTGGAAGATGTGTTCCCATATATGGAGAATTATCGTTATTACCAGGGAATGGAACTGGTTATTGATACACTTTCTGTGTTGCTGAAAGATACGGCTGTCGGTTCTGCGTCTGATCGAGCATTGTTGCTCAGTTATCAGGCAGCTTGTGAGAAAAAAGCAGATAAAGCAATCAAGATGCAGAAAGGTGCCATTGCAATGATTGCAGAGGTCACACCAGATAATGCGCTTATGGTTTCCAACCTTTATGCTAATCTTGGCGGTATGTATGGTGTGAACGGCAAGCTGGAACTTGCCAAAGAGAATATGGAACACGCTGTCAAAATTATGGATGAATACGGTCTGGCTTATTACCATGACAGCATTGTGCAGATTACAAACTATGCTGTACTGCTGACAGATATGGGACAGCCAGATGTTGGTCTGTCTGCTCTGCGAAAGCTCTGCCGTGTGATTCGAGAATACAATTCTGATACCGGTCTGGATTATGCCAGTGTTCAGGAAGCTATGGGCGGAATTTGCCTGACTATTGGAGAAATCCAACAGGCTACCTCTCATTTCCAGAAAGTTATGGAAATCTATGAAAATGTATTCGAGTTTGAACCAGATATGATTGAAGCAAAGAAACAGGAACTGCTTGGAACATATACGCAGGCCGGATTATATCTTGGAAAGAAAATGCTTGAGTAGAGCGAAAATTTGAAGTTGACGGAGACTTTAACATTTTAAAACGTATAAAGCAGACTTTGATGTAAGGAAGAGTTCATTCATCTCGAGGTGAAACACAGGCGTTGCGCCCAATATATTGTTCGTTGCGTGACTTTAACATCTAGATTTCCTAAAATTAAGGAAAAAAGAAAGGAGATTTTAGATATGTCGAAGTTAATGGAAGGAAATAAGAGGTATCTCTTTTGGGTGGTCGTCATTGGCCTGTTTGGTATAGTTGGATTATTAATGGTGCCGATTGTAAAGTGCATTATTAGAGTGTCAGAACGTCATTCTAAAGCATGCAGGTGGATTATCATCGTTGCTTTTATAAGTATAACTATATATCAGTTTATTGAGCAGGGATGGATTTCAGGCTTTGGTTGGATATGTATTGGAGTAGTTCTAGCTACTAATAGTATGTTTAAGGATAATAGTAAATAATGGTGGATAAATGGAAATTTCAAAAATAATAAAAGAAGCAAGAATAAAAAAAGGAATGACGCAACAAGAACTGGCAGATTCTGTATATGTTACAAGGCAAACTATTTCAAAATGGGAGTTGGGGAAGAGCATACCCGATGAACTGTCATTCAGACTTTTATGTCAATGTTTAGAGATTGACAATAATGTTAGAAAGAAAATTGTGGTTAATAAGCAACATCTATTTTTGATAATGATAGCAATTATGTTTTCTCCAGTAGTATTAGGAATTCGCTATATTTTATATAAAATAGGGAAGCTTGAAGATCAAAGATTTATAATAATGATTAAAAGTGTAGGGTTTGTGCTTTTTGCTCTTTATTTTAGAACGTTGAAAGAACATGTAGCATATATTTTGCTCCTTATTATAGTTATAGGCAATATGGTTTATCAATATTATTTACTTAGTTTAGAAAGATAGTTAAACTTTGAAGATAATCAATAGATGTACAATTTTCAGTAATACTGAGAGATGAATTTGAAGTTTCATCAGATAAATATTTGGAAAAAGTCTTGACTCCTACGTTGCGTAATAGTTTAAAGTGTACTTATCGATAGGAGGAAATGATATGCATGAATTTATAATAGAAATAGTAAAATCAGATGAGATTTATCGAAAGATAGCAAATGCATCGTTAGAGAAGAAAGATGATATATATCGCTATGACTTTATGAAAAAATTTGAAAAGAAATGGGATATGTATCACTGTCCGTTGAAAGCAAAACAATCTGGCGGATATGATGTGGTGATGGCAAGCGGTATGTTAGGATATTTATTGCCACAAAAAATAGGAGACACAGAACAAAAATATATTGCAGAATTAGCAGATGAAAAGTTATGGACGGATTGCGTGGCATCTATTGAAAGCTCTCTTATGACATTTGTTAGACATGGAATAGATTTGAAGGTTAAAGAGTATATGTTTACATTGATGCTCGCAGATCCATCAAGTCCCTATTCGGTGATGAATGATGGTTATTGTGGTGATGGTGGAATTCCGGGATACATATTTGGATCATTAGTACCTTCTGAAACGACAAAAACAAGGATTCCAGTTGTATTAGCTCATGAGACGAATCATAATGTAAGATTTCAATATATAAAGTGGAGTAATGAAATATCATTAGCAGAATATATGATTTGTGAAGGATTGGCAGAAAATTTTGCAGTAAAACTTTACGGTGAAGAGAACTTAGGACCATGGGTTAGTAAAACTGACCAGGAAATGTTAAATGAATATATTAAGCCACTTATCCAGGACGCTTTAGAAGTGCAAGGATTTGACAATATTACATCATATATGTATGGAGATGAAATGGCAAAATTACAAAATTATATTCCGGTGGGTATGCCTTATTGTGCTGGGTATGCATGCGGATATTATATGGTGAAATATTATTTGGATAAAACTGGAAAAGATATTGTTGACGCAACAATACTTCCAGCAGAAGAAATTTTGAAAGAAATAGATGGATTTTGGAGTGAAACGACCATTATTCGGAAAGGAAATTCCTATGAGGACAGTAAATGAGGTAAGTAAGCTAACAGGAGTAAGTATACGTACCCTTCAGTACTATGATAGTATCGGACTGTTAAAACCAACTGAGTATACAGAGGTAGGATACCGTTTGTATGATGAAGAAGCATTAGAAAGGTTGCAACAGATTTTATTGTTTAGAGAATTGGAATTTCCACTGAAAAAAATCAAAGATATTATATATAATCCTAAATTTAATAAGGAAAAAGTATTAGAGCAGCAAATAGAACTTTTGGTATTGAAGAAGGAACATATAGAAAATTTGATTGATTTTGCTCGAAGAATAAAAACGATGGGAGTAAATAAGACGGATTTTAAAGTATTTGATAAAAAAAAGATGGAAGATTATTCAAAGCGTGCAAAGGAACAATGGGGACAGATAGCCCAGTATCAGGAATTTGAAGAAAAGACGAAAGGGGTGTCTGATACACAGCAGAAGGATGTAATCAATCGTTTTATGCTTATTTTTACAGAGTTTGGCAAGATAAAAGAATTAGATACATCCTGTGATACGGTTCAATTACAGGTGAAAAAATTGCAGGATTTCATCACAGAGAATTATTACACCTGTACAAAAGAAATTTTATCAGGTCTGGGAAAGATGTATGCAAGTGGCGGAGAATTTACCGAAAACATTGATAGCTATGGTGGAGAAGGAACTGCTCTGTTTACAGCAAAAGCAATTGAGATATATTGCAAATAAGAGAGCGCAACTTTCAGGCTTCCAGTGTGTTTGAAAGTAACGGGCGATTTGAAGTTTAGTGAGGTAAAAGTGAACATTATTGAAGCTAACAAAAGAACGTAGGATGTTATAAGGACACAAAAAGTTCACAGAAAAATTAGCACTCGATATTGACGAGTGCTAACAATAGTGATATAACATAATTAGAAACAGGAGAAAGAAAGAACCACAAGTTCATGATTCTTCCTAAACATCCCCAGTTTCAAAAAACTATTTTGAAAAAGGAGCGATGATTATGTTAACACCTAGTATTTTTGGAGAAAATTTATTTGACGAATTCTTTGATGATTTCTTTGATTTTCCGGTATTCGATGATCGAGAAATGAAGAAGGCACAGAAAAAACTGTATGGACGCCATGCAGCAAACATGATGAAAACAGATGTGAAAGAACAGGAAGATCGCTATGAAGTAGACATTGATCTTCCGGGATTCAAAAAAGAAGAGCTTTCTTTGGAACTGAAAAACGGATATCTGTTGATTAGTGCAACGAAAGGTCTGGACAAAGAGGAGAAGGAAGAAAAGACAGGAAAATTTGTTCGTCGTGAACGTTATGCAGGCAGTATGAGCAGATCTTTCTATGTGGGCGAGGATATCAAGCAGGAAGATATTCATGCTAAATATGAAAGCGGTGTCTTGAGATTGTCCATTCCAAAACCAGAAGAAAGGAAAGCTCAGATAGAGGGCAAAAAGTATATTGCCATCGAAGGATAAAGGCCCTTCTTCAAATAGATTATAGAAAACTGATTTTATCCCGGAGTATCATACTCCGGGATATTTAAATGTGAAGGATTTATGATTGATTCAGAGATATATTAGGCATTTAATGATAATCCGGTTGCGTGGTAAAATTTCAAGACTTTCCCCAAATTATATCAGAGAGTAAGAATTGACTCTATTCAGCGTGATAAGAAGAAGGATAGAGCTGTTTTTGATATATGCTTGGAAAATTAATTGAGCAGTCAGAAGCAGGAAAATGTTTGGTGATTGGAACGATTATGGCGGATCGCTTGATTATTAAGCAACAGAAACTTTCAGCTTTCAGCGGACAATTTAATATGGTTAAACAAGGCAGTCATACATTACGGTGTACGGCTGCTTTTTCATCTGCAAGTATTATATACTCTTGAAAATCACTATTAAAAATGGTATGATTTGTATGAATAATCATACTTCGGAGGATTGGATATGGACTTTAAAAATGGAAAATATGCTTGGATGGTAAAGATTGGCGAAAAAGGACAGTTTGTAATTCCTAAAGAAGCAAGAGAACTCTTTGATCTTCAGCCAGGGAATGAAATTCTGGTTCTTGGAGATGAGAAAAGAGGAATTGCAATCCTACCAAAAGAAATGCAAATGGAATATATCCAAAAGATTTTTTCGGAAATAGATGAATAAAGGATGGTGTGGTACATGAGTAAAATAGTTTTCTTTTGTATTCCGGCGCATGGTCATACAAACCCTACTCTTGGCGTTGTACGTGAATTGGTTTCTCGTGGACATCAGGTATGGTACTATTCTTATAATATCATGCGTGAAAAAATAGAATCCGCAGGAGCTACTTTTGTTTCTTGTGATGATTATGATATGGAGCAAAAGCTCACACCTAAAGATTCCGTACGTGTTGGTAAAGACCTGGCATTTTCGACGAAAATTTTAGTAGACACAACCTTAGCTCTTGATGATAAAGTGTGCGAAGATATGAAACGGCTGAAGCCGGACTGTATTGTTGCTGATTCAATGGCGGTATGGGGAAAAGCAATTGCCATAAAATTAGGAATACCTTTTGTTTCTTCCACTACAACTTTCGCATTCAATCAATATTCTGCAAAAATTATGAAGCAAGGTATTGGCGAATTAGTACGAATGTTAATTTCTATGCCTAAAATCACAAAAAATATAAAGCGCCTGCAGGACAAAGGGTATCCGATTAAAAGTGTACTTGATATTATCCAGAACGATGATAATACACACACGATTGTATACACTTCTTCTGATTTTCAGCCTTGTGCAGATACATTCTCAGACAAATACGTTTTTGTTGGTCCATCTATCCGCCCTGCTACTGATAAGATTGTAAAAACCAAAGAAAAACTGATCTATATTTCTATGGGCACCGTAAATAATGATATGATGCCTTTATATAAAACTTGTATTACCACCCTTGCAGATACGGAATATCAGGTAATTATATCTGTTGGTAATTTGGTATCTATCAATGAATTCGGAAAAATGCCAGAGAATATCTCTGTATATGAACACGTCGATCAAATTGCGGTGCTTCAAGCGGCAGATATATTTCTGTCTCACTGTGGAATGAATAGCGTAAATGAAAGTCTTTATTTTGGAGTTCCTTTACTTATGCTTCCACAGACTGCTGAACAGGGAGGTGTTGCTGAACGTGTGCATCAACTTGGAGCAGGAATTAAACTAAAGAAAACTGACGGGGCTTCTATAATATATGCTATAAATAAACTTCTCTCGGTAAATTCTTACAAAGACAATGCTCAGAAAATCTCTTGGAGTTTTAGACAATGTGTAGGTTCTAAAGGAGCAGCAGATAAGATTGAACAAGTTTGCCAGGACTAAAATTGTATAAAAATTTTGATGGCAGTCATGCACTACGGTGTGTGGCTGCTTTTCTTTTTTACTCAATTTTCACTCAATCCACGCTCAATGTGTTTTACGCCCTCTTTCAGTAGAATGAAATTGCAATGAAAACAGCACCAAATCAGAAAATCCGGTGCTACTTCAAAGCAAATCTACTGAAAGGGGGCATTTTTTATGAACACAAACAAACACAAGGAGGTACAGAGCAAATGAGAGAACTGAACAACATCAAAATCATTGCCGTGGATCATGGCTACGGAAACATTAAGACCGCCAATACAGTCACACCGACCGGAGTGACCGCCTATGAAAATGAACCGATCTTCTCCGGCAACATTCTGGAATATAGAGGCATCTACTACCGTATCGGGGAAGGTTACAAGGAATTTATCGCTGACAAGGCTATGGACGAGGACTATTACATTCTGACCCTTATGGCAGTTGCCAGGGACCTGAATGTATATGGTATACGTGAAGCAGATGTTCATCTGGCTGCTGGTCTGCCGCTGACCTGGATTCGCAAACAGCGTGAAGATTTCCGAAGCTATCTGCTCCGCAACAAGGAAGTGGACTTCCGTTTTAACGGCAAGGACTATCATATCCGTTTTGTCGGATGCAGTCTGTTCCCGCAGGGATATCCTGCTATCATCGACTATCTGGGTAATTTCAAAGGTACGAATCTTTTGGCAGACATTGGAAACGGCACGATGAACATTCTGTATATCAACAATAAAAAGGCGATGGAGAGCCGCTGTTGGACAGAAAAGTTTGGTGTCAACCAGTGCATGATTGCCGCCAAGAATGCGGTGCTGGACAGCTTCGGCGTGAAAATCGAAGAATCCACCATTGAGCAGGTGCTTCGCTTCGGCACTGCTGACATCAGCAATCCGTATCTGGACTGTATCACTTCCGTAGCAAGGCGATATGTAGCTGATATTTTCGCCACACTTCGCCGTTATGAATACAATCCAGATTTGATGCGACTGTATATCGTTGGTAGTGGCGGTTGTCTGGTCAAGCACTTTGGTCAGTATGATGAAAGCCGAGTTACCATTCTGGACGATATTTGTGCGACAGCCAAAGGTTATGAATATCTCGCATTTACCAGCCTTCGCAGGAAGGAGTAAGCCATGAGAGAGAATATCCGCAGCACAAATCTTCGTTTCAATCTGGAAAAGGACATCCAGAATCGAGCATGGCAGTATCTTCAGACCATGGACAAGCAGCATTTCAAATCTTACAGCAATGTAATTGCCGTAGCTCTGGTGGAATATTTTGACCGCTATTATCGCAGTCGGGATGACCCGTACTTTGAAACCAGAGAACGTGAGGAACGATTTGTAAATCAGATTATTTCCTCCGTAGAAAGTGCCATGGAGAAAACACTTCCGGTATTTCTGGCAGGCTGTATGGCTGGACTGTCACAGGTTCCTGTTGTGGCAGCTCCGGTTGTTCAGCAGGAACCGGATGAGGAACTGGATTGGGATTTCCTTGGAGAATAAAATTTCTCCAAACTGACCCCGCAGGAGGGAGGTGAACGCATGACACGATTTCTGACACAGGATAGTCCGATACCGGCATATATGGCATTTCCAAGATTTCTACTGGACAAAGAAGGACTGAATGAAACAGCCAAGATTCTCTATACGATTTTGCTCGACCGAGCAAGACTGTCCCAGAAAAATGATGGCTGGACGGATGAACAAGGTCATGTGTTCATTTTCTTCCCCATCAAGAATCTGGCGGAAACCATGCATAAAAGCGAAATGTCTATCAAGACAGCATTAAATGCTCTGGAAAAAGAAAATCTGATTGTTCGCAGACGTCAGGGCGCAGGTTTTCCAAACAGGATCTACGTCAAATATCCACCGGAAACACTGAATCAGACGGACAGAAATATTTCCATAAGACAGACAGAAATCTGTCCTACAGATGGAAAGAAAACTGTCTCTGTGACAGACAGAAAACTGTCCAGTAGTAATAAAGAGAAGAACAATATAAAAAGAACAAATTCAGAGAGTAAGGATGGTCGCACGGCTTATGGCTCTTATCAAAATGTTTTCCTGAGTACGGAAGAACTGATTTCCTTGCAAAGAGAAGTTCCTCATTATCCGGAATACATTGAAAAGCTGTCCAGTTATATGGCATCCAGCGGTAAGCAATATTCCAATCACGCAGCTACTATACGAAGCTGGGCATTGCGTGACCATCCTGCTCCTGTCAAACGAACCTATGAATGTAAGGAGGATGAAAGCCTATGAAACCAATAAATAATACCGTGGACGATCTGTTTCAGCCGAAAGAGCTTGCAGCGGATGAATATCTAAATAAAGCTGACGGACTGATCTATTGTTCCAAATGCCACACACCCAGACAACACCGAATTGAACTGAAGGAACGAGTATTCTTCCCTACGGTTCGCTGCCGTTGTCAGCAGGAGGAATATGACAAACACGAAGCCGAGCGCAAGCATCAAGAATTTTTGATGCAGGTGTCTCGATTGAGGGCAAACGGATTGCAGGACAAATCCCTGCACGATTACAACTTTACCAATGATAAAGGTTACAATCCGGAAATACAGAAAGCCCATGATTATGTGGCGCATTGGGAGGAAATGAAAGCCAACTCGTTGGGACTGCTTCTCTGGGGCGATGTGGGAACCGGTAAATCCTTTTTCGCCGGATGCATCGCAAATGCCCTGTTGGACAAAGGTATTCCGGTTCTGATGACCAACTTTTCCAGAATCCTGAATACACTGACCGGAATGTATTCCGATGACAGGAACCAGTTCATTGACAGCTTTAATAAATACAGTCTGCTGATCATTGATGATCTGGGAATTGAGCGAAGTTCAGAATTTGCTTTGGAGCAGGTATTCAATGTGATTGACAGCCGTTACCGAAGTAAGAAACCGCTGATCGTAACTACCAATCTGACTTTGGATGAATTGAAACATCCGAAAGATCTGGCAAGAGCCAGAATTTATGACCGAGTATTGGAGCGTTGTGTTCCTCTAAAAATCAACAATCAGAACATCCGAGAGCTGAACGCAGCCGCTAATATGCAGGAAGCACGAAAAATATTAAATTCCGGTACTTAATTTCACAGCCGATGGTGCTGAACAATTCGCCCATCAGTACACAGATAACCTATAGATTGCAAAGCGAATTGTATCTGCACCATCTACACCGGATTACAGTACCACCTCTATACCAGAAAGGAGATTTTATGGCAAATAACAGACCTATGACCGAAGATGAAAAGAAATTATTACAGGCGCAGCACAGATTAGAAGCAATCGAAGCACGCAACCGTCAGAAAGAACGAAAAGCAAGAACCAGACGATTGATCCAGATGGGAGCCGTATTGGAAAGTGTATTCCCGGAAGTTCAGACCATGGAGCTTGATGATGTGAAAATGGAACTGAAAAGACGATTGAATACGGAAGAACGATTGAAGGCATAAGCCTTGGCAGCTTTGCTGCTATCCCGAAGGGCGCACTTACTCACCACCCATAAAATGGGCGGTGGTATCCCCTTTGGGGTCGTGCGCTCTGCGAGGCTTTGCGGCTCCGTTGGAGCCTTATGTACAATGCCACACTTTTTCAAATTGCTGTCATTGTCCACGCAGTTTCTGCAAGTACAACCGCTGATGCGTTTGTAAGTAGGGGTACAATTTGTACCCCACCTTGCGCCAACTGCCTGCGAAAACCTGCCACCGGCAGCTTTAACGCAGAAATAGGTGCAGCATCGACCGCACCTATTTTCTTTTTCAAAAAAAGAAACAAAAATTGTGCTGCGGCACAGGAGGAAAACAGTGAATTATTTCCATTTAGAAGCAAAAGTTGTAAGCCGTGGTGCAGGTCGTTCTGTCATAGCAGCTGCTGCTTATGCATCCTGTTCTCGACTCTACAATGATTATGATGGACTTACCCATGACTTCACCAGAAAACAAGGTTGTCTGTATAGCGAAGTCTTTCTTCCCCAATATGCACCGGAAGAATGGAAAGACAGACAGGTGCTCTGGGAAGCGGTCGAGTCTGTAGAAAAAACAAAGGACAGCCGACTGGCAAGAGAACTTGTGGTTGCTTTGCCATCGGAACTGTCTTTGGATGACTGGAAAGGTATGCTGGAGCGTTTCATCCGTGAGCAAGGCACGGAGCTTGGTATGTGTGCGGATGTAAACATCCATGACCCATACCCTCCGGGGCATAATCCTCACAGCCACATTCTATTTACCGTTCGTCCTTTGGACGAACATGGCAAGTGGCAGGCGAAAACGCAGAAAGAATATCTCTGTAAGCGTGGTGAAGAAGAACGTGGCTTTACTGCCGATGAGTTCAAGGTTGTAAAAACACAGGGATGGGAGAAACAATATATGTATCAGTTTGGGGAGAAAAAGGAGTATTTAACCCCATCTGAAGCTGAGAAAATTGAAGTATGTGTCAGAACATCCAAGACACCTAAAAGCACCCGCTATGGTAGACAGAATCCAGTTGCAGAGCTTTGGAACAGCGAAGAACAGCTATTTGCATGGCGTAAGAGTTGGGAAATGATTATCAATGAAGAACAGGAACGACACGGTATTGCTGACCGTGTAGATTGTCGCAGTCATGCTGCCAGAGGACTGACGGAACAGCCGACCGTACACGAAGGATACCACGCAAGAAAATTGGAATCCATGGGAATTGTTTCTGACCGCTGCGAACTAAACCGTCAGATCAGGGCAGATAATAAGCTCCTGCGTGAACTGAAAAAGCAGGTACAGAAACTGATGAAAGCAGTAAAAGAAAATATCCCGGCTCTTGCTTCTGCATTGGAAACCTTGCGTGACCACATGGTTTTTCTTCAGTATCAGTTGATCGTGAATACTTCTCAGCAGGAAGTGGTATCTTTTCAGAAAAATCTTTTGGCTGATATGCTGACTGAATACAAAAATGTAAAAGCAGAAATCAAAGCTAAAACAGCTGAGAAAAAAGAACTGATTGCAGAACAGAAAAACTGCGGTATTCACTTCATCCGTGCAAGCAAACTGGGAGAACAGATAGCTAAGTTAACTGAGGATATTGAAGAACTGAAATTCCAGAAAGCGCAGTTGTTGTCCCGATTGAATTGTCAGGATAACGGGATTGCATCCAAGGACAAGAATGTGAAAGAGATGGATACTTTCCTTGGAAAACTGGAACAGCAGCATAGTACCCTTTCCGCACAAAAGGAAAAGGACAAGGCTCAGTTCCTTGAAATCAGAAATAGTATTGTACCTGAAAATCACGATGCCCTTATGACAGAGCGTGAAGCAATCCGTTCGGATGGCAAGATTGGTTTGGTTCAGAAATTGTACGCAGTTTACAAGGAAAAATATCGGTCTGAAACATTCGATGAAGCCAATAGACAGGTAGATGCTGAATTACAGGAAGAACCTATGATTAAGAAAAAGCGTTCTATCAGTGAGCAGTTGAGAACACCGAAACTGGAAACGCAACAGCCAAAGAAACAAAAGAAAAAAGAATACGAACGATAAGAAAACCACGACTGTTGCTCCGTAATGGAGTAGCAGTCGTGATTCTTTCTTATTTTTTGTATTTGTCGATAAGATCCTTGAATTTTGGATGTTCTCTAAGGTATGCATATTCTGGATCAGTTTCCAATCCATTTAGAAGAACTAACATCAATTCATGGGATTGAACTTGTTTGGTTTCAGGAACCATCCGGTGATACAGAACTGAATCTGTCAATGACCAATGCGTAGTAAGTGAGCCAAGCATTTGATCAAGTAAATGAATCATCGTATCAGCATTTTTCTCCCGTTCTAAAATCGGATAAGAAGCAATATATCGGTTGTATTCCCACATATCGAATACATCTACCATAGAACTTGCTTTCTCGGCAATTTTACGAGCAAACTCTGCGTTTCCAGAAGCCAATTCAGCATCGACCAGTTTCGTCAGAAGCATCTGAACTCTGGTGATTTCTTTGAATAATGCCTTTTCCAGTTCTAATGCAGCCAAATCTGATTTGTGCTGTTGCAAATAGATGGATACTTGAAGCATGAGCTTATCAGGTAATGCACTAATAAGGTCAGTTTTATCTTGAATAGTATCAAGAACCTCTTGTGCGGCATCTGTGTTGCCCTGACGAATATAACGGCTAACTCTCATATAGTTGGCGCTGTTTCGTATCTTTTCATCATTGCTATCAGCCAACTGTAAATACCAGCCTGAAATCTTTGCATCAAGGCTATCAATCGGTAAAGTATCATCGGCTGTCTGCAAAAGCATGGAATCCAAAATAATCGTGATGTTGAGAAGAAGCAGTTCGTTGTGTGGGTATTCGTGTATCTTTGCTTCAGCTGCATCAAATGCAGAAAGAATATCATTCCTTGCTTGTTTGGCGAGCTCGTTGCAGAAAAATCCAATTTCCTGTTCAGACAAATCCTCACTAAAACAAAACAATGTATTCAAATCAATTTTCAAAAGTCTAGCTAATGGAGGAAGAAGGCCGATATCAGGGCTTGTGATACCTTTCTCCCATTTGCTGACAGCTGGAGTAGAAACACCGAGATAATCAGCAACCTGTTCCTGTGTTAATCCAAGTAGCTTGCGCTGCTCCTGGATGACTATGTTCATAGGCATATCTTAATCTCCTTTGAGAATATTACAAAAAGCTCTTTGTTGTCTTTATTATAGCAAGCTGATATTCATAGCACAATCGAGCAGTTGTTAATCATGGAGATAAAAACTTAACCACGAGTTAAAATCCACGGCTTTCACTCTGATATGGAGTGCAGTCATGGCTCTTTCTAAATGATGTAAAAGGGCGATAGCATTTTATGCTGTCATCCCTTATATTTATTGAAAAGCCAGATTGAAACGATGGACACAGTCCACTCTCTTTACGGTTGACTATTTCGACTGGTTTTGCTGTTTAGCTTTTTCTTGATTATAAACATAATAATCATATAAATAAGGCACACTATTACTCCAGAAACTGTCATTTTCAAAAGACCGATATGCCATGCGATTTGAAGTCGTGCCAGATAATAATCAGGGACTGCTCCGTTTAGAAGTACAGGTATGCCAACTTTCAATACAGGTAAACATGCCCCAAACAGGAAACTGATGATTGCACCCAAAACAAAATTCATTTTTTGATATATGTTTATTTTTTTCAGATAATCAATCTCTTGCATTTTTGCAGCATTATTCCTGTTGGCTGAATTACTTAATTCTGCTTTAAACGTCCGGTATTCATTCTGACAATTTTGGCATTCTTCCAAATGCTTTTTAATAAATGAATTTGTTTCCTCGGATGTCAAATCATCCATGTACAAAGGTAGTAAATCATTGACTATATTGCACTGCAATTCTTTATTCATTTTTCTTCATCTCCTCAAATATTCTTTTTTTTCCACGATAAAAATTAACACGAGCCCAATTTTCACTTTTGCCTATTATTTCACCGATTTGAGCGAAAGATATTTCTCCAATCAACCGTAAATACATAACTTCCCTCATCGGTTCATCAAGATTATGTAGCGACTTCAATATCTCTACATTTTCCCACTGGATGAATAGTTCATCTTCAGCAGAAGAAATTGTCAACATGTCTTCATAATTTGATAAATCTTCAAATGCTTTATTGTCTCTTAAATACTTGAGCCAAAGATTTTGAGCAATACCACAAAGCCATGTCAATACACTGCTATTTCCTTTAAACTTGTTAATACTATTTACAGCGCAAAAGAAAGTTTCCTGTGTTAATTCTTCTGCAAGTTCATGGTTACATGTTTTACTTAGTAGAAACGTATAGACCTTTTTTGAGTGGTTTTGGTATATTTCTTCCATTGATTCCATCGTACTTCCTCCTTTCTGCTAAGTTAGTACCCGGAAATCATCATTCGTTACACATAAATAAATAATTTGTAGAGCTTTGTATTTCCTTATGTGCATTTTAGTATATAAGCATAAATTTTTCTACAAAATCCCTTTTCATTTTCCAAAAGAGATGATATCTTCAGAATCGAGAAGGAGGGAATTCATCACTCCCTCCTTCTCGATTTAACAATATATCAATTCATTCAAAACAATTTCCTCTGCCGCATTTCGGATGTTATTGCAAGCACCAACCCATGCCATCTGATCACGAGCCTTTAATGCTTCGTTTATGCCCTGCTGCTCCTGCATTTGCAGGGTCAGCAGTTCCATTCTCTGATTAGCGGTATCATCTACCTCATTCAGATGCTTGACCAGTTCTCCATCCAGCAAAAGCGTATTATACAGCACCTTATGGTGTTCTTTCAGATAGCGCAGACACATTCTGCCGTACTTTCCGTAATGCGGTTCTTCCTCTGGAAGTTCCAGATCCGGATAATACATTCCATCTGCACCGAGCGTATATGTACCGCCCATTTCTTCGAACAATGATTTCATAGAAAGCCCTCCAATCTGTTTACTTTATTACTACGTTATGTTATAATACCATAAGACACATCACATATCAAGATAAGGAGGATATGAAAATGCGGAAAAATGAAGAAATGATTGCTATCTATTCCCGTAAGTCGAAATTTACAGGCAAAGGCGAAAGTATCGGCAATCAGGTCGAACTCTGTAAAGAATATATTCGTGTGCATTATGGAGATGCCGCTGTTGATAGAGTTGTTGTTTATGAAGATGAAGGTTTTTCTGGTGGTAATCTGAATCGTCCGGATTTTAAGAAGATGATGGATACAGCTAAGAAACGCAAGTTCAAGGCTATTATTGTGTATCGTCTTGACCGTATCAGCCGAAATATCAGCGACTTTTCTACTTTGATTGAAGAACTGGCTCGCCTGGATATTTCTTTTGTTTCTATTAAAGAGCAGTTCGATACAAGCACCCCTATGGGACGAGCTATGATGTATATTGCATCTGTGTTCTCTCAGTTGGAACGTGAAACCATTGCGGAGCGTATCCGAGATAATATGCACGAGCTGGCAAAGACAGGACGCTGGCTTGGTGGCACTACCCCTACCGGTTATGCATCTGAAGCAGTAAAGAGCGTTACCATTGATGGTAAATCCAAGAAAGCCTGTAAGCTGAAGCTGATACCAGAAGAAGCGGACATTGTCCGAATGATTTACGACTTATATATAGAAACGGATTCTCTGACATTGACCGAAGCCGCTTTGATTAAACAAGGCATTAAGACAAAGAACAATAATTACTTTACCCGTTTTTCCATCAAAGCAATTTTGCAGAATCCGGTCTATATGATTGCGGATGAAGATGCATATAACTTTTTCATTCAGCATGACACGGATTTGTTCTCTGAAAAAGATGACTTTGATAATAAGCACGGTATCATGGCTTACAACCGTACCGATCAGGAAAAAGGCAGAGCCACAAAGTATCTGCCTGCAAGTGAGTGGATTGTATCAGTCGGCAAACATCCGGGTCTGATTCCGGGCAAAGTATGGGTGCAGATTCAAGAATCTCTGGAACGCAATAAGTCGAAGTCTTTCAGAAAACCTCGCAGTAACGAAGCACTTCTGACTGGCTTGTTATTCTGTAGCTGTGGTGAGCGTATGTACCCGAAAATGAGCAAGCGCAAAACTGCGGACGGCAAGGTGATTTATACCTATGTTTGCAAAATGAAGGAACGCAGTCAGAGATCTGTGTGCAACAGCAAAAATGCCAACGGCAACACTTTGGATATGGCTGTAGTTGAGCAGATTAAAATGCTTGCAGAGGACAAAGATACTTTCATTGCACAGTTGGAACAGAGCCGCAGATTTTATACCGGCAATCGTATGGACTACGAACAGCGATTAGATGATATGCGAAAAGAAAAGGCAGAAACCGAGAAGAAAATCAATTCTCTGATAGACTCCCTTGTGGATATGGGAGACAGCCCTGCCAAGACTCATGTAACCAAGCGAATTGAACAGTTGAATGGAGAATATCAGTCCCTTGAACAGCGCATTCAGGAACTGGAGGGATTGACTTCACAGCACGCTCTTAGTGATATTGAATTTGATTTGCTGCGTCAGCTGCTTACCATCTTCAAGGACGGTATTGATGAAATGACAGTTGAACAGAAACGTGCTGCCATTCGCACCATCGTGCGTAAGGTGGTCTGGGATGGTGTCAATGCTCATGTCATTCTGTTTGGTGTTAGGGATGATGAAATCGAGTATCCAGATATTGTCGCCGTTGCATCTGACAATACTGAGGATGACGACGAAACCGAGGAATTGGTGGACTTCTCTGATGTAGATTATGACGATGACGATATGGAGGATGAACGCCTGGGAAAAACTAATCCCCTCAGTGCATCAAAAACGCATTGGGGGGAGGATAGCAAACGAGATCTTGATGATGCTGCGCAGCAAAAAGAAAGTATCGAAAGAGATTTCTCTCTATGAACCAATCGGCACAGACCGTGAAGGAAACGAAATACAGCTTTTTGACATCATAGAAGCTGACGATGATGATGCACAGACAAAGGTTGCTCTCAAAGAGGATATTAAAATGCTCTACACAAAAGTTGAATCTGAACTTTCACCTCGCGAGCGGCTTGTTTTGAAAATGCGATACGGTCTCTACGACGAGGAAGAATATACACAGCGGGAAATCGCCGCTCAGCTTGGTATTTCTCGTTCCTATGTGTCTCGTATTGAAAAAAGTGCAATAGAAAAACTGCGGGAATTTTTTTAGAATCCCGCAGTTCTAACTGCCACAATTTCTTATGGTTCACGTCGTCTTAAAATATCATATGCATCCACTTTGATTCCCAAATCCACATACAACACCTGTTTCGGATGCGGTGCACTTTCCTGCTCCTCTCCGTCCTCTGTGAGAATCCGTTTTACAGTGACTTCAACGTTCTCGCCATTTGGCTTCATCACCTCGATCGTCTCTCCGACAGAGAATTTATTTCTCTGTTCAATCCGATAGGTTCCCTCTTTTTCTTCTCCGATAATACCAAGATAGGTATATTCCTTCACATAGGTATTGCTGTCATAGATCTGTGTTGTCTCATCCGGCTTTCCAAAGAAAAATCCGGTAGTAAACTGACGGTATGTGCAATTAGATATCTGTTCCAAATACCATGGCATATTCTCTTCGTAAAGTTTCGGATCTTTTTGATAATCGTCAATTGCCTTACGATATGTCCTTGCAACAGTCGCCACATAAAGCGCTGTCTTCATACGACCTTCAATTTTCAGGCTGTCAATTCCAGATTCTAAAAGTTCCGGAATATGCTCGATCATGCACAAATCTTTCGAGTTAAAAATATAAGTGCCTCTTTCATTTTCAAATACCGGCATCACTTCGCCCGGTCTTGTCTCCTCTACGATTGAATATTTCCATCGACACGGATGTGTGCATGCTCCTCGGTTCGCATCTCTTCCGACCATAAAATTACTCAGAAGGCAGCGTCCTGAATAAGAAATACACATTGCACCATGTACAAATGTCTCAATCTCCAGATCATCCGGAATATTTGCACGGATCTCTCTGATCTCCTCCAAAGACAATTCTCTCGCTGTAACCACACGGGTTGCGCCAAGCTTATGCCAAAAATTAAATGTACCGTAATTTGTGTTATTCGCCTGCGTGCTGATATGACGCTCTATCTCCGGACAAATCTCGCCCGCAATCTCAAAAATTGCAGGATCTGCGATAATGAGCGCGTCCGGTTTGATTTCTTTCAATTCTTGAAAATATTCCCTCACGCCTTCCAAATCATCATTGTGAGCTAAAATATTTGCAGTCACGTACACTTTCACATCATGCTCATGGGCAAATGCGATTCCCTCCCGCATATCTTCCATCGAAAAGTTCTTTGCTTTTGCCCGAAGTCCAAATGCCTCTCCTCCAATATATACCGCATCGGCTCCAAACATAACTGCTGTTTTCAATACTTCCAGACTGCTTGCCGGAATTAATAATTCAGGATGTCTTGCCATTTTTTATTCCTCTCTTATCTTTGTACTAAGTGCTACTCCATCTCCCAATGGGATAATGGAAGTTTCCAATAATTTATGGTGTTTCAATTCATATAAATATTCTCTCATTCTGCTGTGGATCGTGCGATTTCTGCGTTCTACCGCAAATCGGGACTCAATGATATCTCCCTCCTGCAGCACATTGTCTGACACCAGCACACCTCCATGTTCCAACAGACGAACCACTTCCGGCATATAATAAATGTACTGCCCTTTCGCCGCATCCATAAAAATAAAATCATACGTCTCATCAAGTGATTTTAAGATTTCCAGTGCATCTCCCTCAAGCAGTGTGATCTGTTCTTCTTTTCCTGCTCTTTTAAAGTTCTCGCGGGCGATCGGAATCCGCTTTTCATATTTTTCGATTGTTGTAATCTTACAATCTTCCGAAACATATTCACTCATCAAAAGTGCGGAAAATCCAACTGCTGTTCCGACCTCCAATATCCGCATCGGCTTTTTGATCTGCAAAAGTACTTTCAAAAAGCTCTGCATCTCCTTTCGGATAATCGGCACATAAGTATCAAGCGCTTCTTTCTCTATCGTCTCCAGTATCTCACTGTTTTCCGTCTCCAGCGAATGAATAAACGTCACCATACGTTCATCTACTATCATGTCCCTTACCTTCCTCTATTCATAACGAAACCAAAGACGGAGAAATCATTTTCCCCGTCTTTCTCTCTAATTCTATACATCCATAATAATCGGAAGAATCATAGGTTTTCTCTTTGTCCTCTTCCATATAAATTCATTCATGGTATCACGTATCACAAGCTTAATACGGCTCCAGTCTGCATTCCGGTTCGTCAGACATTTCTCCAGTGCTTCTTGAAGAACTTGTCTTGCCTCTTCCATCAGACTCTCAGATTCTCTCACATACACAAATCCTCTGGATACAATATCCGGTCCTGCAAGAAGCTGATTCGTTCTCTTTTCTAACGTAAGAACAACGATTAAAATACCATCTTCCGCCAGATGCTGACGATCACGTAATACGATATTTCCCACATCTCCGACGCCAAGTCCGTCGACTAAAATTGCTCCGGTGTGTACTTTATCTACAATCTTTGCCTCTTTTTCATCTAATGCAAGCACGTCTCCGGAATGCATGATGAAAATATTTTCTTTCGGAATACCAAGGCTTTCTGCCAATTTTGCATTTGCTTTCAAATGACGATACTCTCCATGTACCGGAATTGCATATTTCGGTTTTAACAGGGAATAGATCAGCTTTAGTTCTTCCTGACAGGCATGTCCTGATACATGGGCATCCTGGAAAATGACATCTGCCCCTTTCTGTGATAATTCATTAATCACACGTGACACTGCCTTTTCATTCCCCGGAATCGGATTAGAACTGAAAATAACGGTATCTCCCGGCTTGATTGTCACTTTTTTATGAATGTCTGCCGCCATACGTGACAATGCAGCCATTGACTCTCCCTGGCTTCCTGTCGTGATCAAAACTGTCTTTTCGTCCGGATAATTTTTCAGCTGGTCAATCTCGATTAATGTCTTGTCCGGAATGTGAAGATATCCAAGCTCTGACGCTGTCGAGATAATATTGACCATACTGCGTCCTTCCACAACTACTTTTCTGTCGTACTTATATGCAGAGTTAATAATCTGCTGTACTCGGTCTACATTGGACGCAAATGTCGCAATAATAATTCTTGTATTACGGTGTTCCGCAAATATCTGATCAAATGTCTTTCCAACTGTCCGCTCAGACATCGTAAATCCCGGTCTCTCTGCATTCGTACTGTCTGACATCATCGCCAAAACACCTTTTTTACCAATCTCTGCAAATCTCTGCAGATCAATGGCATCGCCAAATACCGGTGTGTAATCTACCTTAAAGTCACCTGTGTGTACTACAGTTCCCGCCGGCGAATAAATTGCAAGCGCTGCCGCATCCTGAATACTGTGGTTCGTACGGATAAATTCAATACGAAACTGTCCTAAATTAATCGACTGTCCGTGACGCACTACTTTTCGTCTTGTACTGCGAAGCAGATTATGCTCTTTTAATTTATTTTCAATAATCCCCATTGTCAGCTTTGTCGCATAAATCGGGAGATTCATATCCTTCAATACATACGGAAGAGAGCCAATATGATCCTCATGTCCATGTGTGATAACAAATCCTTTTACTTTTTTAATATTGTCTCTTAAATAAGTGATATCCGGAATCACAAGATCGATTCCAAGCATATCATCTTCCGGGAATGCCAATCCGCAATCCACTACTATAATACTGTCCTCATATTCAAAGGCAGTAATATTCATTCCAATCTGCTCTAATCCGCCGAGTGGAATAATTTTCAATTTTGAGTTACTTTCTTTTTTCAAATTTACACCTCCATGTGTTTTATGTAACTTTTTCTGCACTTTTTTCGGCGCAGTCCTTACATTGTCCATAGAATTTCAATTCGTGGTCTAACACACGGAATCCCGTCATTTTCTCTATGTGATTTTCCAACTCCTCTAAAAGATCATCGTTAAATGACAACACCTTTCCGCAATCTTTGCAAATCAAATGATGATGTGTATGTTTTGATTCTCCATCTACCCGATGCCCAATCTCATACCGTACACAACCGTCATCCAAATTGATCCGATCCACCAATTGCATCTCCAACAACAACTGTACCGTTCTATACACTGTAGCAAGTCCGATATCCGGACATTCCGCTTTTACTAACTTATAAATATCTTCTGCTGCCATATGGATATCCCGATGCTTATCCAATACTTTTAAAACAATCAGTCTCTGATTCGTCACCTTCAATCCCTTGGCTTTTAACATTTCTTTAAACTCTTCCTGGTTAATTGACATAGTGCCCCCTCAAAATGCAGCCATCTGTTACATATCAATATCAATATCTTCTAATAGTTCCTCGAATACTTTCAGCACTCCCATAAGCTCGTTCTCGTCTTCTACTACTTCGTAGAGACTCTCCACATCCTCTGCCGCACTTGTATCCTTTAAAATAAGGCACTCCGCCTCATCTTCTTCGGAATCCGTCACTAAAATATACGAATTTCCATTTACTTTTGTCTGTTCCAACACAAAAAATTCCACTTCATCTTTTGTATCATCAAACACAAATTTAATTTTTTCCATAAACTCTCCTTAAGAATTCTTTCATCCTATTCGTGATTCATGCGAATCGAATCCAAATATCCCTGCAATATAAAAACTGCCGCTATCTTATCCACATATTTTTTCCGGTCTTCGCGTCTTACTTTACTTTCAATCAATGTCCGTTCTGCCTCCAAAGTCGTCAGACGTTCATCCCACATAATAACCAGAAGACCTGTCCGTCTCTCCAGCATTGCTTTTAATTCCAAAGATTTTTCCGCACGATCACCTATTGTATTATTCATATGCTTTGGAAAGCCAAGCACAAGTTTGTCCACTTCGTATTCTTTCACCAATTCTTCAATACGAGCAAGTGTCTGACGTAACTTGTTCTCCGCTTTACGATGAATTGTCTCTATTCCCTGAGCTGTAATTCCCAGCGGGTCGCTTATCGCCACTCCCACGGTCTTTGAGCCGTAATCTAATCCCATCACTCTCATAACTATTTTATTCCCATGAATGATGCTCGATATACGACTTCAGCATCTCTTCTACCAATTCATCTCGTTCCATCTTCATGATCAGACTTCTTGCTCCATTATGGCTCGTAATATAAGTAGGATCTCCAGACATAATATAGCCAACAATCTGATTCACCGGATTGTACCCTTTTTCTCGCAGAGCTTTATACACAATTTCAAGAATCTCTTTTGCCTGAATTTGTGGTGCGTTCCCCACTTGAAAAAATTGTGTGTTACTTAATTCACTCATTTGCTCACGTCCTTTTGTTTACTTCACTTTCTATTTTAATATAATTTTCTGTGAAATTCAATGAATAATTTGTGAATGATTATCAATTTGGATATCTACTAACTTATTCTGCAAATTTGCTTCCGTCTTTAATGCAACTTTCACATACTCTTTTGTATGTCCGACCTGATAGTTTTCTCCGTCGATTTTTATCTGTTCTTCCATCAAAACTTCTACCGTAGTTCCTACAAACTGTTCTTCGTATTTTATTCTCTTTTTTTGATCCAACTCAAGAAGTTCATTACTGCGCGCTGTTTTAATCTGCTCCGGAATCTGGTTGTCCATCACTGCCGCTTTTGTACCTTCCCGCTTTGAATATTTAAAAATATGCGTCTCATAAAAATCCACTTTATCGATAAAGGCTTTTGATTTTTCAAATTCTTCTTCTGTTTCCCCCGGAAATCCTACAATCACATCTGTTGTAAGAGCCGGATGCGCAAAATATTTGCGAAGCAGCATACACTTTTCATAATATTCCTCAGAAGTATATCTTCGATTCATTCGGCGAAGGGTCTCATCGCATCCGCTTTGCAGCGAAAGATGAAAATGCGGACACATCTTTTCAAGACCCGAAATCGTTTTCACAAAATCCTCTGTAATAATCCGTGGTTCCAATGAACCAAGCCGAATTCTTTTAATACCTTCAATCTCATTTACAGCCAAAATCAGAGAAAGTAAATTCTCATTCTCTAAATCCACGCCATAAGAACTCAAGTGAATTCCAGTCAGCACAACTTCCTGATAGCCGTTTGCTGCAAGTTCTGTCACTTCCCGAACTACATCTTCTTTTGCACGGCTTCGCACTCTTCCTCTTGCAAACGGGATGATGCAGTAGGTACAAAACTGATTGCAGCCATCCTGTACTTTGATGTATGCTCTCGTATGTTCTGCTGTTTTATTCAAGTGCATCTCCTCATATTCGTGTGTATGATTAATATCAATTACAGCCTTATTTTGACCTTGTTTTTTCTCATAAAACCCATCCAGAATCTGAATCAGATCTTTCTTTTTATTATTTCCGATAACGATATCAATACTCTCGTCAATTTCTCCGCTTGCTTCTTTTGCCTGCACATAGCATCCAGCTGCAACTACAATTGCATCCGGATTCATCTTTTTTGCACGATGGAGCATCTGACGGGACTTTCTGTCCGCCATGTTAGTCACTGTGCATGTATTGATAATATACACATCCGCGCCTTCTTTAAACGGCACAATCTCATATCCATTTTCTTCCAAAAGCTGTTGCATCGCTTCCGTCTCATATGCATTTACTTTACATCCCAAATTATGTAATGCTGCTCTTTTCATATTCTTTTCCTTTCTCTCTATATATGTTTAATCTGCCGAAAATGTTACGGTTTTCTTTGGCAATTTATTTCTTGACTTTTGTGTCCATCCATTTTAAGATAGTCATAGAACAAAACAAAATTCAAGGAGGTTTTTTCTAATGAAAACAGTAGATATTTCTTTAAATTCAATCGACAAAGTAAAATCATTTGTAAATGATATCAGCAAATTTGATTCTGATTTTGATCTTGTATCTGGAAGATATGTTATCGACGCAAAATCGATTATGGGAATCTTTAGCTTAGATTTATCCAAACCGATCACATTAAACATTCACGCTGATAACGCTAACTTAGATACTATCATGGAAGTATTATCTGCATACACAGTATAATAATCGGATTGAAAAGATGCTCCGCCTTTGGCGGGGCATCTTTTTTTACAGCAGTTCCGTTATTTCAAACTTTCATGCCAGAACTGCTGCATTTTATCTAAGGTTTGACAACAATTGTCTCCACTGTATTTATCGCAGTCTCAAATAATTCATCAATCTTCTCCGCTAGATTTTCTTCTGAGCGTCTAATGATATTAATGTTCGGTTTTGTCACCGGATGTTTTGCGACAAAAATTGTACAGCAGTCTTCAAACGGTAAGATTGAAGTCTCAAATGTATCAATTTTTTCTGCAATTTCTACAATTTCCTGTTTATCAAATCCAATAACCGGACGATATACCGGAAGAGTGCACACATCGTTTGTCGCAGCAAGACTCTGCATTGTCTGACTCGCCACTTGTCCAATACTTTCTCCCGTGATCAGCCCCAAACATCCGCTCTCTTTTGCGAAATGCTCTGCGATTCGCATCATATATCTTCTCATAATAATCGTCAGCTCATCATGCGGGCACTTTTCATAAATATACAACTGAATATCTGTAAAGTTGACAATATTCAGCTTGATCGGTCCTGAATATTTTGATACCAGTTTTGCCAGATCTACTACTTTTTGTTTTGCACGTTCACTTGTATACGGCGGTGCATGGAAATATGTCGCCTCCAGCGCAACTCCACGTTTTGATACCATATAGCCTGCCACCGGACTGTCTATACCGCCTGACAATAGCAACATCGCTTTCCCGTTTGTTCCAACCGGCATTCCTCCCGGTCCTGGAATAATCTCAGAATAGATATAAATCTTCTCTCGAATCTCTACATTTAATTTAATCGCTGGTTTGTGCACATCGACACGAATCTCCGGAAACGCATCTAAGATTGCTTCTCCCAAATCACAGTTAATCTCCATAGAATTCTTCGGATAGCTTTTCTTTCCACGTCTCGCTTCCACTTTGAATGTCGTATTTTTATCCGGATACATCTTATCCATGTAATCTACAACTTCTCTTTTCAGTTCCTCAAATCCTTTGTCTTCCACATGAACAACCGGACAAATCCCAACGATTCCAAACACTCTTTTCAGTGCATCTACCGTCTCCTCATAGTCATAATATCCTTCACAGTCTACATAAATTCTGCCCTGTGATTTGTGAATGTGAAATTCTCCTTCCACATCCTGAAGGGAGAACTTCATCTGTCTGATCAATGCATCTTCAAACAGATAACGGTTCTTTCCCTTGATTCCAATTTCTCCATATTTTATCAAAAAAGCCTGAAACATCATACGTTTATTTTCCTCTCTTTTGTCTTGTTCCATCATTTCTTAGTGTCTTGTATACTTTCTAAGCATCGGTACACAATTATATAGTGTTTCCAATGTATAGTCAATTTCTTCTTTTGTTGTAAATTCAGAAAAACTAAATCGAAGTGTCGCGTCCAAATATTCTGTTCCCGCTCCAATTCCTTTTAGTACACCGCTGATTGCCGGATGATTTGATGCACATGCAGATCCGGAAGATACATAAATTCCTTTCTCTTCCAACGTATGCAATAGTACCTCGCTTCGAATTCCCGCAAATCCCACACTGACAATATGCGGCGCGCTCGTCTCATCGGTTCGTCCGTGAATCGTCGTGTTCTCAATCTTTGCAATTCCTTCTATAAAGTAGTTCTTAAGCGACCTCATCGTCTCCACTTTTTGTTCCAGATTGGTATAAATCTCTTTTGCCGCAGCGCCGAGTCCGGCAATTCCCGGAACATTCTCCGTACCGGAGCGGACATTTTTCTGCTGTTCGCCACCAAATACAATTGGTTTAATCTTTACTTTTTCATTGATGTAAAGCGCTCCGATTCCTTTTGGTCCGTGGATTTTATGTCCGCTCACCGACATCATATCCACTCCGATTCTCTTTGGAAAAATACGGTATTTCCCAAATCCCTGAACCGCATCCACATGGAACAGAATGTTTTTATTATAATTCTTCACAATCTGCACTGCTTCCTCGATCGGCTGCACGGAACCAACCTCATTATTCACATACATGACAGACACGAGAATAGTATCCTCGCAAAGCGCCTCTTTCAATGCATCCAAACGGATTCTGCCATCCTTATCCACCGGCAGGAATGTCACTCGAAATCCTTCTTCCTCCTCCAGATAATGCATCGTATTTAAGATTGCCGGATGTTCGATAGAAGATGTGATCAGATGTTTTCCCGCTCTGTGATTGGCTCTTGCACAACCAATCAGAGCCAGATTGTCACTCTCTGTCCCTCCGGAAGTAAAGTAAATCTCTTTCTCCTGCACTTTTAAAAGCTTCGCCAATGTCTCTTTTGACTCTTTTATATATTTTTCTGCATCTACTCCCTTTTTGTGCATTGAAGACGGATTGCCGTAATCTTCACACATTACTTTTCCTACAATCTCTCTGACACTCTCATAACATTTTGTAGTTGCAGAATTGTCCAAATAAACTTCCATGATCTTCTCCTGTTTTTCTTTCTTACTATATAAGTTATGTCATCACTCTTCCAAGTGATACATCAAAATTGACAGTGTCGTAAGACCTGCTGTCTCCGTTCTCAGAATCCGCTTGCCAAGTGTGATGGCTCTCGCTCCATTTGCAATGGCATCCTCTACTTCCTGTGTCTCAAATCCACCTTCCGGTCCAATAAAAATACCGACGGATTGTCCTCTTTTGATTTCCTCTATCACCTGCTTTGTCTCTTTCATTCCCTCTGCAAGTTCATACGGAATGAGAAGGATATCCAGTCCCCTCGCATATGTCAGAGCATCTTTATAAGACATCACATTTGTCACTTTCGGGATTACGTTGCGCCCGGACTGCTTTGCTCCGCTTTCCGCAATTCCTCTCCAGCGCTCCACTTTCTTTAACGCCTTTTTCTCGTCGAGCTTTACAACCGCACGTTTTGTTGCGACCGGTATAATCTCATACGCTCCAAGTTCCACCGCTTTTTGTACAATCAATTCCATCTTATCGCTTTTCGGAAGTCCCTGAAAAAGATATATTTTTGACGGTAACTCCGTATCCACCTGCTGTTCTTCTACAATCCGGACACAGACCTGTTGCGCCGTCATTGACTCAATCTCACAGAGATACTTTCGGTTGTTTCCGTCACTGACTTTTAACGCTTCGCCCACTTTCATGCGGAGCACATTTTTAATATGATTCACATCCAGACCTTCTATATAGATATGATCCTCTTTCACCTGCATAGGTGTTACAAAAAACTGATGCATAATGATTCTCCTAATTTTTTCTTGCCGTCACGGATACCCATTCGCCCTGATATGTCACTTCCAGAACTTCAAGTCCTGCTTCTTTCACTGCCTCCACGACTGTCTCTTCTTTTGCATCGATAATTCCACTTGTGATATAAATTCCGCCTGTCTTTAACTGATGTAAGATAACAGGTGTAAGCGGAACTAACACATCTGCAAGAATATTCGCCACGACAATATCATATTTTTCATATCCGACTTTGTCCTGCACCTCTTTGTCATCGATGATATTTCCGATCATGACCTCATACTGATCTTTTGTAATTCCGTTTACTTCCATGTTCTCATAAGTCGCATCGATAGCACATGGATCCAAATCCGTTCCAACCGAATATTTTGCCCCGAATTTTAAGGCGAGCATTCCAAGAATCCCGCTTCCGCATCCTACATCTAAAATTGTCGTATCCGGTGTCACGTATTTGCGGATCTGGCGGATACAAAGTTGTGTTGTCTCATGCATTCCTGTTCCAAACGCAGTCCCCGGATCGATGTGAATGATCATCTTATCCTCATCCTCCGGTTTCACCTCTTCCCACGACGGAATGATGAGCACATCATCCACATAAAATTGGTGGAAGTACTGTTTCCAATTGTTGACCCAATCCACATCTTCAGTCTGTGATTCTTCAATGGTACACGCCCCCACATTCGTATATGCCCGCATCTCTTCCAATTCTTTTTTTACATTCGCAAGAACTTCTTCTTTGTCCTCGTCCTCTTCCAGATAAAAACTAATGTACGCAACACCGTCATCTGCTTCAATCTCCGGAAGGATATCCACAAACATCTGCTCTTTATCAGACTGTGTCAACGGAATCTTGTCCTCAATCTCAATGCCCTGAATTCCAAGATCCATCAGCATACTGCTGACGATATCTTCGCTTTCTGTCGTTGTTTTCAATCTAAATTTATTCCATTTCATTTTCTGTTCACCTCTTCTTAATCTTTTAAAAGTATAACAAATATTCTAAAAAAACGCAACGAAAAGGGATTCTGATTATCCCAAGAATCCCAAATGCTCCAACAATATTTTGACTCCCATCAGAATCAGAATGATTCCTCCTGTAAGCTCTGCTTTTGATTTGTACTTTGCCCCGAAAATATTCCCGATTTTCACACCTGCCACCGAGATGATAAATGTAGTCACTCCGATAAAGCTGACTGCCGGCACGATTTTCACCTGAAGAAATGCAAATGTCACTCCGACTGCCAACGCATCAATGCTCGTCGCAACCGCAAGCCCTATCATCGTCTTCACATCCAAAGCTTCGCTCGCCGTCTCGCATTCCTCTTCCCTTGACTCTCGCACCATATTAAATCCGATAATCCCAAGAAGGATGAACGCAATCCAGTGGTCTATTGATGTGATAAAGTCTTTAAACTGCACGCCCAAAACATATCCGATTAACGGCATTCCAGCCTGAAACATTCCAAAATACAGACCTACGATCCCCGCTTTCGTCCACGTACATTTTTTCATTGCCAGCCCCTTACAGACTGCAACCGCAAATGCATCCATCGACAATCCTACCGCAATTAAAAATAATTCTACAATACCCATTTCCCTTTTCTCCTTTTCGTTTCCTTGCAATTACTCCAAACAAAAAGACCTACCCGTAGCCTTATATCTACGGATAAGTCTCATTATTTAAAGTAATGCCAGACAGTCAAACTGCCAGTATGTTGACAATACTACGTAATTACGCTAACTACTCCCTTATCGTCTCTGAACATTATAGGAAGTCTCACTGCACTTGTCAAGCCTATAAATCAACAGAAATGGTCTGTTTTTCTACGTGATGTTTCTTCGCATATCCTGTCAGCATCAATGTCAGCGCTCCATCACCGGTTACATTGCAGGCTGTTCCAAAGCTGTCCTGCAGTGCAAAAATCGTAAGCATCAGCGCCGTTCCTGTCTCGTCAAACCCAAGCACTCCCGTGATCAATCCAAGAGATGCCATCACTGTTCCTCCCGGAACTCCCGGCGCTCCGATTGCAAATACACCAAGCAGTACACAGAATAACAGCATTGTCCCAAACGACGGAATATTCCCATATAAGATTTTTGACACCGTCATCACAAAGAAAACTTCTGTCAGAACCGAGCCACACAGGTGGATATTGGCAAACAGCGGAACCCCGAAATCTACCATGTCATCACGAAGTGATTCTGATTTTTTTGCACAGCGAAGCGCCACTGCAAGCGTTGCTGCCGAAGACATTGTTCCAACCGCCGTAATATATGCAGGTCCATAGTTTTTTACAACTGTCCACGGATTTTCTCCTGAATAAATTCCTGCCAGCACATACAACAATGCCATCCAGATAAAATGACCGATCATAACAATCAGCACAACCTGAATAAATACCGGAAGCTGTTTTGTAATCGTTCCTTCATATGACAATGCACAGAAAGTAAATCCGATAAAAATCGGAAGAATCGGAATGACAATTTTTGTGACGATATCCAGCACAATTTTTTGAAATTCCTCCAAAACAGTCGTGATTGTCTTCGCTTTTGTCCATGTCGCCGCAAGTCCAATCAACACAGAAAATACGAGCGCACTCATAACCGGCATAATCTGAGGAATATCAAGCTGGAATACAATTTTCGGAAGCTCTTTTAGCCCCTCTACATTTGCATCAATGGACAAATGCGGAATCAGACCATATCCTGCCGCCATCGAAAACAACGCCGCGCCAAGCGACGAAACATATGCCAGCACCAGAGCTACACCAAGCATTTTGGACGCGTTGTTCCCAAGCTTTGTAATAGACGGAGCGATAAATCCGATGATGATCAAAGGAACACAGAAATTGATCACCTGATTCAGAATATACTTGATCGTAACCACAACATTCATAACACCTTCATTTGCCACCTGTCCGACTAAAATGCCAATCACAACTCCAAGAACAAGTTTAAAAGGCAGGCTTCCAACTATTTTTTTCATAAACGCTTTCCCCTTTTCATTTCTTTTCTCATTCTTTATTCTATTCACCAACCATGATTTTGATGATTTCTTCGTTGGTCTCTTTCATTCCCTGTTTTCCGAGACGTCCCACATTCTGAATCGTCTCCTCCACTCCTCTTGTGACAATTCCGTCACCGCCATAGAACTGTTGTCCTCGTTTATACATATTATAGCCTAAAATCCCGGCATCCACCGCAGATGCAATCTTTGCTGCGCAAGACGCTTTCGCACCGTCACAGACAATCCCTGAGACAATTGCAAGTGCGTTGACAACTGTGTGAATCACTTCTTCATAACCTCCTCCACAGAGATATGCAATTCCCGCACCTGCTCCTGCTCCGGCGCTGACTGCTCCACAGTATGCAGAAAGACGTCCGATTCCGGTCTTTTGATGGATTGTAACAAGATTTGACAAAGCAAGCGCACGGTACAAGGTATCTTCATCCGCATCGAACTCTTTGGCATATTCAATGACAGGAATAGATGAAGTCATTCCCTGATTGCCGCTTCCTGAATTGATGATCACCGGAAGTTCACATCCGTTCATCCTTGCATCAGAACCTGCCGCCGCCTTTGCCTTTGCTCTTGTACGAATGTCATCTCCATACGTATCCAAAAGCACACTTCCAATGTTGGCGCCGTAATCTCCTCTCAAGCCTTCCTCCGCAATTGCCGTATTATATGCAATCTGTCTGTCTAACGTCTCTTTTATATCTTTCACATCTACAGTCATCGCAAAATCCCAGATATCTTTCATATTCAAAAGATTTCGATCTGTCAATCCCTCTTCCTTTTCTCCCTCAACTGCTATTTCATAGAGCACTTCTCCATCTTTTTCCATCAGCACAATATTCGTGTGATAATTCGCAATTCTGACTTTCGCATAAGAGCTTCCTTTGTAAACTGACACGATGATATCAAATGTAATTCCATTGTCTGCATGTACAACTTTGATATCCGCCGTCTGCAAAAACTGTTTCATCTGCTCAATCTCTGACTCTGTCACCTGTGCAATCACTTCCAGTTCTTTCTCCGCTCTTCCCGCAATAATTCCCGCTGTGGCAGCCGCCGGAATTCCTTTCAGATGATTTGTGTTTGGCACAATGACGCTTTTTACATTTTTGATGATACTTCCACTTGCTGCAATCACAACCTTATCCGGAATACTCCCCAGTATTTCTCTTGCTTTCGCCGCGGCATATGCAAGTGCGATCGGCTCTGTACACCCCATTGCCGGGACCAGCTCCTCTTTCAAAATCTGAACGTACGCGCCATACTTTACATCTTCTTTTTTCATAGGTACTTTACCCTCCTTTTTTAATAAACATCTCTTTATTTTCTAATAGGATACCACATTTTCTCTGCGGTGGTCAAATACTGTCCCCACTGAAAACAGCACCATAATCTCATGTGCGATAAGCGGAAATGCGGACAAAATAATAAGCTGAATCCACTCTCCCATCGACAAAGCTGCCGTTCCAAAGATCTCCACCATATAAGGGATCTCAGTCACCAGTATCTGAAGCCCAAACCCTGCGAAAAATGCAGCTATCATCAATTTGTTTGCACTGTGATCCATACAAAATACAGACTTATGCACATCCCGCATTCCGACTGCATGAAAAAGCTGTGATAAGCCGAGCACGGTAAACGCATATGTCTGTGCCCGATTTAAGATTTCCGGAGATTTCAGTACAACCATCAGGTTTTCTAAGCTTACAACTGCGTTTCTTTCAGTCAGCACTTCCAGTGGCAGCTTTAAAAATGCAGTCAGACTGATTCCTGCAATCAGCACTCCATAAAACAATGTGCAAGAAAGTCCTCCGTTTGCAAACAAACTCTCCTGTACTTTTCTCGGAGGTCTTCTCATCAAACTCTTTTTATCGTTTTCATCAACGCCCAAAGCCAATGCCGGCAGCGAATCCGTGATCAGATTAATCCATAAAATATGGCTTGCCTTTAACGGAGACGCAAGTCCGCACAAAATAGACAGAAACATGGTGATAATCTCTCCAAAGTTGGAAGACAGCAAAAACAAAATGGATTTCCGGATATTTTCATAGATTCCTCTTCCCTCTTCAATCGCCTTTTCGATTGTCGCAAAATTATCGTCAGTCAAAATCATATCGGATGCATTCTTCGCCACATCTGTTCCTGTCTCTCCCATGGCAATGCCGATATCTGCCGCTTTCAGAGACGGTGCATCATTGACGCCGTCCCCTGTCATTGCCACAATCTTCCCGGAAGCTTTTAAGCCTTTTACGATCTGCACCTTATGTTCCGGTGCCACACGGGCAAACACTTTTGTCTGTCTTAGTTTTCTTTGCAATTCACCGGCAGACAACCGCTCTAATTCTTCTCCCGTCATACACTCACTCATTTTATTCGCAATTCCAAGCTGCTTTGCAATGGCAAATGCTGTATCAACGTGGTCTCCTGTGATCATGATTGTATCTACCGATGCCTCCCGAAACGTGCGAACCGCCTCTTTTGCCTCCGGTCGCGCCGGGTCTATCATTCCCGTAAGACCAAGAAATGTAAGCCCCTCCTCTTTTGGCATCGTCACATTCGGGCACATGGCAATAGCCAAAACCCGAAGCGCCTGCGCCGACATTTCTTCCATTGCGATCATGATCTGCCTCTTATGTATGTCGGTAAGCGGTATCCGTTTCTGGTTGATCAGAATATGTGTACATTTGGAAATCACCCGGTCTGCCGCCCCTTTTGTATAAGAAATCTTTCCATGTCGGCTTTGATGAAGTGTCGTCATCATTTTCCGTTTGGAATCAAAGGATACCTCATCGATTCTTGGCATGTCTGTCTGAAGTTCTTTTCGATTCAAATGATGTGCTTCTGCAAAATCCACTAATGCCAGTTCGGTTGGATCGCCAATTCGCTCCGTCTCAGAAACCGCCGCATCATTACACAGCACACAGCACTCCAAAAATTCACGGTTTTTTCTTGCATCTGCTTCGCCTGCATCACACATATGCTGATCTACATAGCATGCTGTGACTGACATTTTATTCTGTGTCAGCGTTCCGGTCTTGTCCGAGCAGACAACACCGACTGCCCCCAGCGTCTCCACGGAAGGAAGCTTTCGCACAATCGTATGGACCTTTACCATCTTTGAGACACTCAGCGCCAGCACGATTGTCACCACAGCTGGGAGACCTTCCGGCACTGCTGCCACGGCGAGCGATATCGCTGTAATAAGCATATCCGCTATATCTCGCTTCTGTATTACAGCAATCGCAAACAACGCCGCACAAAGAACCACAGCCACAATACTCAGCAGCTTCCCAAGATCCCCAAGCCTTTTTTGAAGCGGCGTAAGTTCCTGTGGTGCCTCGTCAATCATCGCTGCGATTTTCCCAATCTCTGTATCCATTCCTACTGCAGTGACAATCCCTGTTCCTCTTCCATATGTGACCACAGTAGACATATATGCCATGTTTTTCCGGTCACCGACCGGACATGTTTGATTTGCCTGAAACAAAGCATCCTTTTCCACCGGAAGTGACTCCCCTGTTAATGCAGACTCTTCCACCTTCATGCTGACGGTTTCCAGCAGACGAAGATCCGCCGGAATCTGCCTTCCCGCATCCAAGTATACAATATCGCCCACAACCAGTTCTGAGGATAAAACCTCTCTTTTTCTTCCTTCACGTTTTACGATGGCTTTTGGAATCGTGAGCCCTTTGAGCGCTTCCAAAGCTTTTTGCGCCTTTCCTTCCTGAATGACACCGACAACTGCATTTACTGTGACTACAACAAGAATGATCATCGCATCACTTATCTCATGCAGCAGCAACGAGATAATCACCGCCACAAGCAGTACATAGATCAGAGGATCGTTCAACTGCTCAAAAAATGCTTCCGCCACAGATTTTTTCTTTCCTTCTTTCAGCTCATTTTTTCCATTTTGTTCCAGTCTTTTTCTTGCTTCTGTCTCACTTAATCCATTGTGCGCACTGCTATGGAGCTCTAAAATCGTCTCCTTTGCCGACTTTTGCTCAAACATACATTTCCTCCTCGCATTTTGATTTCTCACAGCTATGATCAGCTGTTTTACTACTGTATGTCCAAGCAGTACGGATTATGAATATTCAATATTTACCCTGCTTCCACTGACTCCGGTCTCAGCGGGAGTCACCATCAGTCTAATTGGCACTCGTGCTTTTACGGATTCCACATGGGAGATAATCCCCACTTTTAAGTGGTCATTATGTATCTTTTCCAAAGACTCCATTACGATATCAAGCAGCATATCATCCAATGAGCCAAAACCTTCATCCAAAAAGAACAATTCAAGCGGAGCTGTCCCTTTTAGCTGAATCTCCGCCGACAGCGCAAGCGCCAATGCCAGGGAAGTGACAAAAGTCTCACCTCCTGATAATGTGGCAGTCTGTCTGCGTACGCCTCCGTTCTTATTGTCCCGAATGATAAATTCTCCATCCTCATTAATCTCCAGCTCATAATTGCCATTTGTGATCTCATACAACCGTTTGGATGCGCTTTTAGAAATATATCGCAGGCGTTCTGTCGCCAAAAACTCTACAAATCGTTTCCCTCTTGTCACACTTCTTAAGTCTTCCAAAATCGCAAGACGGTGTTCAATCTCTGAGATCACTTTTCGAATTTCAGACTGCTGTTTTAAGTGTTCCTCCATTCTTTTAATCTCCTGTCTGGTCGCAATCAGTATCTCCTCTTTCTCCCTTTTTTCACGATCCAGCATCTCACAGTTTGTTACCGCTTCCTCGTAAATCTCTTTTTCGACCTTTCTTCCAGCCAGACGCTTTTCGACATTCTCAATCTGTGCCTGTGTCTGCTGCAGCTGTCGCACATATTCCTCAATCTCTTCCTGATATCTTTCCTGACATTCTTTACTTAATAATGCCTTTCTCACTTCTTCCCGGTTCAAAAATCCCTGCTGTTTTAGTTCCTCTTCCAGATATGTGCGGGCATTTTTCAATGCCTCTTCATTACCTGTCTTTGTGCCCTGCAAAATCTGCCATACTTCTTCACTTTGTTTCAGTAAATTCTCCGCTTCTTCTTTTTTGCGCTTTGCCTCCTGATATATCTTGCGCAGGTTCGAAAGGCTGTCTTCCAGTGTCTGCAAATAAACTTCCGGATTCGTCTCTGTCCCAATCTTTGCCCGAATCTGCTCCTGCTTTTGTGTCACTTTTTCTTTTAGCGGGATAAGCAGCATCTCCAATTGTCTTGTCTGTTGCTCCTTATCTTTCCATTCCTCCTGAGCTCTACCTAATATCTGCTCAACTTCTGTTTGCTGTCTATACATGCGATTTCGCTCAATTTCCAGTCTTTCTCTTTCCTGATCCAGATTTCGCACACGCTCTCTTTCTGCTTTCAAACTTTGAATACCATATGCTAAAAGCTCTTCCTGCAAAGAATTTTTTTTCTCTTCCATCTCCTTCGCAATCGCCGCTGTTTTTTCCTCAAGCTCCTTGCATTCTTCCTGTGCTGCAAGGAGAAGGCTCTGCTTCACTTGATATTCCTGCTCGGCTGCTTTATAAACGCTCTCCCGGTCCTCAATTTGCTTTCTTAATGTCTCTAGTTTTTCTAAGTCAACGCTTTCCTGTCCTTTTTCTTCCCCACCGTCATTTTCTTCATATACAAAATGACGAGAACCACAGACCGGACAAGGCTCTCCTCTTTTGAGTTTTTTCCTCAGATTCAAAATCTGAGTCTGCTCCATGTCTTTATTGAACTCGGCTTCCTCTTCTTTCCAAAGTTCCAGCTGCTTTTCGAGAACCGTCATCTTTTCTTTCAGTGCGACAATCTCCTGCTTTTGTACCTGCAACTGCGCTTTCTTCTGGTCTGTCTTCTGCTCTTTTTCCTTTCGCTCCCTCAAAATGCCGGTCAGTTCATTGTAGCGCAGCGTAAACTGTTCCAACGCCTCCCTGTATTCACTTGTGATCATACACCGGCTCAGCATTTCTTCTGTTTTTCGCAATTCTTCTGTCTGTGACTCTTTTTTCAGCTGGGTCTTTTGTACCTTTTCTTTGAGCGATTGCTCCTGTGTTCTGCTCTCATTCCACAATGCTTCGCTGCAGTTCTGCTCTTTTTGCAATTGCGGAAGTTCCCGATAATCCTTTAGCGCCTCTTTTGCCCGCTCAATCGAGGAGAGCAGTCCTGATTCTTTTGACTCTTTTTCTGTCTCCAGCTTGGAAAAATGTTCCTTTCTTACTTTGACATCTTCTTTCCGTTTTTCATACCGCGCCGTCTCTTGTTCCAATTTCTGCAAAAGTTCTGTTTCTTTGTCTTCCAGTTCAGTCACCGAACGAAGAATAGGCATGACATGCCCTGCTTTATCAGACAGCGTCAGGCTCCTTTTTTTCTCTTCAATGATTTGTTCCTTTTCAAAAAGCATTTTCTCTTTCTGCTTTAATAACTGCTGTTCTTCTTGAAGATTCCATATTTCTTTATAAATTTCTGCCTCTTTACGACGTTCCCGCAATGCCTTTTCAAGCAACTCAATCTCCGTCTGATAGTTATCTTTTCGCTCCCGTGCATCTCTTAGCTCTTCCTCACTACAGTCTCCGTAGACCTCCGCCTGTCCGCAGAGTCTTGTGTGCTCTGACTGCTCTTTTTTGATTGCAGAGGCGATGCGCTCCTCCAGACGCACACCATACTCCTCCAAACGAAAGAGGCGCTCTAAGATTTCTCTTCGGTCTTTTCCACTCACCTTTAAAAATTCACTGAATTTCCCTTGTGGCAAAACAACCGTCCGCATAAAGTCATCTGCAGTCAGACCGATAATCTCCACACATGCACGATCCACACCTGTCACAGATTCTTCTAATACAGTCTCTCCATCTGTCACATCCAAAAGTCTGCATTTTCCGGATTTTGTCCCTTTTTCACCTGCTTTAAACTCACGCTCCACCCGGTAACGCTTTACCTGCGCCGCAGTAATCTGAAATTCATAACTCACCTGCGCACTCTTGCAATTTTTATTGACAAACTCATTCGTTCCCCGTGACATTGCCTTCATTCCGTAAAGTGCAAGAATCATTCCATCTAAAATTGTGGATTTCCCACTTCCCGTAGGACCAAAAATTCCAAAAAAGCCTTGTTTGGTCAGTTTTTCAAAATCAATTGTCTGCTCCTCCACAAAACTGTTCAGTCCTTTGATCTTTAATTTAATCGGTCTCATGCGGCTCCTCCTCTTTACATAGTTTTAGCAGCATATCCCGCGTCTCTTCAGACATCTCCACACCACGTTCCCGTCTGTAAAATTCTGCAAATACTTCCTGAAACGGACGATCCTTCCACGATGTCTCTGCCTCTTCTGTGTCTTTTTCCCGCAAGATCGGATGGATTTCCAGGATATCCTTTTTCGTCTGCTTCATCTTCTTGATCTCATCTTCCAAAATGGCGCGCTCTGTCTCAATTTCCAAGTACACCCAGCAGTTCTTGTCCCGATTCTCCTCACAGACCATGATTGCCTCCGATATACTCGTGCATCTCCACACCTCGATTGGTTTGTACTGTTTTAATTCGATCGGCTCAACTTTAACCGGTTCGCCCTTTCTGATATCCACACACAGCACCTGTTTTTGGTAACGTTCTTCTCCTTTCCGATACTCGATCGGTGAACCGGAATAGCGAATATTCGGGTGTCCCGGAACACTTTGCGGTCTGTGAATATGCCCAAGTGCCACATAATCTGCAAGCTTCGGAAAAATATCCGGATCTGCCAGATAACTTCCTCCAAGCTGTATGTTTCTTTCAGAACCTTCTTCCAAACTATCCATTACAAACAAATGAGAGACGATGATATTGACCGTCTCTTCTTCAAACTGATCTGCCAGTCTTTCAAACAGACATCTCAGCCGCTCATTATACGTTTCCAATTGCATTTCTTCCGATTCCATCTCCGAATAAAGCACCTCTTCCAGCCTTTTCTCACTTGGAAACGGCACGGTCAAAACGACCGCTTGCTCAGATTTTTTCTCAATCCTAATGTATCCTTCTCCACTTCTGCAGACCTTCCAGCTTCCATACTGCCCTTTTGGAATCACCGTCTTTGGTGTTCCCACCATGATGATTCCGTGCTCCATCGCAAGCGGTGTCGCCGACACAAGACGCTCCGGATTATCATGATTGCCCGCAATCACAATCGTAAGTCTTCTGCCTCCGTCTGAAATCTTTTTCAGTGTATCATAAAACAACTGTTCCGCTTTCGCCGGTGGATTCGAGGAATCATAGATATCGCCGGCAATCAGAACAACATCTGCATCTCTTTCTTTCACGATATTCACAAAATCCTCTAAAAACAGTTCTTGTTCCTCCAGCCGGCTGTGACCTTCAATATGTTTTCCAAGATGCCAGTCTGCTGTATGTATCAGTCTCATATACCCTCTCCTTATACAGATAAAATGCGAATCAATTGTTTTGGCTGAAACAGAGGCAGCCTGTCAAACAGTTTTTCAAGCCTCAGCAGATTAATATCAGAATGTTCAATCTCTCTGGAGTAACGGTGCGCCACATCTACAAAATCCATAAACGTAAACGCCTCCTGTTTTTCCTGCCAAACTGCCTGCGCCAATTCCTGAATCAATATCGTACTAACTACAGCCGTCTGCATCTTTCCAAGAATGTGATCATCATAGACCGCTCCGCAGAAATAAGTAAACACAAAGTATACCATCAATTGCTCCAGCAGACACGACCACACATCGTAGGAAGCACTTTTTAATCCAATCGCTTTGTGGAATGCCTTACGCCTTTCTAGATATTCCCGCTGTCCTTCTCCAAACAGAAGCCTTTCCGCCTTTCTTACATACTCCGGCCAATCTTCCTTCAGCACTTCCAACTTGGAAAATGTGCGGAACATCTTGCGCATCTCACTGCAATATTCATTCTCGCCCATTGGATCTTCCCCGATCTGTTTTTGCATTTCAAGCAAAGAATCCATCTCTCCGAAATCTTTCAACAACTCATCAATCTGGAATAATTCTCCATGATCCACCGCACTCTGGATCTCTTTTGAAAGATTTAAGACCATTCCCATACGTACACAGATATCAACTTCCCTGTTCTGCAGCATCTTAAGAATTGCCTCTCGTGCATCCATCAATTTTGTAAATAACAGAAAATCAAACTCTTCATCTTCTTCATCCTCGGTGTCATCTTCCATCGTAATAAACTGAACCGGATCCTTACATCCTAAAATAATCTTCGCCGCCTCAATACAAGACAGCGACAGAGAGCCTTCCCGCAGACCGTCAAACTCCTCCATATGTCTCGGATAATTTCTGCACGTGTCACACAACATCTCCTCGCCGCCCTCCAAATGCAGATCACAGAGATTTTCTTCATTCAAGAATGCACATCTTTTCTCATACTGTTGGAAACTTCCTTCCTCCCAGTCGATTGAATTGTGAAGGCGGTTTCCCAAAGCCCCCTCTGTATTTTTATATTTTTCTAATGATTTCTCATCAATCATAATCGCCCATCCTGCACAGCAGGTATCCACACATTCTGCTGCTGTACATCGAAATTGTTCAAAATAATGTGGTATTGTATATTTCATAACGTGTCCTTTCTATTTTTCACCATTTAGTGTATGCCGACGCTAGTATTATACAATAAAACAGGCTTTTTCGCTACTAACGCCGCTAAAATTCTCTGGTCAGCAGCGTGTTGTCCTCCAAAAGTTCTTCCACGGTTTCAAATCCAAGCTCCTCTAGCAGCTTTCGTACATAAGGATTTTCAAGCGGCGTCTGGTAGATTGAGTTTTTTGCATACTCGTCCACATACCGCTTCCCTTTTTCACTGTCTATGATTGCTTTCGGACCTCCCACACAGCCGCCAACGCATCCCATCCCCTCAAAAAAATTCGCATCTGTCTCTTTATTTTGAATGCGCCTCATCATCTCCATACACTCTTTTGTTCCATTCGCCTGTTCACAGCGAACACCGATCTTTCCATCCGGCGAAAGCTGCCGCACCATCTCCTCCACTGCCTGACTCACTCCGCCTGTACGAGCATACAGCCTGCCTGCTTTCGAAGCATGTTCTTTTTCCTCCTCAGGAAGTTCTTCCAAAGAAATCTCTGCCGCATCAAATATATCCTGCATTTCCTGAAAGGTGAGCACATAATCCACCGCATCAGCAATATCAGGCTCTTTTGCCTCTTTTTTCTTTGCAAGACAAGGACCTGCAAATATCGTCACCGCATCCGGATGGATTCGCTTCAAAAACCGTCCGCAGGCAACCATCGGAGAGACTGCCCCTGGAACATGCGGTAATAATTCGTGATACCTCTTTCGGATCATTGCGATCCAAACCGGACAGCAACAGCTTGTGAGCTGAAAATCGCCCGGCTCTCTGACATGTCGTTCAAACTCCAGCGCTTCTTTCAGTGTCAGAATATCTGCAAACAATGCCACCTCCACCATTCCGGTAAATCCAAGCGCTTTGCACGCACTTCTTAATTTTCCCGCCGTCACATGCCCGCGAAACTGTCCGGAAAATGCCGGAGCAATCATCAGATAAACAGGACCACTTGCATTTCGCACCGCTCTCATCGCCGGAAGCACATCTTTACTTGCTGCAAGATGATTGGATTTACATGCGTCTATGCAGGCTGCGCACCCCTCACAACGTGACGGATTGATAAAAAGCTCTCCTTCTTTTCCTGTCTCAATCGCATCAAATATGCAGCTTTTCTGGCATGCTCTCTCGAAACAATCTGCGCATGTATCCGTCGAAATAACAGGGGCGTATTCTTCCGGATACAAAAGACAATCCAGATGCTTTGGATCATATTCCTTCGGCAGCGGCTCCTCCACCGAAACTTTTTGCCGCAGCAAATCTTCGTATAATTGCTGAAATGTTTTCATAGGATTTCCTCTCTTTTCTAATCATAATGCTATTATGAGCAAAAAAGCTTCGTTTTATCACACTGCCACAATTGTTTTAATAATCCCCATCTGTCTTTCCTGCTTCTTATGCCTTGATCGCCCATCTCATCTTCGTTGATTTCGCCCGGCTGTTACGGACACATTCCTTTGCGGACGGTCGGATGACATCATTTGCAATCTCACTGTAAACACCGGCCTTTTTCCACTCTTTGAATGCCTTCTTCACAATTCTGTCTTCCCCGGAATGGAATGTTAAAATCGCCACTTTACCACCACTTTTCAGAGCGCTTGGGAGCTTTTCCATCAATGCATACAACACTTCAAACTCACTGTTTACATCGATTCGAAGTGCCTGAAAAGTTCTCTGGCATGACTTTTTCACTGCCTCTTTCCGTTCTTTCTCCGGAATGAACGAAAGCGCCTCCTCTATCGTCTCATACAATTTAGTTGTCGTGTCAATCATTTCTCCCTGTCTGAGTTTTTTCATAACCTGCTGTGCAATCTCTGCCGCATATGGTTCATCCGAATTCTCCACAAGCATTCCTTCCAATTCGTCTTCCGTCACATTTTTTAAGCGTTCTGCGGCAGATTCTCCCTTTTCCGGATTCAGACGCAGATCCAAAGGTCCTTCGCTTTTGTATGTAAATCCTCTATCCGGATTGTCAATCTGCATGGACGATACTCCGAGATCTGCAAGAATAAAGTCAAACGGTCCGGCTTCTTCGACAACCTGATCAATGTCGGCAAAATTCAAATGACGGATAGAAAGCATCTCTTCTCCGTATCCAAGATTCTTCAAACGTTCTTTTGTCTTCACCGACTCAATCGGATCAATGTCGAGCGCATACAGATGCCCTTCACCTTTGAGACATTTTAACATTTCCAATGTGTGACCGCCATATCCAAGGGTTGCATCCAACCCTTTCTGTCCCGGTTCTATCTGGAAAAAATCCAAAATTTCTTTTACACAGATAGAAATATGCATCCCAGCGGGAGTCCCGCCCTTTCCGATTACTTTTTCAACGGTCTCCGGATATTTTTCCGGATTCAGCTCTTTATACTTTTCTTTATAACTTCTTGGGTGGGTGCCTTTATAACGCACTCGCCGTTTATGTTGTTTTTCCTGATTTTCCATATATTCTCCTTTGTCTGTTTTATTTTTGTCCCGATAAAAACCGGAAGATCATTCCAAGATATCCTCTTAAAATCTTCTCATCTGCTCCCCATATCTCATGTCTTGTCCCAGGTACCCGCACAAGCTTTGCATATGTATTTCCATTTTGGTTCAATTTTAATATAAACCGTACCTGTTCCTTTTTCGATACCAAATGATCATGTTCTGACTGAAATAAGATAACCGGTATTCGAATCCGTCTGACTCCATCTCTTTGAAGATCCCTGTTCAGACATGCTGCCGCATGAAGCCAGCCATACGATGCCGCATTCATCTGAAACAACGGCTCCTTCTCTTTCTTTGCCCGATAATATTCATAGCGAACTCTTGAGGTGGACGAACTATTTTCAAACCTTCTCGGTCCACTGTAAGGCTTCTGTCCTGCCACATACTGCTTTGCCTGCCCTGCTTTACAAAAAGCCGTCGCAATCGTTCGCGCATCATGCCACGGTACTTTCCCGCTCAAAGGACGTATCATAGGCGAAGACAGGACCAGTCTTTCGAATAATTTCGGCTTCGCTGCCACTGCGGCTGCTGCAATACCGCCTCCCATAGAATGCCCGAACAGATATAGTTTTAGATTTTTATGCTCTTTTTTCGCTGTCCTTGCCACAAATAAAAGATCTGCCACATACCGCTTGTAAGAATCCACATGTACAAGCGACGGATCCTCCACCAGACGATAACTGCGTCCATGCCCACAGTGCTCCGGTATATACACATGATATCCGCCTCTCAGAAAATAGTAGATCAACTCCTTGTACTTCTCGCTCGTCTCCGTAAATCCATGCGAGATTAAAACAACTCCTCTCGCCTTCTTTGCCTGATAACACCTTACATAAATCTGTTTCCCGTGCTCTCTTTCAAGCCACAGCTCCCGCTCTTTAGAATGCAAATACGGCTCTACAACATGTTCCATCTGTTCCTGATAGTCCTGTTCTTTTAAAATACCATTTTTCATCGCATGTCTCTCCTTCCTGCTTATTTGATCTCATACATATAAAGTTCATGCAGCGCCCTCGTCGCACAGATATATCTCGCCTGCTTTGCAAGTGCATCCTCTCTGCCAGGACAGACAGCAAATACCTGATCGAATTCCAACCCTTTTGCAAGGTAAAAGGTTGTCACCGTCAGCCCTTTTCGAAAAGTAGAGCTGTCCCTGTCAATATAGGCAGCCTCTCTCCCACGATGCTTCAGTTCCTCATAGACTGCTTTTGCCTCCTCCTCAGTAAATGTAAGTACAGCGGCAGTCTCAAACGCATCTTCCGCAAGGCGCAGTTCCTGTTCCAATGCATCCAGCGCATCCTCTCTCCTTTCAAAAACTGCTTCGGTCACTTCTTTTCCATGCCGTTCAAACAACTCCAGATCCTGAATTCCGGTAATTGCTCCTGCATATGCTGCAATCTCCATCGTATTTCGATAGCTTTTGTTCATCACAATTTTCTTTACCTGTTTCCCAAATATGCCCGGCAAAAATGTCAGCACGTCCTGTTCTCTGTCGTCCATCGTCTGCGCTCTGTCCCCAAGAATCGTCATATTACAAGAAAACAGCTGTTTCAGAATATAATATTGCAGATAAGAATAATCCTGCATCTCATCGATGACCAGATGTTTGATCTTTTGCCTTGACGTTTTCTGCTGCAGACGATATTTCAAATACAGCATCGGATATACATCTTCATACGGAAGGGTTCGTTTCTCGTAAGACCTTTCCGGAAGGGTTGGATACCCTGCCTCCTCAAGCAGCCAATTATAAATCTCATAAAGATCTCTTGTCACATACATCCCCATAAATCGGTTTTTGAGTATCTCACATTCTTCTTCCGACACTGTCCGGTCATAGAGCGTCTCATACTCATCAATCACATATTCCATCACCGCATCCATACGCGACAATAGTGGCACGTCTTGAAACTTAAAATAAAACAGCTCAATCAGCTCCTGCTCTGTCTTTTTTAACCCTTTCCATTCTATCTCGGAAAAATCCATCAATTCATCTTCCAGCCCCGCCAAAAATCCTTCCGTCTGACCGATAAATTCTGCTGACTGCTTCTGTCTGTACCTCTCTTCTTCCTCGTCTGTCATCCACTTTAACTGCCGTTCAATCTGATGGTATCTATCCTCACAATCAGAGACTACATGTTTGAGTTCTTTATATGCAAACAGATCAAAACTCATCTCCTGTATATTTTCCTCTCCAAGTTCCGGCAGAATGTGCGAGATATAATCTGCAAACACACTATTCGGAGAAAGAATCAAAATATTTGAAGATTTCAAATGTTCTCTGTCGTGGTATAACAGATATGCGATCCGGTGAAGTGCCACCGAAGTTTTCCCACTTCCTGCTGCCCCCTGAATGATGAGAATCTTGTCTTTTGTATTTCGGATAATTGCATTCTGCTCTTTTTGGATTGTCCGCACAATATTTTTTAACTGCACATCCCCATTACTTCCAAGCTCCTGCTTTAAAATCTCATCATCGATCTTCACATCACTCTCAAATCCATAGATCATCTTTCCATTTCGAATCTTATACTGCCACTTTGACACAATCTCACCCTCAATCGTCCCAAGTGGAGCTTCATAAGATGCCGGGCCCTGATCAAAATCATAAAACAGTCCGCTCACGGGCGCTCTCCAATCATACACAAGCGGCACACTCCCTGTGCGCTCTGCAAAATTGCCAATCCCGATATAGAACGACTCCGCCTCATCTTCCCCGTCATAGATAAAATCAACTCTCCCAAAGAATGGCGAATCCAACATTTTTTCAAATCGGTGCTTTAACAAAAGCTTGTCCTGATTCGCATTCACCTGCCGCAGCAATGCCTGCTGGTTGTCATAGTTCTCATACCCATACTCGTCCATCTCAGTATAATTCTCCCAGTAGTATTCATGCATACTCTCGACATCTTTCTGTCCTTCTGAAATGACTACATCCAGTTCCTCTATCCGATATTTTAATTTTTCTGTCAATTGTTCTAAAAATAATGTTCCATCTATACTCATGTTGTCATCCATTTCCTTATCTGTTTTCTCAATTTCTTAAATCTTAGTGTTCTATTATACCACGTATTTTTATGTTATGAACAAAAAAATTCCGTCCGAAAAATCATTTTTTCGAACGGAATCTAACCCATTTTTATTATTGTTTTTTATCTTTTGGAAGAATCAAATTTAGCAAAATTGCCACGATTGTTGTAACAACAACCGGTGATTTTCCAAATACCGTTGTCACCCATGCCGGGAAACTTGCAAGTGCATCTGAACACTGTGTGATCCCCATTCCAAGTGCAACTGCAAGACCAACGATTGAAGTGCTGCGGTATGTAAGTGGCTGCTGTACGACAAGCTTGATACCTGTCATTGCAATCGATGCGAATACCGAAATCGTTGCACCTCCGAGTACACACTGCGGAATCGTTGTCAACAGCGCTGAGAATTTCGGGACGAACCCTGCAAGCAGAATAATCACTGCCGCCAGTCCAAGCACCATGCGGTTCACAACCTTTGTAGTTGCAACAATTCCCACATTTTGGCTGAAAGTAGCTGTCGGAAGTCCTCCAAAGAACGATCCGAAAATATTTGTGATACCATATGCCACAATACCGCCCGACAGCTCTTTATCGGTCGGCTCACGGTCAAGTCCACCGCCTGTCGTCGCTGAAAAATCTCCGATTGCCTGCACAGAGTTGATCACGAAAAGTAATACCATCGTAACGATTGCAGATACCTCAAATTTCATTCCGAAATACATCGGCTGCGGGATTTGGAACATTCCTGCCGAACCTACCGCTGAAAAATCAATCATGCCAAAGAATCCTGACACAATATATCCGACAATCATACCAATCAAAATAGATGCAAGTTTCAAAATTCCTTTTGCAAAATGGTTCAGCGCAATTACAACTGCCAGTGTGATAAATCCAACAAGCCAGTTCTGCCATGCACCATAATTCGGTGAAGATGCTCCTCCTGCCATATATTTGACAGCAGTCGGATACAATGACAGACCAATCGTAAACACAACCGTTCCCGTAATCAACGGCGGAAACAACACTCTCAATTTCTTTACAAAAATTCCGACAAACACAGCCACAATACCGCCGATCAACTGCGCTCCTAAAATAGTCGCAATATCAAAATTTCCTGCGATTGCCTGCATACTTGGTAGATACGCAAAGCTGACTCCCATGATGACCGGAAGACCGGAACCAATCTTTCCTCCAAGCGGAAACAACTGAATCAATGTGGAAATTGCAGCAATAAACAACGCTGCCTGCACAAAAATAACCTTATCGTTTCCTTCTAATCCTGCCACTCCTGCAATCACGATCGCAGGGGTTACACATCCAACAATCATTGCCACTACATGCTGCAGTGCAAGCGGAAATGCCTGTGAAAACTTCGGCATTCCATTCAATTCAAAGACAGATGCATATTTCTTATCTGTTTTCATTCCTATAGTTCTCCTCTCACTCGTCTCGCACCGGTGCTCTGCCGATACTGCCGCATATCATTATAGGAAATATTTAGATACATTGTCAATGATTGACAAACACCTTATCCATTAGTTATTTTAATAGCTATTCATAAGCAGGAAGTTGTTCTTTTTCAAAAATAATATGAATGAAAACACTCCCGTCCCCGAATACGCACGGCTTACGCCATACCCCTCTTTTGTTAATATCTCCTCCAGCATATCTCCGATGCTGACATCATCATCTACAATTAAAATCTGTTTCATGTTCTGATTCCTTCTCCTGATACAACCGATATCCGTTTTTCACACTTCTTTTCACTTCATATAACATCTGATCCGACTTCTGATACAATTCTTCAAACGTCGTTCCATGTTCAGGGGCAGTCACAATGCCCAAAGATGCCGATACCTCAACCGTCTTTCCATTCTGCTCATATGATTTGTGCAATTCCTTTAACAATTGCTGTACAGTATGTTCTATCACTGAAAAATCAGAAACATTCAAAATCATAATCGCAAATTCATCTCCGCCCATTCTTCCTATCAGATCATTATGTCGAAATGTTTTCGTCAATGTCTGTGACACATCTTTCAATACCTGATCTCCATACTGATGTCCGAACGTATCATTGATCTGTTTAAAACAATCCAAATCCATCAGCATAAAGATATGATTTCCTTCCAATGCCCACAGTGACTGCAAAAAATTATCTGCTTTCATCTTCATAGTAGTCGCATTGTAAAGTCCTGTCAAGCCATCTCGTTCTGCTCTTTCTTTCAGACGCAATTCTTCACGCTTGCGTTTGTCGATATCGTTTAAAATCATCAGCGCCTGGATATGACCATTCCTGCAATTGTCTGTCATAAGATAAATCATGCAGGATACCCATCTTTCCGTTCCCTGATACTGCATCTGAAACTGGATTTCAATAACATCCTGACCTTTTTGATACTCGTCGATCAAATATTCTTTTGAAGATTGACAGATTACATTCTTCCAGTCTTCCTTTCCTGTCACAGATAAAATATTTTCTTTCAAATACTGCTGATAAGGGATCTGCTCTTTCAAAATTTTCCCATCGACTTCCACAACCATCTCTGTCTCAAGATCTATTTTACATCGCAAAAATGCATCTGCATTCAGTGCATCCTGAATCTGCTGTTTTTCTTCCAATAGTTCCTCCTGATATTTCTTCTCACTGATATCTTCCAGAATTCCCACTGTATTCACAATCTGATGTTTCTCATCGTATAAATTCTTCATAATCATCCGGAACCACTGCACCTCTCCATGATATAAGACTTTGATTTCTGTTTCACACAATTCCTTTCTTTTGATCAGCTCAAACATCTCTTTCAAGTTATCAGCAGATTCTTCGTCAATCACGTTTCTTTCCAAAATAGATTCCGGGACATTGGAGAGGCATGTTTTCTGAAACAGCGGATTCTGCTCTCCGACTTTTGCATGCAGCTCTTTAGTCTTTACACTGTACTCAAACACGGTCTGTTTGGATTGGCTGATCGCAATACGCATCATCTCCTCACTGCTCAGCACCTCTTCATGTGACTGTAAAATCGCCTTGCGCACTTTTCCATTGTACCAGTACAACCCCAAAATCAAGATTAAAAATGCCGCCGTCATCTCCGTTGCCATTCCCAATACTTTCAGATTAATATTACTGATATGCTCTTTTAAATATTTACTGTTTGTTGTAGCAAAAATATAATAATTGTTGACACCTAGCGGTGCATAATATGAGACTCGTTCCTCCTCTCCTTTCCGAAAAGTGAAATGCCCCTCTTTGTCATTCGAAATATCTTCTTTCAATTCTTCAAGACTTCCGGTCTGATATTCGAACTCTTCGAGATCATCCCAGACATTCGTATGATTCATAATCGCATCTTCTGTCTTAAATCTCGTAATATAATTTCCTTCGGAGTCTACAATCTGTATATAGATATGGTTCAGATATAACTCTCCAATCTCCTGGTTTAACGTATCAATATCCAACACTCCAAACAAAACCCCCGTCACCACATTCTCATTGTGAATAGGAACTGCAACTACCTGAATCTCCTCATTCTGAATGATCTGAGAATCTAGTATCTCTGAGATGACGGTTTCTCCGTTAATCGCCTTCTGAAAATATTCACGCCTTTTAATATTCGTTTTATCCCCTTCTGAGTTCACTGAATTTCCCTCTGCATCTGCGATGACAATACGATCAAAAAAAGTCATGTTTTTAAAAAAGGATAATTGCTCATAAACCGACTCATCATATATAGAAGAAAAATCACTAAATGCAGCTGCGATCGTTCTCAGTGAAGACACCATACCGGCATATTTCTCTTTTGTCTCCCGAATACTCGACTCTGCGCTTTCCTCCAGCTCATTCTGTGTTCTAGATAACTCCATTTTAAAAAATGAAGTGCCAAACTTTGCAAATGCATGAACAATCAGCATTGCGGAACATAATGTAATTAAAAATACTGTTTTTGCCTTTTTGTCCATTAATCTATTCATAGCGCCCTCCCTTTTTTTCATATTGTACCAAATCGCTAGCGCGATGGCTAGCATTACGTACAATACAATCGTTGCT
>OMGQ01000129.1_pt1 | contig 108870 bp, 110 predicted proteins | sample 1646071 | NCBI WGS metagenome assembly OMGQ01 (sample SAMN05578585, study PRJEB25193) | human gut metagenome | biome: Human Microbiome; feature: human-associated habitat; material: feces | host: Homo sapiens | place: USA:Birmingham
GGTAGATAGGGCAGAGGTGGAAGTGTGGTAACACATGGAGCTGACTGTTACTAATCGGGTGAGGGCTTGACCAAGAAACGCAGGTTAAGAATTGATTCAAAGAGTTTGATTAACGATCAACAAGCATGTATGTAGTTTTTAAGGTACAAACCTTAATTAAATATTTAAGTAATCCTCCTTAGCTCAGTCGGTAGAGCATGCGGCTGTTAACCGCAGTGTCGTTGGTTCGAGTCCAACAGGGGGAGTTTTTTTATGCCTGTAAACAAGGAATTGTTTACAGGCACTTTTTATATGTTTGTATAAATATCCGTTATATATATCGTAATATTTGACCGAATCAAGTAATCCCCTATAGAATGTTTTCTGATAACAGACTGGAAACTATTTCGAAATCATGCTAGAATGAAATTGGTTTGGTTAAGAAAGAATAATTTATGAGAAAGAAGCAGAAAAATGGAATTATTTGATATCATAGATGAAAACGGAAATCCCACTGGAAAGATCGTAGAACGGAGTATTGCTCACGCAGAAGGAATCCCTCATCGTACTGCTCATATCTGGATCATCCGTCGGAGGAATGAAAAAACAGAGATCCTTCTTCAGAAAAGATCCAGAAACAAGGACTCCTTTCCTGGAAAATTTGATACTTCATCTGCAGGTCACATACAGGCGGGAGATGAACCAATGGAATCGGCATTACGGGAACTGGAAGAAGAACTGGGAATCCATGCAGAATCAGCTGATCTGCAGTTTGCAGGAAAATTCCCCATATCTTTTGCCAGAGAATTTCATGGAAAAATATTCCGGGATGAAGAAATCGCTTTTGTTTATATTTACGATCACCCGGTAGAGATCGATCATCTTACACTTCAAAAGGAAGAAGTAGAAGAGGTACAGTGGTTTGATCTGGAAGAAACGTATCAGCAATGTAGTCAGCACAGAGATAAATTCTGTGTTCCGCTGGGAGGTCTGCAGCTTGTACGTCAATTTATAAAAAGTAACGGCAATACAATAAAGGAGTGAAAGATCATGAGAAAAGATTTCGGAGCAAAGCCTTACACTTATCCACAGCCGGTATTAATGATCGCTACATATGGTGAGGATGGAAAACCGGATGTTATGAATGCAGCCTGGGGAGGAATCAGCGATGATAAGGAAATTTCCATCTGTGTCAGTGAAAATCATAAAACAACTGAAAACATCCTGAAAAAAGGCGCTTTTACAGTAAGTATGGCAGATGTGGAGCATATGACAGCCTGCGACTATGTAGGAATTGTTTCCGGAAACAAAGAGCCGGATAAATTTGTAAAAGCCGGATTTACAGCAGAAAAATCTGAAAAAGTAGATGCACCTATTATCAAAGAGCTTCCAATCTGTATAGAATGTAAGCTGAAAAGCTATGATAAAGACACCTGCCGGCTGATCGGTGAGATCGTAAATGTCAGCGTGGATGAGAGCGTTCTGGATGAAAATGGAAACGTAGATGTTGCAAAAGTAGCACCGATCACTTTTGATCCGTTCAACAATGCATATATCCGTCTTGGCGAAAAAGTCGGCGATGCTTTTAAAGCCGGAACGGCACTGAAATAAATAATATCTACTGAAATACAGAAAGTCTCTTTCACAGGTACAGATAAAAAATTATCTTCTGGAAGAGACTTTCTATTTGTTATAAATATTCTTTAATTCAGAACTCCCAATTCTTTAAAGGCCTGAAAAATCCCGTCCTGATCATTACTCTTTGTTACAAAAGAGAAATGTTTTTGCAGCTCAGAAGGTGCATTTCCCATCAAAACTCCACATCCTACTGCCTCCAGCATTTCCAGATCATTATAATTATCTCCGAATGCAATAGTACTGGTAAGAGGGATTTTTCGAAGATCACAAAGATATTTTACAGCTTCCGCTTTGTTTATGCCGCCAGCCATGATCTCCAGAAGAGAATCGGAAGATCTTGCAATAGATAATTCCGGAAAATATTTGCGAAGAAGTGTTTCTGACGGTGACATATATTCAGAATCGCACATACACAGGATTTTATCTACCATAAGCGTATCTGAGAGAGACTGAAGGGATCCCTCTATAGAGGTAGTTTCCACAACCGTTTCTTCATGGATCACATGAGGGTCTGTCCGGTCTTTTACGATCCAGTCTTCTGAGGTAAAAACATTCCAGGTCACGTGAGGACATTTTTTTTCGATCACATCAATGATTTTGGAAGCGTCAGAAATGCTTATTCCTTTTTCGTAAAGGATATTTTGATCTTCATCCAGGATTAGTGCACCACTGAATGCAATGGTACAACAATGGAAATCATTTTTTTTAATAATAGGCCGGATGCCGGAAGGGCTTCGTGCTGAAGAAATAGTAAACAGAACGCCCTGATCTGTCAAAGTATGAATGGCGGAACTGGTCAGCGGAGATACCACATGTTCTGAGGTTAGTAAAGTGCCGTCAATATCGCTGAAAACAGCCTGTGGCTTAAATGAAGATAATGGTTTCATATTCGAGATCCTTTCTGTAAAAGATGAGTATAGGTGTTTCTGTATATAAAATAGCACATAAATAACAAAATAAAAATATATCCAGATTTTATTATGACAAAGCTTTTTTTGGAGCCAGTGCAGTAGATGCCTCTTTTGGAGCATCGGCCACTAGAGAGATCGAAGCAGCTGTGAAACGCTGCGTGTATGCCAATGCAGAGGAAAGCTATCTTCTGGCGGACCATACCAAGTTTGGCAAAAAAATCTCATAAAATATAATGATGTCAGTGAGTACCAGTTGATCTTTACCGATGAAGAATTGGAAACGGAGCAGAAAAATAAAGTGATCCGACAGGGTGGAAGATTTTGTGAATAGCAAAAATACAGAAATCTGTTGACAGAAGATAAATCTGTAGATTATATATAAATATAACAGATTCACGAAAAAGCCTCGGATTATTCAGAAAATTCATGCTTGTAGGTGAATATAGGATATGATAACATAAAAAATATCATTTTTGTAAAAACGCAAAAAAGGAGGTGCTGACATGCGCTCAATGAGAAAAAATGTATACAGGAGAGCTATATCTTCCTAATGATGATGAGATCATCCAGGATCAGATCAAAAAGCTGGATTGACTTTATGATTTCAATATGACACGTCCCACACAGTTGGATAAAAGAAAAGAAATGCTGAAAGAGATACTACACTATGATATAAGAGTGGAAGGAATGTCCGGCTTTTGAAAAATCAAAAAGAAGCAGGTTGATAGGAACAGGAATGGATGAGGACCTGTCTGATGCTGAAAGAAAAGAGGATAAATTATGGGAATGAATGAAACACCGTCAGCAGACCGTGTACATATCGGTTTTTTTGGCAGAAGAAATGCAGGAAAATCCAGTATCGTAAATAAGGTGACAGGCCAGGAGCTGGCTGTGGTATCCGATGTAAAGGGAACTACTACAGATCCGGTAAGTAAGGCCATGGAACTACTTCCTATGGGCCCGGTGGTGATCATAGATACACCAGGTATTGATGATGAAGGACATCTTGGAGAACTTCGCGTCCGCAAGGCGAAACAGGTGTTGAACAGAGTGGATGTAGCAGTTCTTGTAGTAGATGCCACTGTGGGAAAAACCAGTGTGGATGAAGAATTGATCCATATTTTTAAAGAGAAGGAGATTCCCTATCTGGTTGTTTATAACAAGGCAGATCTGCTGAAAACAAAAGATGGGAACCGGCTTTCTTCAGATAATAACTTAAACCGGAATACCCATGCGGGTGCGGTCAAAGAGAGCAGTGTCAGCCAGAAACAGGATCATGAAAACCAGAACACAGAGCAATCTATTTATGCCAGCGCCGCCACCGGTCAGAATATCTACGAATTGAAAGAAAAGATCGCTTCGCTGGCAGTAACGGATGAACTGAAATTGCGTCTGGTAGGGGATCTCCTTGAACCATCAGATTTTGCGATTCTTGTAGTTCCCATAGATAAAGCTGCACCAAAAGGGCGTCTGATCCTTCCGCAGCAGCAGACGATCCGTGATGTGCTGGAAGCCGGAGCAGCAGCCATCGTGATCAAAGAGGATGAGCTTTCCAATACACTGGAAACCCTGGGGAAAAAACCAAAGCTTGTGATCACAGACAGCCAGGTCTTTGCCAGAGTCAGTGAAGAAACTCCAGAAGACATCTGGCTTACTTCATTCTCTATTCTGTTTGCCAGATTTAAAGGAAATCTAAAGACAGCGGCAGCTGGGGCAGCAGCACTGGACCGGCTGAAAGACGGTGACAAGATCCTGATCTCAGAGGGATGTACCCACCACAGGCAGTGTGATGATATCGGAACAGTCAAGCTTCCACGCTGGATCCGTAATTATACGGGGAAAGAGCTGGAATTTGAGTATTCCTCCGGAAGAGATTTCCCGGAGGATGTGACGAAGTACAGTCTGATCGTGCATTGTGGCGGATGTATGCTTAATGAGAGAGAAATGCGTTACCGTCAGAAATGTGCATTGGATCAGGAGATTCCTATCACCAATTACGGAATTGCCATTGCGTACATGCAGGGAATCCTGAAACGTTGTGTGGAAATGTTCCCGGATGTGAGGAAAGAACTGGAACAGTAATTTTTTTCAGGTGTTTACATTTTTTCCGAAAAATGATATAGTAGCGATTGTTCATTTTATAAATTTGCAAAAGGTGACGATAAGGAGTTGCAGATACAATGATCGATCAGACACTTTCACAGGCCCTGCAGAAAGAAATTCCAATACTTACAGCTCAGATCCGAAGTCTCTATGCAGAATTCGATAAAAAATTTCATCTTAACGGAGCAAAGATCCCTATAACTTTTGGCATGGAGCCGGATCTGCTGGGATCTTATACAAGAGGCAGCTGCCACGAAAAAGAGCATTTCCATTTTTCTCTGCTGTTTATCGGCTATGCGGTAAAAAATCCTCTGAAAAAAGAAGACCGACTGGATCTTTACAAACATGAATATGCCCACTATATGCAATATAATTTTCACATTCCCTCAGAGTATCAGTGGCAGCACGGAACCCACGGAAGCGCCTGGAAATACTGCTGTTCCCTGACTGGTGCGGCACCAACGCCATATTATAAGGCAGGGGAAGCTCTGATGAAACACAACTATGAGAAAAAACTTCGAAGCCCGATCCATGACCGTACTGTAACGGTGCGGGATACTTACAGAAGAGAGCAGCAGCACAGGAATACTCAGAACAGTATTGTACGCTATGAGATCGGAGAGGATGTCAGTCATCCGAAATTCGGAACCGGAAATATTGAGCATGTAGAGCAGCTTCCGGGTTCTGTAAGGCTTCACATCCGTTTTGGAGAAGAGCTGAAAGTGATCGATCAGAAATGGCTTCTTCGGACAAAATATAAAAAGAGCTGAATATAGTTTTATAAAAATAGACATCATCCTGGATATCAAAATAGATATCATATGGAGATGTTTATTTTTTTTATATCATTGATACAGTATAAAAAAATTCTCCGGTACAGAAAATCTGTGTTCCGGAGAATTTTAAGTCAGGCGGATATTTGCGATCCGCATTTAGCCAGTTGCCTGATTCGGTTAAAATCAGCTTATATTACTCAGAAACCTTCACAAACTGGCTGTTATAAAGATTCTGATAGAATCCGCCTTTTGCCATAAGCTCTTCATGGCTTCCCTGTTCGATGATGCTTCCGTCTTTCATGACAAGAATCTCATCTGCATTGCGGATGGTAGAAAGACGGTGTGCAACGATAAAGCTTGTTCGTCCCTGCATCATCCGGTCAAAGGCCTCCTGGATCAGCATTTCTGTTCGGGTATCAATACTGGAGGTTGCCTCGTCAAGGATCAGCATCGGTGGCAGACACAGCATGACACGGGTGATGCAGAGAAGCTGCTTTTGTCCTTGACTTAAGCTGTCTTCATAAAGAATGGTATCCAGGCCATTTGGAAGACGGCGGATAAATTCCCAGCTGTGGGACATTTTAGCTGCCTGGATCACGTCCTCATCAGAAGAATCCGGCTTTCCGATACAGATGTTGTCACGGACAGTTCCATGCTTGATCCAGGTATCCTGGAGAACCATGCCATAGCTTCCGCGGAGGGCATGTCTGGAAACATCGGTGATGGGGGTTCCGTCCACGGAAATACTTCCACCGGTGACGTCATAGAACCGCATCAGCAGGTTGATAAAAGTTGTCTTGCCACAACCGGTAGGGCCTACGATGGCAATACGTCTGCCTGGTTCTGTATGAAGATTAAAGTTTTTAATGAGAGGTTTGTCCGCTTCGTAGCGGAAGGAAACATTCCGGATATCCACTGCACCTTTTACATTGACAAGAGTTCCGGACGGATCCGGGCTTTCCGGCTCTTCCTCCAGAAGATCAAAGATCCTGGTAGCGCAGGCCAGAGCGTTCTGAAGCTCTGTGATCACGGAGCTGATATCGTTGAAGGGCTTCATATACTGGTTTGCATAAGCCAGCAGTACGGAAAGTCCACCGACAGTCAGATGACCGCCCGGGATCAGAAAGGCACCTGCAAGAGCTACACCTGCGTAAATGATGTTGTTGATACATCGTGTGGATGGGTTGGTGAGGCTGCTGTAAAAAACAGCCTTCTGGCTGGCATCACGGAGTTCTTCATTGATCGCAGCAAAACGTTCGGAAGAACGATTTTCGTAACCAAAGGCCTGAACTACTTTTTGATTTCCGATCATTTCCTCGATCAGTGCAGTCTGACGTCCACGGGCATCACTCTGCGCACGGAACATCTGGAAGGAATGGGAGGAGATGAATTTCGCCACAAAAAAGCTTACAGGTGTCAGGACAATGATCATCAGAGTAATCCACACATTTTTGGAGAACATGAAGAGCAGGGTTCCGATGATGGTGATGACACCGGAAAACAGCTGTGTAAATCCAAGGAGCATACCATCGGAAAGAATATCCGTATCTGCGATGACACGGCTGATGATATCACCGGTGCTGTGTCCGTCCAGGTAGGACAGAGGAAGCTTCTGGATATGGCGGATGGATCTTGCACGGATATCCTGTACTGTGCGGTAGGTCATACGGTTGTTGATGACACTCATGATCCAGGTGGCAATGCCGGAAAATACGATCATGACAAGAATACGGGAAAGATAGAATCCCATTCTTGTAAAATCAACTTCGTGGGCAGCAACGACCTCATCAATGGCATAACCAAAAAGTACGGGAACATACAGCTGCAAAATTACAGTGACTGCTGCTAGGATCACACTTAATACGAGAAGAAAACGGTATTTTCCAATGAAACGTAGTACCTTGAAGAAGGTTGCCATGCTGTTTTTGTTTTTTGCGGTTGTATCTGTTTTACTCATGCCATGACCTCCTTTCCAGTTGTTTTTTCATATTTGGTACGTTCTTCCGGGAACTGTGAGAAAAAGATCTCTCGGTAGGTTTCACAGGTAGAGATCAGTTCCTGATGGGTTCCTTTTCCGGCAAGCTGACCGTCATCCAGTACCAGGATCAGATCGGCCTGGCGGATGCTGGCGGCTCTCTGGGATACCAGGAAGGTGGTGGTGTTTCCGCCAAGCTGGTGAAGGGATTTCCGAAGTGCCGCATCTGTGGCAAAGTCAAGAGCACTGGCACTGTCATCCAGGATCAGGATCTCTGTTTTTTTCACAAGGGCGCGGGCAATGGTAAGTCTCTGACGCTGGCCACCGGAAAGATTCCGGCCGTTCTGTTCCAGACGGAAATCCAGCTGACCGTCCTTTTTCTCTACGATTTCACGAGCCTGAGCGGTGGTAAGTGCTTCCCACATTTCTTCGTCCGTGGCATCTTCCCGTCCCCAGCTTAAGTTATCGCGGATGGTTCCCTGGAAAAGTGCTGCTTTTTGAGGAACTACGCCGATTTTTTCCCTGAGTTCCTGCCTGGAATAGGTCTGTACATTCTGACCGTCGAGGGTAATGACTCCGGAGGTTGCGTCGTAGAAACGGGCGATCAGATCCACAAGAGTGGATTTACCGCTTCCGGTACCGCCGATGATTCCGATCGTAGAGCCTTTTTTTGCGGAAAAAGTGATATCAGAAAGGCTAGGTGCGCCGGTTCCTGCATAGGAGAAACTTACATGGTCAAAGGCAACTGCATAGTCACTGTTTTCCGCAGTCGGTAAGGAAGCTTTGTCCGGGTAAGTCATGGTGGAATCGACCTTCAGGATTCCGGCAATGCGATCCGCACAGGCCATGGATTTATTCAGGGTGATGATCAGGGACGCAAGCTTGACCAGTTCTACGATCATCTGTGCCATATAGTTGTAAAGAGCAACTATTTCACCCTGCTGCATGTTTCCGAGGTTTACTTGTACACCTGCAGTCCGGATCAGGATTACTGTTGCGATATTGATCAGTACATAAGTTGCAGGATTTAAAAGTGCAGAGATTTTTCCGACAAATTCGTTCAGTCTGGTAAGTGCAAGATTGCTTTCGTCAAACTCCGCAACGGCATCAGCTTCACGGCAAAATGCACGGATCACACGGACACCGGTCAGGTTTTCTCTGGTAAGACGGGTGACGGAATCCAGACGTCCCTGTACTTTTTTGAAAAGCGGGATACTTAAAAACATGATCACAAAGACAACCAGGAACAGTACCGGAATGGCAACTGCGAAGATCAGTGCACAGCGCACATTGATGGTAAAAGCCATTACCATAGAGCCTAGAACAATAAACGGGCTTCGAAGAAGAAGACGGAGTCCCATGTTTACTCCGTTCTGTACCTGATTGACATCGTCTGTAAGACGGGTGATCAGCGTGTCAGTGCCAAGGGTGTCCAGCTCCGTATAGGAAAGCTTCTGGATATGGTCAAATACAGCCTGACGCACTTCTGCGGCAAAGCCTACGCTGGCTTTTGCAGCAAAAAACTGTGCAGTAATGCTGACTGCAAGTCCTGCAGCAGCCATCAGTATCAGGATAAAAAACTTCTGAACGATATAGCCGTGGTCATTATTTGCAATTCCCACATCGATGATCTGGGCGATGACGACAGGCACCAGCAGATCAAATACAACTTCCAGAAACTTGAAAAAAGGAGCCAGAACGCTTTCTTTTTTGTAGTTTTGAAGATATTTTGCAAGTGTTCGCATTTCTTTTTCTTCCTCCGTTTCCTTATTTTTCTATAATAAACCTCTGTTATTATACTCCTATGGAGATAATACGTATAATATTGTTTTTAATGTATGATAATATAATTTTGCTATTGCCTGGGGCGGAAATCTGTGGGATGATAGAAGTATGGTTTTTCGGATAATTGCGTGGGAAAGATATTCATAGTATTTACAAAGTATTGCAGATATAGTATTTCTTAACTGAATTAAGAAAGTACTCTGTGGGACAGCGAAAAGCAATAAGCAGTAGATGGATTTTGCCTGTGTTATATATCAGATAAAGAAAGAAGGATTTATATATGGAAATCAGACAGCTGGAATATTTTCATGAGATCGCAGCAACAGGAAGCATCAATGAAGCCGCAAGGAGACTGAACATGTCCCAGCCGCCGCTAAGCTATCAGATCAAGCAGCTGGAAGCAGAGCTGAAGGTGAAGCTTTTTGAGCGGACCAGGGCAGGCGTGACACTGACAGAAGCAGGAAAGCTTCTTTATGACAGGACAGAGAACATTTTGAGCTACGTTCGTTCCACAGAACTGGAAGTATCCAAAGCAGGGAAAAAACAGGTTTTACGTATCGGGATCACGCCAACCACAGTGACCACCATTATGCCTTATATTTCCAGATTTTCCAGGGAAAATTGTGATGTAAACTTTGAGGTAAGGGATGCGATCACCTTTACACTTCTGAATTATCTGATGGATGGGATCATTGATGTTTCGGTAGTGCGTACACCTATCAAGCTGGAAGGTTTAAATTATCTGGAACTGGATGAGGAACCCATGATCGCGGTCCTTCCTCCGGAGATCCCGGAAAATGAGACAAAAAAAGAGGGCATCAGCCTTAAAGAGCTGACCGGATGCCCTCTCATTATTTACCGGCGGTACGAAGAATTTCTGATGAAAGCCTTTGGAGAAAAAAATCTCCAGCCAGATATTTTCTGTGTCTGCGATGATCCCAGAGACGCCATGCTCTGGGTGCAGGAAGGTCTTGCAACCGCCGTTTTTCCAAGATCCATGGAAGATCTCTGTACAGATCTTCCGATCCGCATCATTGAAGAAGAGAAGCTGAAGACCAGGATCCTTCTTGCCTGGAAAAAGGATCGCAGGCCTTCTGCCGTGATGCAGGATTTTATCAATATCTGTGAGAAATATGCAGGAAACTCTGCAATCTGATCATGGACCTGGAAAGGGGATGTGTGCAGAAATCAGTCTTTGAGATGCTCTTCCTTCCAGTGCTTCCATTTCTGAACAGCTTCCGGATTCTGCTTTTCCAGCCGTTCTTCCAGCTTTTTCCGGCGCTGTTCCAGCCGTTCTAGGACTTCCGGATGCTCGGCAAGGATTTTTTCTTTCAGCTTGCCACGGCGCTTTTCCAGAAGATGAAGGATCAGTTTCCGGTCGGAAGTTAATTCCTCAGGCAGCTCATCCATATGTAATTCAATTCTTCGAAGCAGTTCATCCTCATCCAGAACACCCAGCCCATGCCAGTTATCCAGAAGCTCTTCCAGACCTTCTTCGGAGAGACGTTGGATATCCGGGATCTGATGCAGCTGTTCAATAATGTGATGGACAGATTCTTCGATCTCTTTTACTGCATCATCACCAAAAGCCCAGGCGAACTCTTCCAGGGTATTTTCTTCCTCTGCCGGAAGAAAAGCGATACTGCGGCGCAGAAGCTTTGTCTCGTCTTCCTTTGGAACATCCAGTTCATAAGGGGCTTCGATCCCTGCGTCATGCAGAGCAGCAAGAATGGTACGGCGGACCATACCGTCCTTGATCATATGACCGATGCCGAACTGACGCAGCTGGTCATTGATCTGGGTGGAATGCTCTGTGAGGTAAAAACGGATCCCACGTTTTTTCAGGCTTGCGGAGATGGCATCCAGACGGTCTGCTGCTGTGACATCAATGCTGTTGATAGCACTGGCATCTACGATCACTACCCTGGTGTCTTTTCGGATGCTGTTCTCAATATCTTCCTGAAAAATCTTTATATTTGCAAAAAACAGGTTTTCACTGAAACGGTAGATCACAACGCCCTTAATAGGGTAGGCGAAACGGTTTTTGGACAGATCAAAATAAGCATCTCTTCCAGGGATCATACCACGGAAGGAGCGCGGCGGGTTGGTGGCCTTCAGGATCACAGCTACGAAAGAGAGCAGGATACCAATGATAACCCCATAAATGGTTCCAAGACAGAGCACACTGAAACCGGCAGCCATGAAGATGTAGAATTCTGTACGGCTTACTTTGAAAAGACGTACAGCCAGATGGGTTTCCACCACATCCATCAGAGCAGAGATCACAATGGCTGTCAGTACAGGAACCGGAAGATATCCGATAAAACCGGTGCCGAAAAGAAGGATCAGAGCCATGGTGATCCCGGCAGTGATGGAAACCGCCTGAGATTTTCCACCGTACTGTTCATTGAGGGAGGTGCGGGAGATACTGCCGTTTACCGGGCAGCAGCCTACTGCGGCGGCAGCAATATTTCCGGCGGCACAGGCCAGGATTTCCTGACGGTCGTTCAGCTTATAATCATTGCGGAACGCAAAGGTATTCTCTGCAAGAAGAGTTTCTGCCATAATGACAACAGCAACCATAAGACCGCGGCCTGCCGCCTGGGTCAGATCAACATTTCCGAAATCCGGGATCACCAGGGAGGGAAGTCCACGTTCTACAGACTGCAGGAGGACTACGCCTTTTTCGTCCACATGAAAAACAACGGTGGAAAGAACACCCAGAGCCATAATAACGATAGCCATGGGGAATTTCGGCGCTAGCTTTTTAAATGTGCGGATCAGCACCAGAGCACCAAGCCCCATGAAGAGGGAAAGCCAGCTGATATTTTTGGCAGCAGCAAAGATATGCTCTGCCAGTTTCAGGAGCTCTCCGGATCCTGCAGGACTTCCCATAAGTTTCGGGATCTGCATCAGGATGATGGTAACTGCGATACCGCTGATAAAACCGCCCATAACAGGTGTGGAGATAAAGTCCACGATCTTATCTGCGTGAAGCAGAAAGAAGATAAACAGCCACAGACCTGCAAAAAGTGCGATGGCAGGAACATAATCCATGGCAGCTTCTGACTCTGCAGCAATGCCAAGAGTAGACAGTGCACCACCTACAATGGCAGCAGGTGCCGCATCAACTCCGAAGATAAACTGTCTTGAAGTGGAAAATAGAGCAAACAAAAGGATCGGCAGAACAGAACCGTATAGTCCGTGTACCGCCGGAATCCCGGAAATCTGGGCATATCCCATGGAGATAGGGATGGAAACAGCTGCTATGATGATGCCGGAGAAAATATCTTTGGGAAGGTATTCCTTCCGATATCCTCGCAGCGTGGAAAACAGGGAAAGCTTCATATAGTCACATCCTTTTCTGAAAAATATTTTCTATTATATACCAAAGAGAGCCTGCAGGAAAGAAGCAAAGCAAAGGTTCCGGGTGAAAAATCGTGGACAAAGAATAACTGCCATATTATAATAAATGCGAAATTGCAGTAACCGTAAGAGAATACATACTGCAAAGCTGAGAAATCATCAATCATCAGGAAAGGTTAAGATATAAATGAAAAAAGCGATCATAGCAATGAGCGGCGGTGTGGACAGCTCCGTAGCAGCTCTTTTGACAAAGGAATCCGGTGACGAGTGCATCGGTGCTACCATGAAACTTTACAACAACGAAGATATCGGTGTCCACAGGGAAAAGACCTGCTGTTCCCTGGACGATGTTGAGGATGCCAGAAGCGTAGCCTATCAGATGGATATGCCTTACTACGTGTTTAATTTTACCGCAGATTTCCATACAGAGGTTATGGACAGGTTTGTAGATGCCTACGAAAACGGCTGCACCCCTAATCCATGTATCGACTGTAACCGATATCTGAAATTTGATAAAATGTTTCACCGCATGCAGGAGATCGGCTACGATTATATTGTAACCGGACATTATGCAAGAGTGGAGTACGATGAGAAACGGGACCGCTACCTTCTGAAAAAAGCAGTGGACGATACAAAGGATCAGTCATACGTTCTCTATATGCTGACCCAGGAACAGCTGGCACATGTAAAGCTTCCGCTTGGAGGTCTCCGGAAGGACCAGGTTCGTGTCATTGCCGAAAAACATGGCTTTATCAATGCCAGAAAGCATGATAGTCAGGATATCTGCTTTGTACCGGACGGCGACTATGCGAAATTTATTGAGAAGTACACAGGCAAAAAAACACCGGAGGGTGATTTTGTAGATAAAGAGGGAAACTATATCGGACGCCATAAGGGGATCATCCATTACACGATCGGACAGCGCCGCGGCCTTGGCATTCCGGCGGCCAGCCGTCTTTATGTCTGTGAGATCTCTCCGAAGACCAATACGGTAGTTCTCGGGGACAACGCAGATCTTTTCAGTAGTGAACTGGAGGCAGACAGTGTAAATCTGATCTCTGTGGACAGCTTAGCTGAGCCGAAAAGAGTGACTGCCAAGATCCGTTACCGTCACAAAGAGCAGCCTGCCACTGCATGGCAGACACCGGATGGCATCCTTCATGTGAAATTTGATGAACCGCAGAGAGCCATCACAAAAGGTCAGGCTGTGGTGATGTATGACGGAGATGAGGTTGTAGGCGGTGGCGTTATAAATAAAATCTATAGCCAGTCATAAATAAAGGTGAGAACCTAAATAGATAAACCCCATTGACATACTAGGAAAAGGGTGATATGATTGCATCATCAAAAAACGGAGCACACAAAACAAGGTGAGCAACGTGATGATCAGGAGGAAATCATGAAGGTTTTACAGAAGTCAACAAGGGTGTTTATCGAAGAAAAGCGAATGTGTTGTTGTCGCTGATAAGCAGATGATCATAAGATAAGAAATTACTATTTTACCGAATATAAGAATAAAAGAAAAGAGGACAAACACATGAGCAAAATTACAAGAGATCAGAGAAAATTCAAATTTGAGACATTACAGCTTCACGTAGGACAGGAACAGCCGGATCCGGTTACAGATGCAAGAGCAGTACCAATCTACCAGACATCTTCCTATGTATTCCGCAACTGCGATCATGCAGCAGCACGTTTCGGACTTGCAGATGCCGGTAACATTTACGGACGTCTTACAAACCCGACAGAGGACGTATTTGAGAAGAGGATCGCAGCACTTGAGGGTGGCTCCGCAGCACTTGCAGTAGCATCCGGTGCAGCAGCTATCACATACACGATCGAGAACCTTGCACAGCAGGGAGATCACATTGTAGCAGCCAAAAATATTTACGGCGGTACAACAAACCTTCTGGAGCATACGCTTCCGGCATACGGAATCACAACAACATTTGTTGATGTATTCAATCTCGAGGAAGTGGAGAATGCGATCCGGGAGAACACAAAAGCTGTTTATATTGAGACTCTTGGAAATCCAAATTCTGATGTTGTAGATATTGAGGCTCTTGCAAAAATTGCTCACAAACATAAAATTCCGCTTGTTGTAGATAATACATTTGCAACACCATACCTCGTAAGACCGATCGAGTACGGCGCAGATATCGTTGTTCATTCCGCAACAAAATTCATCGGTGGCCACGGAACTACTATTGGTGGTGTGATCGTAGAGAGTGGTAAGTTCGACTGGGAGGCATCCGGCAAATTTGCATCTCTTACAGAGCCAAACCCAAGCTATCATGGCGTAAGCTTCACAAAAGCATGCGGACCGGCCGCATTTGTTACAAAGATCCGTGCGATCCTTCTTCGTGACACAGGAGCAACAATTTCTCCGGTGAGCTCCTTTATCTTCCTTCAGGGACTTGAGACACTGTCTCTCCGTGTAGAGCGTCATGTTGAGAACGCACTGAAGGTTGTACAGTATCTGAATGATCATCCGCAGGTAGAGAAGGTTCATCATCCGTCTGTATCCACAGATCCAAGCCAGCAGGAGCTTTATAAGAAATATTTCCCTAACGGCGGCGGTTCCATCTTTACATTCGAGATTAAGGGAGATGCACAGAAGGCAAAGGATTTCATTGATAACCTTGAGCTGTTCTCACTTCTTGCAAACGTTGCAGATGTGAAATCCCTTGTTATCCATCCGGCTACTACAACACACAGCCAGTGCACAGAGGAAGAGCTTCTTGATCAGGGAATCAAGCCAAACACGATCCGTCTTTCCATCGGAACTGAGAATATCGATGATATCATCCAGGATCTTGATGAGGCATTCAAGGCTGTCCAGTAAATAAGACAATTAAATAAGAAGAACACCTTCTAAAATCAATAGCACAGAAAAATCTGTCCCGGGACATATGAGAACATAGTCCCGGGGCAGATTTTTTGTGTGCTTATCTGGAAAATCCAAAAGTGGGAAGATCCGTGTCGATGGCACTGAGGATGCATGGATCATGTGCGCTTTTTTTCAGGCGGATCCCGATGCCACAAGTTCTTCTAATGTTCCGAAGGTATATCCCATCTCTTCCCATTTTGTCAGCAGCTCATCCAGAATAGAAGCATTGGTGGAAGAGGTGCTGTGCAGCAGCACGATGGCACCCGGATGGATCCGTCCCAGAAGCTTTTCAAAAGCTTCTTCTTTCGAAGGCTGCTTATCCTGATACCAGTCCACATAAGCCAGACTCCAGAAAAAGGTGTGGTATCCCATCTCTTTTGCCATCTCTAAATTTTCCACGCTGTAAATGCCCTGGGGCGGGCGATAAAATTTTGTCATTTCTTTTCCGGTGGCTTCCTTATAAAGAACCTCCACATCTTCAAGCTGCTTTTGAAAGGCTTCCTTTGTGGAGATGCCGGACATATCCGGGTGTGTCATGGTGTGGTTGCCTATGGTATGGCCTGCATCTACGATCTCACGGATCAGTTCCGGTTTTTCACGGATCAGAGTCCCCACAACAAAAAATGTGGCATGTACCTGATGCTTATGTAATGCATTCAGAATGGCAGGCATATTTCCATTGTCATAGCCTGCGTCAAAGGTAAGATAGATTTGTTTTTCATCGGTATCGGCTGCATACCAGGCATTGTAATTTTTTAATTCTTCCATAGAAGCATTTCCTGTGGGCCGTTTGCCTTCTTCCTGAAAACCGAGCCCCCAGTTTTCATTTTGGAATGTCATAGAAGCAGAAGAGGTCTGGCTGTTTTTGGTAGAATCCTGATCGGATCGTGGGTCGGAAGTAAAATGAGAATAGATCTTTCCTGCAAGACTGCCAAGAGCAAAAGCCATGACAAAGAAAAAAATAAGACGGTAGATGTGTTTTTGTTTCATGGGAACCTCAGAGAAAATGGAGTTATTAATATGTTTATGAACACGAAGAAGAAGATATGAAAGCAGAAGATCATGAGATCATGTCTGTGAGACAGAGGTCAAAATAAGCAAAAAATAAGAGTCATCAGCGATTGATTTCTTCTGCCGATGACTCTTTTAATTTTCATTATCCAATGGAATATACCTCTCATTTCTTAGATTTAAAACTTATACGGAATTAAAATTTACGTTCTCGGTGGTCCGTACCTCCTTGTTTTAATTATGATGGAAAATCTTTAAATCTTCTGGTGGACTGTACCTCTCTTTCTTAGATTATGGGAAGTAAGTTATGTTTTCGGTGGGTTCACGCTCCTTTTTGATTTAGTTTTTTGTTTTCCGTTTGTTTTATTTGATGGTTAAACTATAACAGATAAAATAGAAAATGTCAATACTAAATTTTTAAAATAATAAGAATATATTTAAAAAGAAAAATAATAAAAATAAAACAACAAAAAAATCAGATAATATCGAAACCAGATAAAAGGTATAGACCAAAACCTTTTCGGACAAGATACCTTTATGAACATAAGAAGAGAATCACAAAGTGCAGGAGATCATAAACAGTATTATTATTTTCAAGGAGGGAAAAACTTATGCTACGTTATCTGCCTGTTCGAAAAGTTCATGCAAGACAGGTCCTTGATTCCAGGGGGAATCCTACAGTGGAAGCGGAAGTGACGGTAGGTGAAGGAATTGTGGGGATTAATGGATACACAGGAAGAGCCATGGTGCCGTCCGGAGCATCCACAGGTAAATTTGAGGCTGTGGAGCTGCGAGACGGAAACCGGGAGGAATATCTGGGCCAGAGTGTAAAAAAGGCAGTGGAAAATATCAATACACGTCTGGCAGATGCCATTATCGGAGAGAATGCCCTGAACCAGGCATGGATCGATCATCTTCTGATCGAAACCGACGGAACGGAGAACAAAAGCAGCGCAGGAGCCAATGCCACGCTGGCAGTATCTCTGGCAGCAGCCCGTGCAGCAGCCGGGGCCCTTCGGCTTCCTCTTTATCAGTATCTGGGCGGCTGCCATACCATGCAGCTTCCGGTACCGATGATGAATATTTTAAACGGGGGAAAGCATGCGGACAATACGGTAGATCTTCAGGAGTTTATGATCATGCCAACAGGAGCTTGCTGTCTGGAAAAGGGTATCCGCATGTGTGCGGAAGTCTACCAGCACTTAAAGCTTCTTCTCAGGGAAAAAGGGCTCTCCACAGCGGTTGGAGATGAAGGCGGCTTTGCTCCGGATCTTTCAGATTCGGAGGAAGTGCTTACCCTGATCGTTCATGCCATAGAAAAAGCAGGATATAAACCAGGAGAAGAGATCACCATTGCCATTGATGCAGCCTCCAGCGAGCTTTATGATGAGGAAAAGGGCGTGTACTTTTTCCCTGGGGAGAGTCGCATGAAAGGAGAAAAGATCTACCGGGATGCCGGTGAGATGACAGAGTATTATGAAAAACTGGTGGAAAAATTTCCCATTGTTTCCATTGAAGACGGTCTCTGGGAGGATGACTGGGAAGGCTGGAAATATCTGACGGAACACCTGGGAAAAAAGATCCAGCTGGTAGGCGACGATCTGTTTGTCACCAATATCAAACGGCTGCACTGTGGCATCGGACTTGATGTTGCCAATGCTATCCTTATTAAAGTAAACCAGATCGGAACTCTCACGGAAACTCTGGATGCGGTGGAGATGGCTCAGCATGCCGGGTATCGTGCAGTGATCTCTCACAGATCCGGGGAAACAGAGGATTCCTTTATCGCAGATCTGGCAGTTGCCTGTGGGGCGGGACAGATCAAAACAGGCGCACCCTGCCGTTCGGACCGGAACGCCAAGTATAACCAGCTTCTGCGGATCCACGAACAGCTCGGAGCTCTTGGAAGATATAAAGATCCTTTTGCAAAAAAATCTCAGAAAAAGCCCTGCATAAAATAAACGGAAAATGGTTGAAATCCCGGTTTAGCTATGGTAAAATAACCTCTAGTTGATTAGGAGGTGTAACCGCGTGAACATTTTGAAGATTATTCTGACTGTAATTTATGCAATAGATTGTATCGCTCTGACTGTTGTCGTACTGATGCAGGAGGGCAAGCAGCAGGGTCTTGGCTCTATCGCCGGAGTAGCTGATACTTACTGGGGTAAGAATAAGGGCCGTTCCATGGAAGGTGGTCTTGTAAGAGGTACCATTATCATGGGAGTTATTTTCTTTGTACTGTCAATCGTACTGAACATTATCTGATCTGCCAGGGGCAGAACAGAAGTTGGTAACACTCTTGCTGCGTTAGCATGCAGAAGAAACTCGGATGGGGACTTCTTTTGTTAATCAGCAGGAGTGTTTTTGCGTTGATACAGGGGCACGGGTGAGCCTTCCTCCGGAATGATAACAGGGTAAAAATGAAATATAAATATGAAACAGGAGAAAATGTGAAAAGATCGAAAAATTTTGAAAAAAGAAAAAAGTTTATAATGGAGCTTCTGGGAGATCCGCTGTATAAGCCCATGCGCCTGCGTGAGATCGCATCTCTTCTTCAGCTGGATAAGAGTGAGAAAAAAGAGCTTTTTGACGTGCTGGACGAGCTTTGCGCCCAGGGCAAGGCTGAAGTAGATAATAAAGGAAGATACAGCAAGGTTTCCGGTAAGCGCAGAGACAGACGAAAGAATAAAGAAGCTCTGAAGGCAGAAAAGCCGGAGCGTGGCCGTAAGGGAAGAGAACGCAGAGAGAAGGATCATGAGGAACATCGTTTCTCTGAGAAGGACGGAACCCTCATGGAAGGAACTTTTATTGGCCATTACAAAGGTTTTGGCTTTGTGGAAGTGGAGGGTCAGGAACAGGATATTTTTATTCCGGAAAATGACACGGGAAGCGCCATGCATCAGGATAAGGTGCAGATCCTTGTACGGAACGGACATAAAGAGGGAAAACGTCAGGAAGGCGTTGTGCTGAAGGTTCTGGAAAGGGGAATGCCTTCGATCGTGGGAACATACCAGAGCAGCCGTGATTATGGCTTTGTGATCAGTGATAACCCCAAATTTTCCAAAGATATCTTTATTTCCAGAAAAAACTCCATGGGAGCAAAGGACGGAGACAAGGTAGTTGCAGAGATCACAGATTACGGCTCCAGAAACCGGAAGCCGGAAGGAAAGATCACAGAGGTGCTGGGAAACTTACGTTCACCTGGAACAGATATCCTTGCTATTGTGAAGAGCTTTAACATACCAAGTGTATTTCCTGACAAAGTACTTCGTCAGGCTGACCGTGTGCCGGATCATGTACAGGAAGCGGATCTGGATGGAAGACTGGATCTCAGAAATCTTGTTACAGTTACCATTGACGGTGAGGATGCAAAGGATCTGGATGATGCCATTTCCCTGACAAAGGAGGATGGAATCTACCATCTGGGTGTGCACATCGCAGACGTGAGCAACTATGTTCAGGGCGGCAGTGCCCTTGACAGAGAGGCACTGAAGCGCGGAACCTCTGTCTATCTTGCAGACCGTGTCATTCCCATGCTCCCGGAGCGGCTTTCCAACGGTATCTGTTCTCTGAACCAGGGACAGGACCGTCTGACCTTAAGCTGTCTGATGGATGTTAATGAAAAAGGAAAGGTGATTTCCCATAAGATCGCAGAAACCGTGATCCGTGTAGATGAGCGTATGTGTTACACAGATGTGAAAAATATTCTGGAAGATACTGATGAGGTGGCGAAGAAACGCTATGAAGCTCTGATCCCCATGTTTTTCCTGATGAAAGAGCTTTCCGGGATCCTGCGCAGCCGCCGTCATACAAGAGGTTCCATTGATTTTGATTTTCCGGAAAGTAAGATCATCCTGAATGCGGCAGGAAGAGCTATTGATGTGCAGCCTTATGAAGCCAATGTGGCAACCAGGATCATTGAAGATTTTATGCTTCTTGCCAATGAAACCGTGGCACAGGAATACTGTACCGGAGATTATCCCTTTGTATACAGAACGCATGAAAATCCGGATCCGGAAAAGATTGAAAGTCTTTTGATGCTTCTTCATAATGAAGGAGTCAACATACAGAAATCCGGACAGGAGATCACGCCTGGTGAGATCCAGGAGATCCTGGAAAGTATTGAGGGAATGCCCAATGAGGCACAGATCAGCCGCCTGACCTTGCGTACCATGAAACAGGCAAAATATACTACGGAATGCAGCGGACATTTCGGACTTGCAGCGAAGTATTACTGCCACTTTACTTCTCCGATCCGAAGATATCCGGATCTTCAGATCCACAGGATCATCCATGACCGTCTGAGAGGCAGACTGGTAAGGGAAGGACGTACCGAGCATTACAAGGAGATCCTGGATGAAGTGGCGCGCCAGTCCAGTGTGTGCGAACGGCGTGCAGACGAAGCGGAAAGAGAATCCGATAAGCTGAAGAAAGCAGAGTATATGTCCTATCATCTCGGAGAGGAGTATGAGGGGATCATCTCCGGCGTTACAGGATGGGGACTTTATGTGGAGCTTCCGAATACCGTAGAAGGACTGATCCATATCAATACATTACGAGATGACTATTATGTATTTGACCAGGATGCATATGAACTGCGGGGCGACATGACAGGAAAGATCTTCCGTCTTGGGCAGAAGGTCCGTGTCCGTGTGGCAGATGCGGATAAAATGCTGAAAACCGTGGATTTTGTCCTGGCTGAGGAAGACTGAGGGAGCGCGAAATGGCAAAAAAAACAGGAATGAAACTGATCGCAAATAATAAAAAGGCTTTTCATGATTATTTTATCGAGGATACCTATGAGGCCGGGATCGCACTTGCAGGAACCGAGGTGAAATCCTTACGTTCCGGTAAATGCAGCATCAAGGAGGCCTTTGTCCGTGTGGAAAACGGAGAAGTTTATGTATATGGAATGCATATCACTCCTTATGAGAAAGGAAACATTTTTAACAAAGATCCTCTTCGTGTGCGTAAGCTTTTGCTGCATCGCTACGAGATCAATAAGATCGAAGCTAAATTAAAGGAAAAAGGATTGACTTTGGTACCACTGAAGGTTTATTTCAAAGACAGCCTGGTAAAAATAGAGATTGGCATGGCACGTGGTAAAAAGCTTTATGACAAGCGCCAGGATATTGCAAAGAAGGATCAGAGAAGAGAAGCGGAGCGAGACTTTAAAGTAAAAAATCTTTATTGATCGGCTGGTTTCAACTGAAAAAGTAAAAGTATGATAAAATGCGGGGAATGAGAAATGACAGAGGTACAGGAAAGACGTAAAAAAACGGTAGAAGCATCGATGACGGAGCAGGTTCATCTGATCATGCAGCAGCATCTGAACGGAGGCGGAAGACTTTTTGGCGGAGCACTGATGCAGTGGCTGGATGAGGTTGCCGGAGTGGTAGCTATGCGTCATGCGGAGACATATCGGGTGGTAACTGCGGCAGTGGACAATCTTCAGTTCAAGCATGCGATCTATGAGGGAGAGATCGTAGTACTTAAGGGATATGTGACTTATGTGGGAAGAACTTCCATGGAGGTCGAGATCGATACGTATGTGGAACAGCCGGATGGCATGCGTCATACTGTAAACCGGGCATTTTTTGTGATGGTGGCTGTAGATGAAGACCAGAAACCGATCCAGGTGCCGGAACTGATCATTACCACAGAAGCGGAAAAAGCCCGGAATGAAGCTGCGAAAATGCGCCGTGATATGCGCAGACAGCGAAGGGAAAACGGGTTCTGACCTCAGCTGTTCCAATTTTTGACATAGTTTAAAATATCTAAAGATTCTGTGAAATTCAGAACGGTCAGGTTGACAAGAAAGTGATACTCTGTAATAATAGAAAAGGAAAACCTGACAGCGAATAGGACCATTTTATATGGAGGAGATATAATGAAAAAACGTTATTTGATTCTTGCCGGAATTCTTGCAGCGAGCATGCTTGCAGCCGGTTGCGGAAAGAAGAACTCTGTGGCACCGGAGCAGAAGGTGGAGGCAACGGCAACTCCGACGGTAACGGAAGCTGCGAAAACGGATGTGGTGGAGATGCAGACCTCTACGGATGAAACAGCAAATATCAAGAACGTAATGGGAACCAAGAGTGAGACCACTACCAGTATTGTATTTACCAATAAGATGAATTCCACGATTTCTGCAATTTATGTCCGTCCTACCAGAGATGATGGCGATGACAGTGATGAGACCTGGGGAAGCGATCTTGTAAATGGTAAATTCACACTGGCTTCCAACGACAAGGCTGTTTATTATATGGAGAAGAGCCAGAAGGACGATAACGGAGATACAGCAACAAGCTTTGATGTAAGGATCACATTTTCTGACGAAGAGCAGAATGAATGTTTCTTCCGCCAGCTGCCGCTTCTGACGATCTCACAGCTGAGTCTTTGTATGGATGGTGAGGGTGAAGACGGAATCCCATATGCTACATATCTGGCGAGCGGGAGCACCAAGGAGGTGTCTACCCTGAAGGATGTAAAGGCAAGGCTTGGCATTGAGGATGACAGTGAAAGTGACAGTGACAGTACAGATTCTTCAGACAGTACGGCTGTGACTCCGACTCCGGAGAGTTCTGATGATAATGGAGACAGTACAGACAGCAGTTCGTCCGGCAGTTCGGACTCCACATCCACACCGGATCCAACATCTGCACCAGCTTCCTCTGATTCTTCCGATGCGGATCCTACGGAAGCACCATCCGGCGAGGATGATCCGGCATCTGTAGCAGCAAGATATATCGGTCAGTCCATGTCTGAGCTTGAGAATGCATGCGGCAGCCCAAATGGCAGTGATTATGAGGACGAGCCGGAGTCCGGTAAGACAGGTTATTATTATTATGATACGTTTACGGTATCCACAACTTTTGACAATGACGGCAATGAAGTTGTATCCGGCGTATGGTAAAGGAGAATAAACATATGAAAAGAGTGTTACTGAAATTAAGCGGAGAGGCTCTTGCAGGAGAGCAGAAGAGAGGCTTTGATGAAGCAACTGTTACAGAGGTTGCCAAACAGATCAAGACGATCGTGGATGAAGGACTTCAGGTTGGTATCGTGATCGGAGGTGGAAACTTCTGGAGAGGACGTACCAGCGGAGCCATGGACAGAAGCAAGGCGGATCAGATCGGCATGCTTGCTACTATCATGAACTGTATCTATGTGTCTGACATCTGCAGATATGTGGGACTTAAGACAGAGGTGTTTACCCCGTTTGTATGTGGTGCATTTACCACACTTTATTCCAAGGATGCTGTAGAAGAGAGCTTCGCAGAAGGAAAGGTTGTATTCTTTGCAGGTGGTACCGGCCATCCGTATTTCTCTACAGATACAGCTACTGTACTTCGTGCTGTTGAGATCGGCGCAGATGCCATTCTTCTTGCCAAGGCTGTTGACGGAATCTATGACAGTGATCCGAAGGTAAATCCGGATGCCAAGAAGTATGATGAGATTTCCATCGATGAAGTAGTTGCAAAGAAGCTGGCAGCTATGGATCTTACCGCTTCCATCATGTGTATGGAGCAGAAGATGCCGATGCTGGTATTCGGTCTTGATGAAAAGGACAGCATCGTCAATACCGTACATGGCAAGTTCTCCGGAACAAAGGTAACCGTGTGATCAAAAGGGAATAATAAAAAAAACCATACAGGGAGATATGTGAAATGGATGAGAGAATTCAGGTATACGAAACAAAAATGGGAAAAACACTGAATGCTTTGGAGAGTGAGCTGACAACCATCAGAGCCGGCCGTGCAAACCCGCATATTCTTGACAAACTTACCGTAGATTATTATGGAGCACCGACTCCGCTCCAGCAGGTTGCAAACATTTCTGTACCGGAGGCACGTATGATCCAGATCCAGCCGTGGGAATCCAGCATGATCAAAGCGATCGAGAAAGCGATCCTTTGCTCTGATCTGGGATTAAACCCGAGCAACGATGGAAAAATGATCCGTCTTGTTTTCCCGGAGCTTACCGAGGAGCGTCGTAAAGAGCTGGTGAAGGACGTTAAGAAAAAAGGCGAGGGTGCCAAGGTTGCAGTAAGAAATATCCGTCGTGATGCCAACGATGCATTTAAGAAACTTGCAAAACAGGATGTTTCTGAGGATGAGATCAAAGAGCTTGAGGATCAGATCCAGAAACTTACAGATAAGTACATCAAGGAAGTTGACAAGGCGATCGAGAACAAGTCTAAAGAGATTCTGACTGTATAATTGTAAGAAATACGAGGATAGAGAGGGCTTCTTTGAAGAAGCTCTCTTTCTGTATGGAGGAGATTTATGAACGTACCAAATCATATCGCGATCATTCTGGACGGAAACGGACGTTGGGCAAAGGAACGAGGAATGCCGAGAACCTACGGACATGTAAAGGGATGCGCCAATCTTGAAAACATTTGTTATGATATCAAAGACCTTGGGGTGAAATATCTTACGGTTTACGCTTTTTCCACAGAAAACTGGAAACGCTCCAGAGAAGAAGTGGAAGCACTGATGAAACTGTTCCGCGGTTATCTTAAGAAATGTATCAAGATTTCCAAGAAAAATAATATGAAGATGAAAGTCATCGGAGATGTTACTGCCTTTGCACCGGATATCCAGCAGAGTGTCCGGGAACTGGAGGAATATTCCAAAGATTTTGACGGTATTTATTTTCAGCTGGCATTAAATTACGGAAGCCGTGATGAGATCCGCCGTGGAATGCAGAAGATGGCACAGGATGTAAAAGACGGAAAAGTTGAGCCGGATGGCATTACAGAAGATACGATTGAGAGCTATCTGGATACTGCAGGTGTACCGGATCCGGATCTTTTGATCCGCACAAGCGGTGAGCAGCGGCTTTCCAATTTCCTGCTTTGGCAGCTTGCCTATTCCGAGTTTTATTTTACACCGGTTGCATGGCCGGATTTCAATAAAGAAGAGCTGATCAAAGCCATCGAGAAATACAATCAGAGAGACAGACGCTACGGTGGCGTCAAGGAGGAGTAGATCATGTTTAAGACAAGACTGATAAGTGGTATCGTCCTTGTCATTATTGCCCTGGCAACTATCATTTCCGGAAGCTGGATCTTATTTTTTACACTTCTGGCTGTTTCACTGATCGGAATGAGAGAGCTTTACAAGGTAATGAAGGTAAGCGATGAGCATGTTACTGTGCTGGAACTTGTAGGATATCTTGGAGCAGTGCTTTATTATATTGCCATGAAAGCTGATTTTGGAAATTACGGAACAATGGCGATCATCATCAGTATGATCCTGATCCTGTTTGTTTATGTATTCGGTTATCCGAAATACCATGCAGAACAGGTGATGGCAGCATTTTTTGGAGTTGTATATGTTGCTGTGATGCTTTCCTTTATCTATCTTACCAGAAGCCTTCCGGACGGAAAATTCCTGGTATGGCTGATATTCCTGTGCTCCTGGGGATGTGACACCTGTGCTTACTGTGTGGGAATGCTTATCGGAAAGCATAAAATGGCGCCGGTTTTAAGCCCGAAGAAATCCATCGAGGGAGCTGTAGGAGGCGTTGCGGGAGCGGCGCTTCTTGGAGTGATTTATGCAGCAGCAACACAGGGAAAAATGGCTGAGTATGCCTTGATCTGCGCAGTTGGAGCTCTGATCTCCATGGTGGGTGATCTGGCTGCATCTGCGATCAAAAGAAACCAGAACATCAAGGACTATGGAAAGCTGATCCCGGGCCATGGAGGAATCCTGGACCGTTTTGACAGTGTGATCATCACAGCCCCTGTTATTTACTATCTTGCAAAAATGATTCTTGGAATTTAGGAGACATTAAAATGAAGAATATTGCAATCTTAGGTTCTACCGGCTCCATCGGGACCCAGACACTGGATGTGGCAAGAAAAAACGAAGACCTTCGGGTTGTTGCAGTCAGTGCAGGCAAAAGTGTGGAGAAGCTGGAAGAGCAGATCCGTGAGTTTCATCCGCTTCTGGCAGCAGTCTGGGATGAAGAAGCAGCCCGGGATCTGAAAACGCGTATTGCGGACACGGATACAAAGGTAGTCAGCGGAATGGAAGGACTTCTGGAGCTTGCGTCCATGCCGGAATCAGAAATTCTTGTCACTGCGATCGTGGGAATGATCGGGATCCGTCCTACCATGGAGGGAATCCGTGCCGGAAAGGACATTGCCCTGGCAAATAAGGAAACCCTTGTCACAGCCGGTCATCTGATCATGCCCATGGCAAAGAAATATGGCGTATCTATCCTTCCGGTAGACAGTGAACACAGCGCTATTTTCCAGGCTATCCACGGAGAAGAAAACAAAGAGATCCACAAGCTTCTGATCACGGCATCCGGTGGTCCCTTCCGCGGACGTACCACAGAAGAGCTGCGAAGGGTCACTGTTGCAGATACTCTGAAGCATCCAAACTGGGTAATGGGACGAAAGATCACCGTAGATTCCGCAACCCTGGTAAACAAAGGGCTGGAAGTTATGGAAGCCAAATGGCTGTTTGACATGGATCTGGATCATATTCAGGTGGTGGTGCAGCCGCAGAGTATCATCCATTCCATGGTGGAGTTTAAGGATGGTGCGATCATGGCACAGCTTGGAACTCCGGATATGAGACTTCCGATCCAGTACGCTCTGTACTATCCGCACAGACGATATCTGGATGGAGACCGCCTTGATTTCACGAAGCTTCATGAGATCACATTTGAGGTTCCGGATATGGAGACATTCCGGGGACTTCCTATGGCGATCCAGGCATCCCGGGAGGGCGGAAGTATGCCGACTGTCTTTAATGCAGCCAATGAGCTTGCAGTAAAGAAATTCCTGGAGGAAAAGATCGGCTTTCTGGATATTTATGAGATTATTGCACAGTCTATGGAAAGACATAAAAAAATCGCACATCCGGATCTGGATGAGATCCTTTCTGTAGAGCAGGATACTTATCAGTGGATCGAAAGCAGGTGGTAAATTGAGATTTGTGATTGCTGTAATTATTTTCAGTGTTGTGATACTGATCCATGAGCTGGGACATTTTCTTCTGGCAAAAAAGAACCATATCGAGGTATTGGAATTTTCTCTTGGTATGGGACCCAGGATCATAAGTACGGTAAAGGGCGGCACACGTTATTCCGTGAAACTGTTTCCTCTTGGAGGTTCCTGCGCCATGGCCGGAGAGGATGCGGAAGATGACAGTCCGGGAACCTTTAATTCGGCTCCTGTGTGGGGCAGGATCGCAGTGGTTGCTGCCGGTCCGATATTTAATTTTCTGCTGGCATTTGTTTTGTCTGTGATCATTGTAGGCTGTATGGGCTATGATCCGGCAACCGTATTAGAAGTAACCCAAAATTCTGCTGCGGAAAAGGCCGGATTGAAAAAGGGCGATGTGATCACGGAATATCAGGGCTACCATATTGATCTGGGGAAAGATCTTTATGTATATTCGTATCTCAACGAACTGAAAGAGGGAGATACCATCCGGCTGAAAGTAAAACGTGATGGAAAGGAACAGGAGATTTCCTATAAACCAGATGTAAATGTGCGGTATCTTCTTGGCTTTAACCGTTCCGATGTAAATTCCATGACAGTGGAATCACTGATCAAGGGAATGCCACTGGAAGAGGCAGGTCTGGAAGCAGGCGATGTGATCACGAAGATCAACGGTGTGGAGGTTCCGGATGGAAATGCATATGAAAAATACATCGAGGAGCATCCGTTATCCAAGAAACCTGTGACGATCACCTATGAGCGTAACGGACTGGAATATGAGGCAGAGATAACACCAAGGGAATACAGAACACCGGTTTCCGGTTTCGGATATAACACATACAGTGAAAAGACTTCCGGCTTTAATGTTCTGAAATATGGTGCTGTGGAAGTGAAATACATGATCCGTACTACGATCTTAAGCCTGAAAGAGCTTGTGACCGGTCACCTTGGAATGAAAGACTTAAGTGGTCCTGTGGGTATTGCGGATGCCATTGGCGACACTTACGAACAGTCCAAGAGTGAGGGAACGCTGATGATCTGGATGAATTTGTTGAATATGGCAGTTCTTCTTTCTGCAAACCTGGGAGTGATGAACCTTCTTCCTCTTCCTGCACTGGATGGAGGAAGGTTGGTATTTCTGGTGGCAGAAGCGATTCGGAGAAAACCGGTAAACCGTCAGGTAGAAGGCATGATCCATTTTGCGGGGTTGATGCTTTTGATGGCGTTGATGGTTATCGTTATGTATAATGATATTCTGAAGATATTCTGAAGATATTCTGATATCTGGCGGAAGAAGGTAAATATCAAGTGTTACTGAGAACGGAGTGAACAATAACTATCAAGTGCTGTATGATCTGTGAGTAGATGATACAGCACTTTTTTTGTGCAGATATTTATTATATAATAAAGGCATCAGAGTAAAGGGGGGGATATATAAATTTGAAAAAGGATATTTTAATACTGGCGGCATTGATAGCAGTTGTTATAGCAGTTCCTTTTCTGGCTACAAAGGCAGAAGAGGCAATCCAGATCAAAAATGAGGAATTTAAGGAAAAACAGAACAGGGAATGTTATGAAAAAGCGGAAGAATGCATGGATGCAGGCAAATATGATGATGCGATAGAGCTGCTGGAAAAACTTCCGGGATATTATGAGGATGTAAAATATATTATCCAATATGCAAAGTTTTGCGATGCTGTTCAGAATGGAGAAGGAATTGAGGAGCTGCATAAGCTTATATGGTATGTTCCAAAGGGAGATGAGTACAGTAGCAAATATATAGAAGAAATGAGGAAGGCCCAGAAAGATACAGAAGAACAATACAAAAAATATATGGCACAGAAGGAAAAAGAAGAGGAAGAAAGAATGCGAAAGGAGGATGAGCCATATAAGGGAATGAAAGAAAAATACATAAACATTACGCTTCTGGGAAGGGCAAAAGAGAAAAGAACAGAACATTACTGGCGGGACACACCGGGAAAAAGAACACAGGACATTCAGTACAGATATATGTGGTATAACAGCAATGGAGCAAAAAAATTCATGGCAGTCTGCAGAAACGGACGGGTCAGCAGTGTAGTGGAATTTGTTTCATCCACAACATCCGGGAAAAAAACTTACCGTGGAAATACCAGCAGGAATAATGACAGAAAAGATATGTACGATGTGCAGGATTATGATGATCCGGAAGATTTTTATTATGATCATGCAGATGAGTTTGATGATATCCAGGATGCGGAAGATTACTGGGAGGAAGCACAGTAGGAGATATGGCATTTTGAGATTCTGTACATATACTAGCAGAGAACCAGTGTGCTTTCAGGCACAAAAAGGAGCCTCTGTTTATGAAAAATCATTCTTATATTTCCATGCAGCAGGATATGCCGGATCAGGGACAGCTGCAGGTGACGGTGCTGGACAGTGCCAGTAACCGTCCGGTGGAAAATGCTACAGTGCGGATCTCGTACACAGGAGTCCCGGATAATGTGATCGAAGAAATCCGTACGGATTCCTCCGGAAAAACGCCCATGCTGGAGCTAGCAGCTCCTCCACTGGAATACAGCATGAAACCGGTGGAGCAGCAGCCTTATGCAGAATATACAGTTCGGATCAGTGCAGAAGGTTTTACACCAAAAGAAGTTGCCGGGACAGAAGTTCTTCCCCATTCCATTGCCAGGCAGGGAGCATCCCTTAGCAGACAGCAGGGTAGTGGAGAGGACTATCAGCGGATCGTCATCGGACCCCATACGCTTTTTGGGGAATATCCTCCCAAAAATCCGGAAGCAGAGATCAAGCCGATAAATGAAACCGGCGAGATCGTATTAAACAAAGTGGTGATCCCGGAGTATATCGTAGTCCACGACGGGCCAATAGGGGATACCTCTGCACAGGATTATTATGTAAGATATAAGGATTATATCAAAAACGTGGCCAGCAGTGAGATCTACGCAACTTGGCCGGAGGACACGATACGTGCCAATGTGTAGGTACATAAAGGCTACCCACACTTACTTTTGCTGGATTTTCGGATAAATATCTAAAGTAAAAGAGATGTTATCGCCATTTTTCCATGTATTTTTTGCGTTTTTAGTATAAACAGCCTTTTCTATCAATTCACGGAGAAATCGGTTCTTTGTAGAGGTATCCCACGTCCAGTAATGAGCGAGAAGATCTTCGCATTTGGGGATAAAAGAAGAACGCTGAAACTGGAGTTCCTGTTCGTGTTTAATCTCTTGCCTTAAAGAATGAATTACTGTATCGCAGGCAGACAGTTCGGCAGCAGTAGCCCGGGAACGTTCGAGAAATTCTTCTGTAGAATAAATCCCCTGTTCAAGAAGATCATATTGCTTTTCTTTTTTCTTCCTCAAAACATCAATTTCTTTTAATTTTCCCCGGATCATTTCTTCTTTCTCGGAAATAGAAAGAGAATATTCCTGATCAGAAAAATTGCTATTTAACTTGTAGCCATCTACAAGTTCCTGGATTCCGTCAAGAAGAGCTTTTTCAACAAGAGGGAGCTTACTACTTACATTGTTGCAGGAACTGTATGGACATCGAAGCAGATCAACCTGTCTGCCGCTTGGTGCTTTACGGGTCATAACATAGCCACATTTTCCACAACGAATAATACCGGCAAGTGGATTGCGGAGTACATGCAGAGAATTGAGCGGTCGTGCAGGATTTTGATTCACGATATCTTGGGCTTGCTGAAAAAGTTCCTTTGATACAATAGCAGGATGTCTGCCTTCAACAAGAATATAATCCTTAGCAAAAGGGCGAGAGATGGTTATTTGCCCATCTTGTATATGCTTTACAGCCTTTCGGCTGTTCCAGCGTATCATTCCTGCATACACTGGATTTCTAAGAATTGCCTGCACACGAGGGACGGTCCATAAACCACCATCCATGGTTTTAATTCCGGAATCATTTAATTTACGGCAGATCTTAGGCATTCCAATTCGCTCACCTGCCACTCCGTGGACATACAAATTGAATATGAGCTTAACGATCTCTGCCTGATCAGGAACAGGCTGCAGTGTCCATCCTTTTTCACCAACAAGTTTTACACGGGAATATCCGTAAGGCGGTTTACTGCCACAATATTTCCCCTCTTTTGCAGAAGATTCACGACCTGCAGTAAGACGGCGGCGAATGGTTTTATATTCTCGCCGAGACATAAAAAGGCCAAATTCGAAATATTCTTCGTCATATTCATTGTTTGGATCATAAGTTTTGAGCGGAGTAATAATCAGTGTTTCAGAATATCGGAAGGCTCTGGCAACAACACCCTGATCTATAGTATCGCCCCTGGCCAGACGCTCTACTTCAACGACCAGAACACCATCCCACATACCAGATTCAACTTCGCGGAGAACCTGTTGCATAACAGGTCGGGCAGAAATTGTCTCACCGGAAACAATCTCTTTATAAATTGCGCCTACATTATAGCCACGTTTTTTAGCAAGATCCAACAGGATTCGCTCATGGCGTGCAAGAGTTTCACCTTCGCCCCTGGCTTCAGCCTCCCGATCAGCACGGGACTTACGCAGGTAGATACATACATTTAAAAGTTCCATAATATCACCTCGGTTTAAAATATGTAAAAATGGGTACAAAAATAACGACCACACAAACGTTCTGATTGTGCAGCCGCTCCGAAGATGATACAATATTTTTGCTGAAAGCTGTAGCATCTCCGGAGATGTTATAGTAATGTCTTGACTGGTATCCGGCCAAGGCGCAAACCGTTCCTGTTGGCGCAGGGGCGGTTTTTTAATTATTTGAATAGTTACTGACGTAAAGGAGCACCAACATTATCGCGGAAACCTCCTAAAAGAATTCTGAAAAAATCAGCAATCCATCCGATTCCCAAAAAGTTAAATGTAAGAAGAGCAACGATTCCGCGACCAATTCTTCCAACATAAAAATAGTGAGCTCCTGCAAATCCTAAAAAGATACAAAGAATAAGAGCTGTAGATTTCTTTTTGTCACTGGTAGTTGTTGTGTAATTTGCCATAAAGTGACTTCCTTAGTAATAATATAATGCCCACAAATAATACGATGCGCATTATAAAAGCTCGCCTGTTATAGCTTATAAATTATCAATTCTCATCACAGCCAGCTGAGGAATAAAATAGATCATATAATTATCTACAGCAACATACTGCCCGTACTTGGAACGGTAGCAGTCAATCACTTCAGTGAGATAATCTTCCGGTACGTCCAGGTGCTCAGCCATTTCATGAAGATTCCGGCAACGGGCTTCATAGGCTTTGATGATCCCGATCAGGCCCACACGGAGGTTATATCCGTAAAGTTTGGCACGGTATTCCTGTTTCCGGTTCATGATGTCGTTCTGATCCAGGATGTTTCCGGTAGTGGTACAGTAATGTCCGATCTCTTCAGCCAGCACGCAGGACTTCTCGGCCTGGGTGGGAAGAGCCTGGTTAATGGCAATCCGATTTTTATATAATCGACCGCCATAACCAGGGATGTGAGCTTCTTTAACAATTAGGCTCTCTGATTCAGACAAAATTAGTAGTTCTTCGTAGGTCAATAAGATCACCCGTTTCTTTACAAAATAAAATTACAGCCCTAATTCCTTTATTAAATCTTCCTGAGAAAAAAACGGAATCATAATTCTGTAGAACCAGCTCGTTTAGCTTTTACAGCAGCGATTTCATCCGGTTCCGGAGCGACTTCTTCAACATTGTTAAGTGCAAAAGAGGCTTGGCTGGTAGTAAGTTTGAATTGTTCATGAATCAAATAAATCAATCCTTTCTATTAACAGAAGTAACGAATTTTTCCAAAATATTTTATCCAGGCACGTATAACATCATCATGCCGTGCTTCAATCATACGCATAAGCTTGAAACAGTACCTTTCATCGGGAGTTTCAATGTAAACTTTGACTTTTCCGTCTGCTTTCATTTCAGAGTGTGTAATTTCAGTGTCATCATTCAGTGTCATAAATGGATACATCATAATAAAAAGCTCCTTTCAACAGTTTGAAAATGTGTTTGGTAAATTATTTATATTTTTGACACCATTCTGCGTAATTGATATATGGAACAATTTCAGATTTATGGGTTATAGGATTCCATATACATCTTGTTGCGTTTGACATAATAGGAGATGAAATTGTTGTACAACGGCAACCAATGTGCATTGGTGGGCAATTAATCCCTATTTTTCTTTCAGAAACAGAAAAAGAATGTCCGTCCAAATTTCCACAAATAGGACATGTGCTATTATCGAGAACGGCCGAGAAGATATATGATCTTATTCCGGACTTTTTATAACTATCAAAATGACGTTCACAAGAAATTTGAGAATCAATATACCGAATTTGCTCAAGCGAAATCTTTTCTGTTACAATGTGCTCGTCATATAGGCGCTTGGCAAAAATAGCTACTTTTCTGCTTGATACACCTGAAAATTGTAAATAAATAGCACCTGCTGCAACTAAGGAAGAATTAGTAGTATTCATGGTGTTAATACAAATAGTTTCTAAATGTGAAGGAATTCCATTATGCCACCGAGTAGTCCAATCACAACCTAATCCGGGATTCCCTTGCACCTCGGCATTAAATCTACAACACAACCTATAAGCTAGATCAAGCTTTCTATTTATTATCCAAGAGATTGCCTTGACAAAAACATCGTATTCTTGATACGAAAATATATTTATAGATGCAATTTTATGATAATTAATATTAAACAATGACATAAGAGACCTCCAAACAACTAATCTTGGTTGCCACATATAATATTACAGTGTAACTCGGCATTCCAAGTAAAGAGAGTAGTATATTACCAAAACATTAAAACCTTTATTAAAGCATTTATTCCCAAAACGAATCATCTTTCATAATATCATCCGCATGTTTCTTTTCTTCCTCAGTCGGGTTAAAAGCATGAGCGGCGTTGGGGATGAGAGCTTCCTCCATCTGCTGGGGGGAGAGTGGATTTACAGTGATGATATTATCAGGGGCTTTGGACGGTTCTTCTGATACAGAATCACGCAATTCAATAATGCGGTCATATTCTTTCTGGAGGACAGTATCGACCATATCTTTACCGTGAGTGTCGAGCTCACGGTATTTTTTTATAAAATCACGATTATCATTAGAAATGAAATCTTCTTTGTGTGCTGGAGAATTAACGTATCCAAAAGTTTTTAATATATCAGATATATTATAAGCTTTACACATAATGAGAAAAGCATCAGGGCTTGGCTGACTGTTCCCACTTTCCCAGCTGTAAATAGTTTTTTCGGATGCTTTAAAGCCTTTGGATTTTAATAAATCAGAAATTTCTTTTACCGACTTTTTGGCATCAACTCTACATTTTTTTAAATTTTCACCAATTGAACCTTTCATGGATGCTCCTCTCACTTCTATTTATATCTCGAATATACCATTAAGTTTTTAACATGTCAATAAAATTTCTAAGAATATTAGAAAAAAGCATTGACATTCTGAGAAAAATAGAATATCATACAAACAAGTTCTTAGAAGCTTAGAAAAGAGGTGGAAAAATGGATGGAGCAACAAAAAGAGTTTCTGAGTATATCAGACATAAAGGCTTTAACCTGTCAGATATATCAAGAAAAACTCATATTCCGTACATGGCATTGTACGACAGTCTTTTCAATGAAAAAAGAAATCGAGATTTGCGGGTAGATGAATTTCTGATCCTGTGCAATCACCTTGGTGTTAATCCGATTATTTTTTCAGACGATCAGAGAAAGGCGGTTTAAATGGAAGAAATGGAAAAAGAAATTATTTACCTGCGTAATCAGATAAACATGCTTAAGATCTGTATGGTAATTACGCAGGTAAGTGCAATTATTGTATTGGTTTCTTTACTGTATCAGTATTCTCGGCTGTCTCATGATTATCAAGAGCTTCTTCAAACTTGCCAAGGGTTTCTTGACACTGTGAAAGCTGTTTACTTTGCTCTTCGACAGATTGCTTCAACTCATTGATTGCTTCAATTTCACTTGAGGAAGAAGTATCTATATTGTTAAGTAATTGTTGAAGCATTATGTTTTGAGATTTTAAAAGCTGGATTTGAACATTTTCTACTTGTAACTGTTTATTAGCTGTTTCAGTTGAAGAACAGGATTGTGCAAAAGTAAAAGAGAGAGTAATGACAGTGCCGATAATGAATTGAACAATAGCAGCAAATAAAGATGTTGGAAGTTTGATTCGACAGTTGCCAATAGGTATAGCAACAGAATCTGGCAAGTTATAGGTCTTGATTGCTGATTCATCGACAACAACATAGTCATCGTTCTCAGAAATTCCACCCAAATCGGTTGGAAAATCATATGTATGAGAATGTGCTAAAAAAGTTAATTTTGGTGTTGCCCTGTTAAGTGTTAAAGATAATTCTGTAAAAGCAGGATTACTTTTTAAAGAATCAGAAAAGCTTTTGTGTATGCTGTCAGAAAGGGACTTTGCTAATTGCTGCGATAAACGAGGACCTATAGTTTTGACAATAGAATCTGAATAAGCTGTTTTGAAACTTTTACACAAATTTCGATATGGTTCCATGATTTTAGCTATACTTTGAGCAGTAGCAAAAGCAGTAGATGAAGTTACGGCTTTATGAAATTGTGATGTACAAAGCAAACTATCAGACATGATTTTAGTCATGCGTTTGAGAGAATCATTGTAATCCGACATAAAATACCCCTTTTCATTATATTATGAAAGAATTTTAGCATTTTATGAAAAATATTACAACAGTATTACAGGAAAGAAGAGTTACAGGACAACCATTGAGGCCCACAAGGCCGGATAGGAGGAATGGTGAGATGATAACGATAATAATCTCTGCGATTATTTCGGCTATCACAGCAAAAATAGTAGCCACCTACTATTTCGAAAAGGCAGATGGCTACGTAAAAGAAATGTGCGAAATGACGAAAAAAAGCAATCAACACACATTAGCTATTTTACACAAACTTCAAAAAAATTCTTTCCCAAAGGAGTGAAATATCCAAGATATTTGTGAATAGCAGCTACTTTAGAAGCATAACAACGGCGGGCTTTTAAAGAAAGATTTTCATAATAAGAGGTCTTTTCATAAGGAATATAGACTGATTTATCAGAGCAGTATGCCGGTGCCTGTAAGAAAAGAATAGGAGAGAAACAGTAGAAAGTCAATATTTATGTCAGACCAAGAGGAGAATTAGGATGGAAAACATAAGAAAACCACAAATATTAATTCAGACAGATGGAATTACAAACACAAAAATTTTCATTGACGGAAAAGAGCTTCCGGGAGTTGCAGGAGTGAGATTTTCACAGAGTTACAAAGAAAACAAAGGACTTCCTGTGTTACAGATCGAACTGAAAGCAACGAATGTTACGTTAGACGCAAAAATGCTCCCTGCATTGCCGGAACCATATAAAGGACAATACATATCAATCGGTAGACTGCTTGCATCGGGTGTAATTCCTAAAGATAAAATGGTAGAGCTTTGCAGGGAGAATGGAATAGAACTGGTTTTAGATACTCCTTAATTCATCTGGAGCAGAAGCGAGAATAGGACATTCGTCTTTACACGGAGATGAACAAGGGAGTTCGCTAATGCCTTTTTCCCATACATTAGTGTTGAAGACATATGTGGCTGATACCTTGATGTCCTTATTTGCTTTTGGACAAAAACCAGTTACAGAATACTTTCTTTCCATAAAGATCCGCCTTTCTTTGATACTCGGCATGGCAGTGCCTGTATTTACAGGATAGGAGCATACAGCTCGACAGTCAATGAAAGACGTTCGACAATTTGCTTAAATTTTTATAAAGAGGTGAAAAAATGAACAGATTCGATCTCTTAAAACAGACAAATACAGATCTTGCAGCTCGCATAATTATAGAATTTGGAAAAAGATTCCACGATAATCCAGAAGCTTTAGTAGAACATCTGGAAAGCAAGATAACAGAAGAAGACCTGCGCCGGATTAATGATGCAGGTCGTAAGGAAGGGTTAAGACCGATCGTCTTTATCCCGTAGGCAATAGTAACAGCCATTTCCGTTTGGGCATCCCATCAATTTTGCATTCTGCTGTTTCATTATCCAAGTCGTGAATTTCGCCGGTATTGATATTGAGCAGAAAACGTTTGCCATTAAACGGTGTCTGAGATCTTCGCATAATCAATCCTCCTTCCATATGTACTCGGGTGTGCCAGCACCCTGTATATACAGAATAGGAGCGCACCGTCGAAACTGCAAGAAAAAGCGTTCGACAAAGTAGTAAAAATTCTATAAACACAACAAATACAATCTTCATACGATAAAACAGGAGGTGAACCAGATGGCAGTTATCAAAGAAATCAAAAACGGATCCGGAGGAGTAATCCGGATCCACGACGACTACTGCAAGAACAATACTCCGGAAGACAACCAGAAGATCATAGATAACGTATCTCGGATAGTCAATGATTATTACATAAGAAAATCAGTGGGGTAGAGGAGACGAATAAAGATGCAGAAGAACTTAATCATCAGCCTGATTACAGGCCAGCTCGTAGCATTACTTCCACTCTGGGACTGGGGCGATAAGCTCACATTCCTGACAGGAAGTATATGCATAACGATCGTGGCCATGATCACAATCACATGGCTGGAGGATAAAACCAGAACAATAAAAAGAGCCCTCACATCTGCAAATGTAAAGGGCTTACGTAATTAAAGACAACTTCAGTATATCAAATTCACAGGAGAAATCAAGAGGTAAAAGAAAAAAGGCTCAGGTGTTGCACCACCTGAGCCAGGACCATCCGGTCCCTGGAGTAAATTAGTTTACATAAATATAACACCAGGGAGCCGGAAAGTCAATCTTTCAGCGGTCATGTACCGCTATATTTTTAACTTTTTTTTGAAGGACCGAAAGATCCTTTTAGACCTTGATTAAGATATTAAAGTTAGGACAAGAGTATGGCGACAAAGAGGAAAGAATACCGGCTACGGGGTGGAGATATCATTGATCGTGAAGAGTTTCCGGATATAAGGCACGGTTCCCCTGGAGGAAAGCGGTTAGAAAAGAAAAAACCAACGAAAGAGGATATGCAGAAAGTCAATGCAGCCAATAAAGAACGAAAAGCCAGACAACGCCTTCTGGAATATTTTAATCCGGGGGATGTATGGGCAACATGGACATATCTGGTGGAAGAAAGACCGGCAAGCATGGCAGCAGCTGTAGATGATTTTGGAAGAGCAATGCGCATAGTCAGAAGAGAATATAAGAAGAGAAATCGGGAACTGTTCTGGATCAGGAATATAGAGAAAGGGACAAAGGGAGCCTGGCACATACACATCATAGTCAATGAGATCGGAGACACTGCAAGCATCATACAGAAAGCCTGGAAAAAGGGCGGAACGTGGTTCACTGAGATCAGAAAAAGCAAATTCTATGATGAGGATTTTTCAAACCTGAGTAACTATATCACGAAAGATGAAAACACACGGGAAAAGAAAAAAGACGGAAGCCTGGCGAAACCCAGGATTGCAGAATCAAGTTATAACACATCAAGGAACATGCCGCTTCCGAAACCACGGATACAGAAACTTGTACGGTGGCAAAAAGAACCAAAACCGATAAAAGGCTATTACATTGCCCGGATCCACGAAGGGATCAATTCAAAAACAGGATTTAAATACAGACATTACACCATGATCCGCCTGAAACCTCGAAAAAATACCGGATGGAGTGGGGCAAATATTGAACGGATGCAGATTTGAGAGGAGAAAAGATTTTGAAAGTAGACATATACATTGAAACCAGCAGCCAGTTCCAGGGAAAAGTGGAAAGAAAATGCGGATATGTGCTCTCAACTCTGCTCAGAGGCGGGGAAGAAACAAGAAAACATTTTGGAACGGTATCCGGTACATATCACCAGGCAGTACTGCTTGCGATCGCGGATGCTCTGGAACACATGACAAGACCCTGTAAGATCTGTATCCACACAAGAGATCTGTATGTAGGCAGCAGATTGGAAAAGCTCACAGAAATGGCCGGATCTGGATGGCTGGATTCAAAAGGGCAGCCGATCAAAAACAAGGAAGAATGGCAGCAGGTATATAAGGCTATGAACGTTCTTCCGGATCCGCACCGTGAATGTGGAAGAATACTGGGGCAAGGGCTGGAGCCTGCGCCCGGAACAGGACATATTAACAATGGAATGTCTGGGTACCATTACTAAATCAGGTACCCGGTTTACATACTACAAAGATGAAAAAGGAGGAATATGGTTTGATGATGAACCGATCGGAGGAAAACCAGAATGGATGCAGAGAGCAGACAAGGAACGAAGACGAAGGCATAGACGGCATCCTTGAGGAATTAATGGCATATGTCTGCGATGAATTGTGCTGGTTTCGAGAAGAAATGCAGGGAGATTTGATGGACAGGATATGCGGACGCTGCGGATTACAACAGTATACTGACAGGATCCGGGAGGAATATGAGAAGATCAATAACTTTGATAAGAGCCAGACCGGTCAGCTTATGAACAGATATCGTAAGATCACACTCTGCAAAGACTGCAGGTACAGAGCTAAAGGAAAGTCAGGATATCACTATTGTAGAGGGTTTGGCCTTCCAGCTGTATCGTTGAGAGAAAATGATGGATGCAGCATGGGAGAGGAAAGATAAGGAGGATATCATGAGAACAATAGCAATCATCAATTTAAAGGGCGGTGTGGCCAAGACCACATCAAGCATTAACATCGCATACATACTGATGCGGAAAGGATACAAGGTGCTTCTGGTTGATAATGACAAGCAGGGGGACTGTTCACGTGGAATGAACCGCCGTACCCAGGATGGGGAAGGAATCGACCGGATCATGGTAGACCGGCATCCGGATATGGAAAAGCTGATCAACAAGACTGACTATCTGCATCTGGATATCATCACAGCAAACCTCGGTCTCCTGACTGCAAACATGGAAGTGACCATGGACCGTGTACGCCCACAGCAGAACCGGTTGAGAAAGGCGCTGCAGCAGGTAGCCGATAATTACGATTTCTGCGTGATCGATAATGCTCCGGATATCAATGTGTCGGTGATCAACGCCCTGACTGCCGCAGACGATGTCCTGATCCCGGTGGAAGTAGATGATAACACGCTGGAAGGTATGAACGAGCTTCTGGATCAGATTGATGATGTAAAAGAAGAATTGAATCCGGATCTGAAGAACGTGCGCTGCTTTATAACAAAATATCAGAAATTCAACCAGGCGCACCTGCAGGGAGCGGAGATCATCGAAGAACAGTACCCGATTATGAGAACGAAGATACGCTTTTCTGGCGTAGTAGCAAGAAGCACATTTGTGCGCATGCCTGTAGCCCTGCACAGTCCCAGATCAGCGGCGGCAGAAGACTATGAAACCCTCGTGAATGAGTACCTGGATATGATTGGAGATGAAGACGATGGCGAAATTTGACTTGAAAGACCTTCTCAATGACAGATCAGTCCCGGACCGGCAGCAGGACCAGAAGATTGTATACCGGAATCCAAAAGATCTGATCCCGTCAGAAGAAAACTTCTACAACACAGAGAAGCTTGAAAGACTGAAACAGTCGATCAAGCTTCTGGGGATCCTTCAACCGCTCCTGATCGAGAACAGGGATGGTAAGGATTACGTTATAGCCGGCCATTGCCGCCGGAAGTGCTGTATCGATCTGCTCAATGAAGGAAATGACAGATTCAGCCGGGTCCCATGTATATATAAAACACAATCGGAACTGGAACAGGATGCGGGCCAGGAAAACGACATAGTACGCCAGATCATGATCATCCAGGCGAACTGTTATCGTGATAAATCCGACTGGGAAAAAATGACTGAAACGCTCAAGATGGAAGGCCTTGTGAAAGAACTCCGTGAGAAATCACAGATGGAAGGAAAGACAAGAGACATCCTGAAAGACCTGATCGGAACATCCGGTGGCCAGTTGGGAAGATATCATGCAATCAGCACAAACCTCTGCGAACAGCTGATGTCAGAATTTGAAGAAGACAGGATTAAGATTTCCGTGGCCTATGAAGCGTCCAAACTCAACAGAGAGTATCAGAAACAGGCCTGTGAGTTATACGAAGAAACAGGAATCCTGACACTGGACGATATCAGAGACCTGTACCGGCAGCAGGAAGCAGAGAAAGGTATTCCTGGCCAGATGACCATCGAAACAGCAACAGGCCAGAATCGGCCGCCGGAAGATGATACGGAGATTCCGGCAGAGACACAGATTGAGCGTTTCTATGAGAGCACAAACAAGAACATGAAGAACTACATCATCCAGGAAGACAAGAACATGACCATCTTCATGCTTTCGAACTTGTATGGATCAGCACGTGTCCGAAACGGACACCTCAATTACCAGGGGTCAACCGCCGGGATCACCTTTAATCCAGGAGGGGTATTTGAACACGAGCTGTCCTGGCAGTCCCTTGCCAAGATCCTGATCGGGAAGTATGGGCATAAGAAACCGGTCAAGATGGTACCTGTAGATACACCGGATAATGCAGAATACACAATATCGGCAGCAGTGAAAGCATTCTGTGGGGCATATCCTGAAAAATTAAAAACAATCATGAGAATATGCAGGCTATACAATAACAATGGAGAAGCTGCCAGAGCAGTGCAAAAGAGGATTGCGCCGCATGGATATCACGGATGTACCGGACCTGAGGTAGGCTATACATTCATGAGCTTTAACGCAGGACTGGAGATTGAGGTTGGCAAAGAAAAAGTGTCCATGAAGTACGGAAGGTTGATTGCAGAAGCAAAGAAACTTTACGATCCATGTGATTCTAAGTTCAATGAAGAAGAACGCTGCCAATCAGTAGCGGAAACACCGGACGAAAAGCAGCACGATTTTGTTGAAGATACCAAAATCACAGATCATTTCAGTGATACCACCGAGATGCCAGATGCCTGGCCGCCGGAACTGAAGGACATCCCAATTCCAACGGAAACAGAAATAATGGGATATTTGTACGATGAAGAGCGAAAACTCAGGGAAATTCTTGAAGTGGAAAAAGAAGAACCTGGGATGCCGCACATGGAGATTATGAGACAGCAATTAATCACAGCAGGATTGAGATTGATCAAGAATCTTGTCGAAGATTGTCGAGAAGAATAAACAAGGGTGTTTTCGAAAAACCGATTAACATATAAACCCATCAGTCCTGCCGCATGAGCCTGTCAGAAATGCGGCAGGGGAAAGGAGGGTGTCCGATTCGGACACACGGAAAATGAATTACGATAACTTGAAATTCCCAAAACAGGGAAAGAAAAAAAGAAAGAGGTCAAAAGCTTGGAAATATCCATGCAAAAGAAAGAGGGAAAGTATTATTCCTGGAGATAGAAAAGATAGATGTTACATATGCGGAAGTCATATAAACATAGAAAATCATCATATTTTCTTCGGAAGTAGAAACAGAGATAATTCAGACTGGTGTGGCCTTACGGTTCATCTGTGTCTAGAACATCATAAAGAAGGCAGGATATCTGCTCATAAGTACCGGGAAGTTAACGATGCACTAAAGCGGATTGCACAGAAAGCGTTTGAAGAGAAAATCCCAGACAGAGCGAAATGCTTGATAAACACCAGAAACGTGGAGAATTTCAACCGGATCATGGCAGAAAGGAGAAAATGATGGAGAACACATGTAAAACCTGCATCAACAACGATGATGGTCTTTGCGACCGCAAAGGAATCCTTGTAGAAGATGAAGATTTCTGTGAGTATCACTGGGCAGCAGGAAAGAAGATCAGAATGAAAAGACATGAGAAGAAGATGGATATCACACCAGAACTGATGCTGTCAGCATATAACACGCTGATACAGGGATGTAAAAGCCGGCCGGCCAGTGAAGATGGAACCTGCAGCAACTGCATCTTGTATCAACACTGTCCAGGTACATCAAATCTTCTTCCGGAAGACTGGCAGGAGATACACTATCCGTTTTTGACAGGAAACACACTGCATTACATAAAAGCCGGCAAGGTCAAGCAGATTGTATTTGCCAGACGGGAAGATGCAGAGGAAAGACTTGCGGAAATGAAAGAAGGTGTGAAATGAGTTATAAGAACAACGAAGGCTATCCAGATCCGACAGCTGGCAAGGCAGTCCGGTCAGCTGGTAGGATGCCGACACATATCTACAATGCCTTTTGTGTCCTGAATAATACGGCAGGTCTGTTGGGGTTGGAGATTACAGGGCTGAGGGATAAAAAAACGGGTCGTGAATGGCCACAGAGGAGGTGAGAATGATGTGGGTAATATTTCTTGGTTCCGGCATGGTGTTCGGAGCCGCAGCCCTGGTACTGATCTGGATAGGAAGCAGAGTGATCCTGTCAATTAGGCGGCAGCAGAAGAAGTTTGAGATTGAAGATGAAACATACAACAAAGTAAAAGAAGCTATCAAAGAAAAGGAGAACAAAAATGAAAAGTAAGATTATTATCGGAACCGTGGCAGCAGTAGCAGTTCTTGGCGGAGGATACACTGTATCAAGAATGGATTTTATCGGCACAGGTAAAGTTGGTATCGTCTACAACTATAAAGATGGAGTACAGGACACAGTACTCACCCCGGGAATGCATTTTATCGCACCGATGAACAAAGTAAAGGAATTCAGTACCAGCAACGAGATCCTTGTTCTCACAAAGGACAAAAGGGACGGCAGTAAAGAGGATGATTCTTTTAAAGTGGCCACATCAGACGATGCCAGCATTGCAGTATCTTTCCAGATGAGTTACCGATACGATCCGGATACAGTGATTGATACATACAAACGTTTCAAGGGAATGGACGGGGAAGATATTATCGAAAACCGTGTCAAAACTGTTTTGAAGTCAAAGATTTCTGAGGTTACAACCGATTATTCAATGATGGACATCTATTCCGGAAACAGATCCGAGCTGAATAACGCTATCACGGAATATCTTAACAAAGATTTTCATAAAAAATACGGCATTGAAGTCCTGGATGCTTCCATCGTAGATGTGCATCCGGATAAAAAGCTGAAGCAGGCCATTGATAATAGAGTGACAGCCTTGCAAGAGAAACAACAGGCTCAGGCAGAGCAGGAAAAGGTTAAAGTCCAGAAAGAAACAGAAAAACTCCAGGCTGAAGCAGATGCCCAGATCGAACTGACTAAGGCAAAGGCAGACGCAAAGAAAGCTAAGGTTAAAGCAGCAGCTGAAGCAGAAAACACAAAAACCAAGGCAAAAGCACAGGCAGAGGCTAATAAAGAACTCAGTGCATCCATTACAGATGAATTGATCAAAATGAAGGAGGCAGAAGCTCACTACAAAAACGGCTGGGTTACAGTCCAGGGAGCCGATGCCGTGATCGCGGATAAATAAAAGAAATGCAGAGAAAGCCGGGAGCATACACGTTCCCGGCTAAAAGCATCGAAAGGGGAGGATACCAGTGGGCGAGATCAAGATCACCAGGAAGCTTCTGGATAACTACAGAAAGTTAAAGAGGGAAATACCGGTCCTCAGCATGGAACTGGCTGAAATGAAACAGGGGGAGGCTGGTCTTGGAAACAGTACGATATTTGACTACACCACCGGCTTTGCGCGACCACAGAGTGTAGTTGGATTCGACCAAGCACGATATGACCGGAGAAAGCACACATACGATCATAAAATGGCACAGGCGGCAGCAGTGGAACGATGGATCCAGAGCATTGAAGATGGCCAGACAAGATATGTGTTCAAGGCATTTTACCAGCAGGGAATGACCTGGGAGAAGATAGCAGAAAAGACAGGATATTCCCAGAGCCCGGATTATCCAAGGCTCTATATCAGAGATACATATTTGAAAAAATGTGAGATTAAGTAAAAAATATCGTTTATATCGGAAATATCGTTATAGAATACAATAGAAGCCAAAGGCATAAAGGTCGGCGGCTTTCAGATATTGACTGACAGGGCCGACCACCCTGTAATGGAACGTAGCTTAGTGGCAGAGCAACTGTGTAACCAGAAATTGACTGATGAAGTCGATGGCGATGGTTCGAATCCATCCGTTCCGATCAGGTGTACACACCTGCATATATAATATTCCAATCATCACAAGAAAGCATCTGGCAGCGGGTGCTTTTTTTATATAAAAAATGACAATAAATGCGACGAAAAATATAATAACTTGACAAAGTGATAATTGAATGATATAGTATGGATGTAGCAATCGATTGCTAATAAGGAGGAAGACAAAATGGCAAGGGGCATAGCAGAGCGTATGGCAGAAATAATTTCTGACCGTAAAATGACGCAAAAGGATCTGGCATTTTTATCAGGAGTGACAGAATCTGCCATTTCCCATTACTTAAAGGGAGATCGCATACCGAGAGGCGCCACTCTGATTAAAATTGCGAAAGCACTTGATACATCAACGGATTATTTATTGGGCCAAGATAATACAGGTGGCTTACAGAAAGAGTTTGATGATGCACGAGTGATTTTAGCACGAAATGCTTCAAAAATGAGTAAAGAGCAAAAAATGGAACTTATCAATCTTTTAATGTAACAAGCAGGAGAACATATGCGTCTGGAAGATGAGCAGTATGAAGAGATTAAGAGGACAGTGATAGATACCTTTTCTGTGTATGGAATCAGATGCATTCCAATTAGTGCATTTGAAATGGCTACAAAAATGGGAATCAAAGTTATTCCGTACTCGGCATTGAGTGAGGAAAAGAGAAGTGCAGCAATGCGTGAAAGTAAAGATGGATTTTCAATAGGCAGTTCTCGTAGCCAAGAGTGGATGATTTTTTATAACGATGCTTGCGAAAGTTATGGAAGAATCAATCAGACCATAATGCACGAAATTGGTCATTACGCAATGGGCCATATCAAAGATGGAGAAGAGGAAGAATCGGAGGCAAAATTTTTTGCTAAATATGCACTTGCGCCGCCGCCGTTGATTCATACTTTCATAGAACATATCACTCCAGATTCGATAAGAAACGTTTTTGATCTAAGTAATCAGGCAGCGAAAAATGCTTATTGGTATTATCGAAGTTGGCTGTATAATAGCGGAAGTTATTATACAGATTACGAAAAGAAAATACTTGAGTTATTTAAGGCTGAATGTTAAGTAAAGGTGTATAAGTCAAAAGGCTTTATACATAAACAAAAAACCAAGCACCCATTTATATGGAGATGCTTGGCTCTTGCGAAAAATGTAAATGCAGTTGTTCAACTGGTTACAATTCTCTCTCGACAATTGAATTGTAACACTGTATTTATCCTTTTGCAAGAGTTACTTGCGAAAGGAGGGGATATTCATGTGGATTTTTAGAACGTGGATTACCAGGAAAGATGGCACGAAAGATTATGCCAAGGATCATGGTAAAAAAGCCTTTAGATTCTGGGTAGGTCCTGGACCGGAACCAGATAAAAAGAAGAATCAGTAGTATTTTAATTAAAGAGGCGTATTTACCAGTTGGACGCTTCTACCCAAAAGAAAGGCATAGGTAGAAGAATATGGCTAAGACAAAATCCAGTGTTAGAGGAACTCAGAATAAAAAGATCGTGGTTGTAAAACCATATACACGAAGTGATGGTGTAAAAGTCAGAGAACATAGACGATCAACACCAAATTAGATATTATGTGATAGGAGATAGGTTTATGAATTTAAAAGAACAGATTTTAAAGGATTTAAATGAGATGGACGGAAGCGCAGTTGATAACAAATATAATAATATATATGGGAAATACAAAATTGCAGTAGCCGAATTGCAAAAAGATGGACTCATTGTTGGCGCAACGGTTTTTTATTACAAAAATACGCAAGAACCGGAAGTTGTTTCTTTAAAAACAGCTGAATTGACGCAAAAAGGAAAAGCGTTGTTAAGTGTGTAAAGACGATGCATACAAAAAGGCACCCTACGGGGTGCTTTTCTAATGCAATTTTTCCTACAGCGTGCACGGCACCAGCACATACATACCTTACGCATGGATTCACTGTATGTAAGTGTTTGCGCACCTCCTTTCGGCGTGGCGGCAATCGGCTGTCACTATGGTGCCGGCAGGACTGTAATTTACAAATATCAAAAACGAAACGAATGAGAGGTGGTGAGGCTTGCCAAGAGCACCAGATCAGAGAGTTGAAGATGCCAGAAAGCTATATGCTTCTGGAGCGAAATTAATTGAAGTTTCTCAGAAGCTCGGAATCCCGGTAGGGACAATTCGAAGCTGGAAAAATAGATACAAATGGGATAATGCAACGTTGCAAAAGAATAAACGCAACGTTGCGAAAAAGAAGGGCGGACAGCCCGGAAATAAAAATGCGGAGGGACATGGAGGAACCGGCCCGCCGGGAAATAAGAATGCAGTCAGGACAGGAGAGTTTGAAACTCTCTTTTTTGATACCCTGGAACCGGAAGAAAGAACATTGGCAGAGATGATCCAGCCGAACAAAGAGCAGCTGCTTCTCAGAGAAATCCAGCTTCTTGCAGTCAGGGAACGCCGAATGCTGAAAAGAATCCAGTCTCTCCGTGAACTGGAAGCTCAGACAGGATCTGAAGAAGATCCGGTACCATCCGGAATGTCTGTAACAGAATATACTTCCGGTATCGAAAAAGGAAAACTAACAGAACTTCGAAAGTATGAAGGCATCCTTGGCCAGATCCAGGCCATAGAGGATGCTCTGACCAGAGTGCAGGCCCGGCAGCAGAAAGCAATCGAGATGCTGCATAAGTTTGGTTATGACGATGCAAAACTGGAACTTGCAACCATGCAGCTTGAATTTGAGATGTTGAAGCAGGATAACCAGGCAGAAGAGACTACCGATGATGGTTTCCTGGAGGCAATGAATGCAACAGCGCAGGATGTCTGGGGTGATGAGAATGTATGAAAAACTCAAAACTCTGAAAGATAAGCTGCAGAAGATGAAAACCAACAGAGCCAGCAGGCAGATAGGCCAGACGTTTCATTTTTCTCCGTTCTCAAGAAAACAGAAACAGGTCCTGACCTGGTGGTGCAAAGAATCCCCGGTTCACGATATGGATGGAGTTATTGCCGATGGAGCAATCCGATCAGGAAAAACAATCAGCATGTCTTTATCATTCGTTATGTGGGCCATGAGTACCTTCACTGGCCAGAACTTTGCCATGTGCGGAAAGACCATAGGATCCTTCCGGAGAAATGTTCTGTTCTGGTTGAAGCTGATGCTTCGATCAAGAGGATATTCCATCACGGATCACAGGGCAGACAACCTTCTAACCATCCGAAAAGACGGAAAAGAAAACTACTTCTACATATTCGGCGGCAAGGATGAAAGATCTCAGGATCTGATCCAGGGAATCACGCTGGCAGGAGTGTTCTTTGACGAAGTTGCTCTGATGCCGGAATCCTTTGTGAACCAGGCAACAGGCCGATGCTCTGTGAAAGGTTCAAAATTCTGGTTTAACTGTAATCCGGATGGCCCGTATCACTGGTTCAAACAGAACTGGATAGATAAGTCCACCGGATATCTGGGAAAAGAAGAAACTGCCCGGAGGATGCAGCAGGCGGCCGCGGAGGGGAAAGACCCGGGCCTGAAAGATATCCTGTACCTTCACTTCACTATGGACGATAACCTGTCCCTGGATGAAGAAATCAAAGCCAGATACAGGAGCATGTACGTTGGAGTATTCTTTAAACGTTACATTATGGGGCTGTGGGCGGCAGCAGAGGGAATCATCTACGACATGTTCGACGAGAACAAACATGTCCAGGATATCAAAGATTTCTATCAGTTGTTGATCAACGGGAACAGGTATGTTTCCTGTGACTATGGTACACAGAACGCCACAGTATTCCTTCTGTGGAATAAAGGAACCAACGGGAAATGGTACTGCATCCGGGAGTATTACTATTCCGGAAGAGACAAAGGTAAACAGAAAACAGATTCAGAATATGCAGACGACCTGAAAGAGTGGCTGGATGGGACCAAGATCAAAGCGATCATCGTGGATCCATCGGCCGCTTCTTTTATTGCAGAACTCCGGAAACGGGGATATAAAGTCCTGAAGGCCAATAATGACGTTCTGGATGGAATCCGTTTGGTTGGGATGCTGCTGAACCTGCAGAAGATCGTCTTTGCTTCTTCCTGCAAAGAAACAATAAAAGAGTTTGCTTCTTACATCTGGGATGAGAAAGCCCTGGAAAGAGGAGAAGACAAACCGGTGAAACAATTCGATCATTGTTGTGACGCTGTGAGGTACCTATGCAGCACCATAATCGGCAGAAAAGCAGCACGTTTCCGAGAGATAAGGAGGTGAGAAAAATATACACATTTACAATACCGAGAGAAAGTTTCGATGAGTTAAATCCGGATAAGCAGGCAATCCGCCAGCTGATCAGCAAACACATCAGCAAGGTGGACCGGCTGAAGAAGAATATGTCCTACTACGAAGGAAAGCACAAGATCCTGGATGAGACCAAACGGGAAAACCGCCTGGTGTGCAATCATGCAAAAGACATCTCTGATACAGCCAGCAGCTATTTCATCGGCAATCCGGTGACGTACAAATCAGAGGGAGACATCAAGGCACTCACAGACGCGCTGGAGGTGGCCGGAGCGGACGAGACAGATGGAGACAACGGCCTGGAGGCATCTATCTACGGCCTGGCCTATGAATATGTCTATGTGAAGGAAAACGAGAACAACCTGCAGACCAAGAACCTGTCCTCTGAGAATACCTTCATGGTAAAAGACGACAGCATAGAGGAAAACGAACTCTTTGCTGTCTATTATTATATCCGGAAAGATGATTCCGGGGAGCTTCCGGACCACTATATGGCCACAGTAGTGACCACAAACTATAAGTACGAGCTGGACATTGAGAACAGCAATACGACCCAGGCAACCACAGAGCCGGCGGTGCCCCATTATCTTGGTGAGATCCCGATCATTGAATACCTGAACAATAAACTGGCCATCGGAGATTTTGAACTGCAGATCCCACTGATCGATGCATACAATGCGCTGATGAGCGATCGTGTGACCGATAAGGAGCAGTTTATTGATGCGATCCTGGCCATCTATGGAACATTGCTGACCGATGAGGACGAACCGAACACTGAGGATGAAGACGAGAGCATCCGAAAGGCCAAAGCCCGTCTTAAAAAGTACAAGGTTCTTGAGATGCCGGACACAGCCAAAGCAGAATATCTGACCAGGACTTTTGATGAAAGCGGTGTGGAGATTCTTAAGAAAGCCATTGAGCAGGATATCCATAAGTTTTCCCACATTCCCTGTATGTCAGATGAAAGCTTCGGAGGGAACGTCAGTGGTGTGGCTATGGAATTTAAGCTCCTGGGCATGGAAAATATCACAAAGATCAAGACCAGATATTATAAAAAAGGTCTGAGAAAAAGAGTTCGGATATTCTGTAACTATCTGGCTTTGCACGGAATCAGCATCGATCCATCCGGGATCACGATGACATTCACCAGAGCATTGCCGAAAAATCTCCTGGAGATATCCCAGATCGTGGCAAATCTGTGGGGAAAGGTAAGCCGTAAGACCTTGCTTTCCCAGGTCCCGTTTGTGGAGGATGTGGATGAGGAACTGAAAGCCCTGGAAGCAGAGGAAGAAGAGAATCTGAAGCGGCAGCAGGAAGTCTTTGGACTGCAGGACAATACGCCACCGGAGCAGGATCCCGATGATAAGGAAAAAGTAGATGCGTAGAAAATACTGGGAACAGAGGTCTGCCTGGGATATGTATCAGTTTATGGAGGATGCAGAAGAGACAGCAGATCTCATTTCCAGAGTATACCGGAAAGCCTCTCTCCAGCTGGAATATGCCGCAAGAGATATCTTTGAGAAGTTCATGACAAAATATGGTCTGTCAGAAACAGAAGCCTGGCAGATCATAAATTCCATACAGGATAAAAACTCCATTGATCAGCTGAAACAGGAACTCCAGAACCGGAAAAAGGACAGTGAGATTCTGAAACAGCTGGAAGCTCCGGCGTACCGTGCAAGAATGGAACGCTTGCAGAATCTCATGTCGCAGGTAGATACGGTGATGCAGCAGGTATACCAGCAGGAGAAGCAGTTCGATACCAAACTTCTGGAACAGCTTGGAGAAAAAGCCTATTATCATTCCATTTACAACATGCAGAAAGAAACCGGTCTGGCATTCAGCTTCTCTCATGTGAGCAGGAAACAGATCGACCAGGCTCTGCAGATGAAATGGTCCGGAAAACATTTTTCAGACCGTATCTGGCAGAACACACAGCAGCTTGCAGATTCCTTGAAGGATGAATTGCTGATCAGTCTCCTTACCGGCCGGACAGACCGGGAAACAGAGGAATCCATCCAGGCCCAGTGCGGAGGGGGAGCAAAGCAGGCCAGGCGATTGGTAAGAACAGAATCCTGTTACATGGCAGGAGAATTGACTGCACAGAGTTATATTGACTGCGGGATCAAGAATTATCGCTATGTGGCAGTGCTGGATCTTCGTACCAGTGAGATCTGTCGGGAACTGGATGGAAAGGTTTTTTCGGTGAAAGACCGGAAAGCCGGAGTGAACTATCCTCCCATGCATCCATATTGCCGCTCTACAACGATTTCTGTCATAGATGATAAAATCCTCAGGAACATGAAAAGAAGTGCTTACAACCCGGAAACAGGGCGTACAGAGATGGTTCCTGCGGATATGACCTATGAACAGTGGTATGAGAAATACGTCAAAGGAAATCTAAAAGCAGAAGCCCAGGAGAAAGCAGTCAAGAACGCTTCGTCAGACCGGAAGCAGTATGAGCGGTATCGGGAACTTCTTGGAAAAGACATGCCGAAACATTTTGCAGACTTCCAGGAAATGAAGTATAATGAACCTGAGAAGTGGGAACTGCTCAGGACTTATGCACGTTCTGTAGATAAAGGCACGATATCTCCGTTATCTGGATTCGAGAATTATCAGAAGATTTATGATGAAATCAATGAAAAAGTTGTTGGTATAAAGACTTCTGAGGGAACAGCAGTAACCAGACAGAGTAAACATTTCATGGACAGAGTAATCGGAACCATGAAAGATCCAAAAACGGGAAGATCACGATCAGGAGTTACCGTGGAAGGAATACGGGATGCGCTGGAGAATCCGGCGAAAGTATTTCCTACGAGAACGGATCCTGATTCAAGAAAAAGCCAGAAATATATTGGCAGACATGGAACAGTCTCATTAGATCCTGAGACGGGGATTCTGATTCAATGCAATCCAACAGATGCAGACTATGTAAGGAGAATAGCAAATGGAAATGCGAAGATTTGAACTAAAAAAAGAGCAGATCGAATTTCTTAAAGAAATGTATCCTGACAATGAACTGGTTCAGAGAGTACTGAATTGTGAAAATAATGGAGTATTTGAAGTAGATGTGGATACCAAAATTGATTTTATGCTTTTTGTGGAAGATGAGTCGGTATATTGGATGGACGCAAATCATGAGCCATCAGCGAAAACATATATGCTTGAATCAATAAGGGATGATATTTATTATCAGACCAACTGATACCACCAGTCAGAAATGGCCGGTGGTCTTTTTATACCCATTTTTAAGAAAGAGAGGATCAGAAATGAAGTTTGAAGAAGCATTAAAGGCAATGAAAGCAGGAAGTAAAGCAAAATTACCGTCCTGGGGAGGATATTGGTATTGGAGTCCAGAGAAAGAAACAATCATCATGCACACAAAAGATGGACAGGAACTGGATATCCGGGAAACCCAGAGCGTTGTATATACGCTTCAGAATATTCTTTCTGATGAATGGATCATTGCAGATGAAGTAAACTGTCCGCAGTTGGGCGGAGAAGCAACATTTTCTTTCGGGGAAGCTATCAAGTACCTGAAAAGAGGGTCCAAAGTAGCTCGTAAAGGATGGAATGGTAAAAAACAGTACATTCAGCTTGCAACTGGGATTTCTTATAAGGCAGCAGATGGCGAAGTTGTAAACTGTGAGCACAATGCTATTGGCAACATGGCAGTGGCTTTTGTAGGAACATCTGGTGTGCAGATGGGATGGCTTGCATCTCAGGCAGATATGCTTGCGGAAGACTGGATTTTTGCGGAGGAGTAGAGAATGAAAAACGAAGAATTTTTAAGGCTTTGTAAGGCGAAAGTAGCTGAATATACAAACTCCCATATGGATAAGACCGATGGAAAACAGATCACAGTACAGGATGTGTACGTGGTATGGAGTTGTAAGACATTACAGAACAGTAAAGCACTTCTGAGCACGACTGTGCCGGATGGAATGTATTATGAGCTGACATATAACGGAGATAAGCACGAGTTATACCTTGATGCTTATAAGAAGTTTCAGAACATGTGCTTTAAACTGTAATTGCGCCGGCGCAACGGAGGGGAGGTGAAGAGAATGAAAGTAAAATGCATCAAAAGATACAGCGACATCTGCTTGAAAGAAATCGTCGAGAAGGGAACTGTTCTGGAAGTAACAGAAAACAGAGGGGCACATCTGATCAGCGAAGGTGTTGCTGAGATGGTAAGTGAAGCAAAGACAGCAGCCAAAGGGAAGGAATAGGTGATCCAATTATCTCCCGGTGAGACGCAGGGTGAAGCGTCTTATTTTTTATGCCTTTTTCCGCTAGGCGTTAAAGAAGCAGATTCCAAAAACTGAATGGCCCGGGCGTGAGAACGAATAGGCTGGGCAGAAAGGAAAAGATATGAGAAACAGAGTATTCAAAGCAATGTGTAAAGTTCCAATGAACCTGCAGTTATTCGCAGAAGGCGGAGACGGTGCTGGGGCCGGTGAGGGCAATGGCGGCGGATCCGGAGAAGGTACGGGCGGCGAAGGAGATAATCCTCCATCTTTTGATGACTTCCTGAAAACAGGCAGTAATCAGGCAGAATTTGACAGACGTGTCCAGAAGGCAGTCAATACGGCAGTGACAAACGCACAGGAGAAGTGGCAGGCACTGACGGATGATAAGCTTTCCGAAGCTGAGAAGCTGGCCAAGATGACCAAGGAAGAAAAAGCGCAGTACATGCAGAATAAAAAAGAAAAGGAACTTTCCGACAGGGAGGCAGCAGTAACCAGAAGTGAGCTCATGGCAGAAGCAAAGAACAACCTGTCAGACGAAGGACTTCCGGTAGAGCTTGCAGAAGTACTGAATTATACAGATGCAGATGCCTGCAAGAAATCCATGGAAACCGTCAAAAAAGCGTTCCAGACTGCAGTTGAGAAAGCAGTCGATGAGAAGCTGAAAGGCGGCAAGCCTCCGAAAAAAGCACCAGAAACAAACACACAGGAAGCCCTTGAAAAGCAGGTATACAATGCGATGATGGGTATTTTTTAAAGGAGAGTGAATAAACAATGGCAATCAATACTTTAGCAACAGCAACCTTATTTATGACACAGCTTGATAAGATCGCTGTTCAGGAAGCAACCACCGGCTGGATGGATGCCAATGCCGGCCAGGTGATCTATAACGGTGGATCTGAAGTAAAGATCCCGAAAATGAGCGTTCAGGGAATGGGCGACTATGACCGTGAGGCTGGATACCAGCGCGGCTCCGTTACCCTGGAGTACGAGACCAGAAAAATGACACAGGACCGTGGCCGTCTCTTCCAGCTGGATCCGATGGATATCAACGAGGCAAACTTTATCCCGACTGCCGGTGCAGTTATGGGAGAGTTCCAGAGGACACAGGTAGTTCCGGAGATCGATGCGTACCGTATCAGCAAGCTGGCCACAGAAACACTTACTGCAGATAAAGCAGGAATGATCGGAGAATCTTATGTACCGGGAACTGCTTCTACATCTGCTCTGCGTAAGCTGAAAGAAGGGATCAAAGCGGTAAGAGAAAACTATAACGGAGCTCTTATCTGCCAGGCAACACCGGACTTTATTATGGAGCTGGAACTGGAACTTGCGGGCAAGATCACTGCAGTGACCTTCTCTAAAGGCGGAATTCAGACACAGGTTCCTTCTGTAGATGGTGTACCGCTGGTTTCCACACCTTCCAACCGTATGTACACAGCTATCAAGATCAATAACGGTAAAGATAGTGGCCAGGAAAAAGGCGGATATGAAAAAGGAACATCTGCAAAGAACCTGAACTTTTTCATCTGCCCTGTAACCACGCCAATCGCTGTCACAAAACAGGATATCATGCGTATCTTCGACCCGACAACAAACCAGAAATTGAACGCATGGCAGATGGATTACCGCCGTTTCCATGATATGTGGATTCTGGATAATAAACTGGATTCCATCTATCTGAGCATCCAGGAGGCGAAAGCATGAGGCTGATCCGTAAAAATGTAGAAAGAGAAGCGGAAGGATCTGCAGCAGAAAAGCTGATCAGTGATGGCTTCACACCGATGAAAAAAGCCACACCAGACACAGTACCGGAAGAGAAAATCGGTAAGGACATCGAGGATATGACAGTTGAAGAACTGAAAACTCTTGCAAAGGAGAAAGGACTGACCGGTGTCTCCTCCCTGGCAAAAGCGGACCTTCTGGCAATCCTGAAAGGGTGATACGATGGCATCAGCAGAAGATATCAAAAAGCTGAAGATCCTGACCGGAGAAAAGAATGAGGAACTTCTGTCTGTCCTTCTGGATGAAGCTGAAGCTTTCGTGCTGTCCTACACCAATCGCAAACAGTTAAGGACCGGGCTGGAAAAGGCAGTCCGGGATCTTGCTGTGATCGCTTTGAACCGGATGGGAACAGAGGGGGAAAAGTCCAGAAGTGAGGGTGGAGAGAGTTATACTTTTGAGGATGCGCCGAAACAGATCTACGACACGCTGAACCGGTATCGCCTGGCCAGAGTAGGAGGAAAGACTTATGAGGCTGAGAAGAAACAGACTTGAGGAATTTTTCCATAAGAAAATGACGGTAAAGAAAGATAAAGAAGGCAGTACCAGCGAGGAATATGGTGCTGCCTCTTCTGTTACCGGAGAAAGTTGGCCGGCATCTGGAGAAGTACAGGTTGAGCAGTACGGCCAGAAACTGAATTATATCCGGAATATCCGGATACAGGGAAACTATAAGATCCAGACGGATGGAAAAAGCCGGCTGCATTATATCCTGGAAGATGGAACGGATATAGAGGAACGGGACGGGATTTGTCTATATGTGGCAGCAGATCAGCTTCCAGACTATCGGATCATATCCATCAAACCATATCGTTTCCTTACCATAGAGGTGGAAAAGATATGAGTGTAAATGGATTTGATGAAGTGGAGAAAGCTTTGCAGGAGGTGTCCGAGTTGGACACCCGGCAGGCAGTTGGAGAAGCGATCCAGTTTGTACGGTCAGCAGCAGTTGAGAATTGCCATGCAGATACCGGAGAACTCCGGCAGAGCATTTTTGCGGAAACCACAGAGGAAGAAAACTCTGTCACAGGGATCTGCTGGACAGACAAAGCTTATGCTCCGTACATAGAGTTCGGAACCGGACCGAAAGGCCAGGAGAAACATGCCGGCATCTCTCCGGAAGTAACTCCGGTCTATACTCAACAGCCATGGTGGATCCATGAAAGCCAGATAGACAGAAGAGTGGCTGAAAAGTACCGTTGGCCATATATGGACACGCCGGATGGAAGATTCTATAGATGCAGCGGAAATCCGGCCTATCCGTTCCTGTATCCGGCTATGAAGGATAACGAAGAACAGATCTTAAAGGTGCTGGGCGGAAGCCTTGCGTCAGATTTGGAGGATATATGAAGAATGTAAAAGATCAGGTGTACGCGGCACTGTGCACGGTGTCCGAAAATGTTTCAGATGCTTATCCCCGTTCCTGGGCGGAGGGCTCAACGCTCCAGTATACCGAAGAGCAGAACGATGTATACGAAGCCAGCTCCGATGCTGAAGGAATGAGAGAGGATAAAGCCCTTGTAAGATACCGGATCGATATCTGGAACAATCACAGCACTTCAGAAGCAGCTCTGCAGGTAGATGAAGCGATGAAAGTGACAGGCCTGAAACGGATCGCATGTGCAGATGTGCCGGATCCGTCAGGGATGAAGCATAAACAGATGCGCTACGAAGGGATCATTGATATGGATTCTGACAGCGTGTATTGGAGATAAGGAGGAATAGCGATGTTAGCAAATGGAGCAACATTAGGTTACAGAAAACACACAGCTGGAGAAAACTCTGCAGCTTACACAGATCTTCCAGGACTGAAAGAGATCCCGGAAGTCGGAGTGGAACTGGATAAGGAGGAAAACACCTGCCTTACAGATCCGCACAAGATGTACGAGGAAGGCATTGGAGACCTTTCGGATATGAAGTACAAATGGAAGTACGACAACAGTAAAGCCGGAAGCCCGTACAGGCTTATGAGAGATGCAGCAGACAAAAAAGAGATCTGGGATTTCCAGGAAAAAACAAAAGATGGAACAGTTACCGAGTTTACTGCACAGTTTTCCGTAAAACGTACAGGCGGTGGAGTAAATGGTGTGATCGAGTTTGAGGTGACCATGGCCGTACAGTCTGAGATCAAACAGACAGATCCGGCGTAAGGAGGAATAAAAGATGATGAATTTTGAAGGCATTCAGGATCTGGGCGGAGCTTCTGCCCAGAATGAGACACAGGCTCCAGAGGAAAAAGTAGTCAATCTGGAGGAACAGAAGAAAAAGAGACAGCCCTTTGCTTATTGGAATGTAGGCGGCAGGAGCTTCAAGATGAAACTGAAAGCTTCCGGAATCGGACGCCTGGAAAATAAGTACAGACAGAATCTCATGAATATGATCGATGATATTCCGCCGCTTTCCGTGATGCTGACGATCATCCAGGAAGCAATGTCACCGTGGGAGCATGGGATTGATTATCAGGATGTGCAGAAGCTGTATGACGCATGGATCGATGAAGGGAACAGTCAGCTGGAACTCTATCAGAAGATTTTGATCCCGCTCATGGTGGTATCGGGTTTTTTACCGGAGAAAACAGCGGTATCCCTTCTGGAGGAAATCGAGAACGCCTGATGTCAGAACAGCTCTCGGAGCTGTATCCGGTAGCTCTTGAGATGGGGATCCTGGCGGAAACATTCTGGAACCTTTCTGTAAATGAGATATTTGATACTTTGGCAAATATAAGAAAGCGGCTGCTAAGAGAAGAAAAGCAGCGGATCATGGATAATTTCATACAGGCCCAGGCCATAGCAGTAGATATCTCAGCGTTATTTGCCAAAGATGGCAAGATAGCCCATCCCTGGGATTATTATCCGGAACTGTTTGAAAAAGAACAGAAGGCATACGAAGAAGCAGAGGAAGCCCGCCAGTGGGAAGAGTACATGGAAAAAAGAAGGGCGTACAACGCCGAATGGAACTATAGACATAATCATTAATTTGTTGCGGAAAAGAGAGGAGGTGAGATCATGGGAGATACACTTCATAAGATGCAGGTGATAATTGAAGCTACAACAGAACCATTGAAAAAAGGAATGGAAAACAGCCGGCGGGAAGTAAAGAAAAGCGTTGAAGAAATCCAGAAGGAAACTGAGAAAGTAAAGAATCCGTTCAAGGGAATGGAAAGCAAGGCGCTGCAGCCGGTAAGGAATACTCTGAATAAGATCAGGGAAATGCTCAGCAGGAATCCTGTGAAAAATTTCCAGATCAAGGCAGGCATCAAAGTTCCAACGGAAGAGTATGCAGAATTGCAGAAAAATTTATCAAAAGCACAGCAATCATTGGAAAAACTACAAGAAAAACAGCACAAATTTGAAAACACGGGTAAATCTAAAGAGAACCAGCAATGGAAAAGCCTTGTAGTTGATATTACTCGAGCTGAAAAAAAACTCAGTGAATACAAAGATGCTGCAGCCAAAATGGAAACGTCAGGAACTGCTTTTAAACAAACCCCTACAGACGAATATCGTGAAATCAGAAATTCTGTTAAAAGTTTAAACGAAGAAATAGAAAAATATGAAAAAAAAGGTGAAAAGCTTGAGGCGATGGGCGTTAAGAAAGAAAGCAAGCAATGGAGAAGCCTTATATACGATATTGAACAAGCTCGCGGGAAGCTGTTTGAGTATGAAGAAAAAATGAAATCGTTAGAAAAATCAGGAAAATCAACTCAGCAGGTGCCAACAGAAGAATATCAAAAAATACAAAAAGACATTTTGAAAGTAAATAAAGAACTTGATGCTTATCGCGAAAAAAAGAATAAGCTCCAAGCTTTGGGCGTATCAAAAGAAAGTCAGGAATGGAAAAGCCTTACATATGACATTGATCAAGCGAAAATAGCTGTAGAGGAGTATAAAACAAAGGCCAGACAGATGGAATCCTCAAATACAGATGTAAAGCGGCCGGTATCTCTTCCGAAACAGGCATTGAACTTTGGAACAGGAATTTTCAAAGGAATAGGAGCAACTGTTTCGAAGGGGTGGGGAGGCTTTACAAAGCTTCTGGGAGGTGTTGGAAACGTTGCATCTTCCTTCACCGGTGTGATCCGGAAATGCTCCGGTGCTTATGCTGCACTGATCCAGAAGTTCACATCCGGAATCCCGTTTCTTAACAGGACAAAATCTTCGTTCAATGGTCTGGGAACATCCGGACGAGGCTTGACAGGTATACTGAAGACGATCGGAATGACTGCAAAATTTATGTTTGCAAGTTTTGTGATCCGTGGAGCTGTAGATGGCGCAAAGCAGGGAGTTCAGAACCTTGCACAGTACAGTGGAGAAACAAACAGAAGTCTTTCTCTGCTGATGTCTTCTCTGACTCAGCTCAAAAATTCACTGGCCACAGCCTTTGCACCAATCCTGAATGTTGTAGCACCAATTCTGAACAGTTTCATTCAGACGGTTATCAACGTGGTAAATTCCATAGGCCAGCTGATGGGAGCCCTCACAGGCAAAACCACCATGGTCACGGCCAAGAAAGTCAATCAGGATTATGCTGCAAGTCTTAACAGTACCTCAACGGGTCTGAAGAATAATGCAAAGAACGCGGATACGGCATCAAAAGCGGCAAAACAATATCAGCGCACTCTTCTGGGATTCGACCAGATCAACAAGCTGAACGATGATTCAGACAGCTCCGGATCAGGAGGAACAGGAAGTGGAACGGATACATCACCGCTTGGTGGCGTTAATGATATGTTCCAGACAACGGCCATCAAGAGCCGTTTCAAAGATCTCGCAAAACTGATCAAAGATTCCTGGAAGTCCGGTGATTTTACAGAACTTGGCGCCATGGTCGGCAATAAGCTTAACGAAGCACTGGAACGTATTCCGTGGGGTAAAATCCAGAATACCTGTAACAAGATTGCAAAAAGCATTGCCACTTTTCTGAATGGCTTTATTGAAGCTACGGATTGGAAATTAGTTGGTAATACATTCTCTAAGGGACTGAACACAGCCTTTGGATTTGTAGATACCTTTGCAAAGAATTTCCACTGGAACAGTCTTGGGAAAGCTATCGGAGATGGGATCAATGGTGCTCTTGAAGGTCTTGACTGGAATCTGATCAAAGGAACCGTACATGATACCGTCTTTGGTCTGGTAAGCACACTGAATACAGCGATTGCGACAACCAATTGGAGTGTAGTTGGAAAAACAGTTGGAGAGTGCTTTAACACACGACTGGAAGCACTTTATACCACAGTTCATAACTTTAACTGGAGAGGCTTGGGCACTGCACTGGCTGATCTCGTAACCAACACGGTCAAAACCATTGATACAGGAAAAATAGGACAGACCTTATCCGATGGGATAAAAGGCTTTTTTGATTTTGCAATCTCAGCGATTGAACACATGGATTGGTGGTCCATGGGGGACACCATCTATAACAAAGCAAAAGATCTGATGGTAAACCTTGACTGGAGCGGAATTGCTGATAGAGTTTTTGAAACGATTGGAGCTGCATTTGGAGGTTTTTCCGCATTTATTGGCGGTATCTTTAAAAATGCAGTTGCAGATGCAAGGAAGTATATTATAAAGCATTTCACAGAAGCTGGAAAATTCACCTGGGAAGGCTTTAAAAATGGTGTTGTGCAGTCATTTAAAGATATAGGAACCTGGATCAAGGCACACATTTTTAAACCATTCATAAACGGATTCAAAAAAGCTTTCGGAATCCATTCACCATCAACAGTCATGCGTACGCAGGGCGGATATGTTATATCTGGCCTGTTCAATGGTATGAAAGCAGGATTGCCAGCTGTACTGTCTTGGATTGCTAAACTCCCAGGGCAGACAAAAGAGAGACTTGGAAATGCCAAAACATGGCTACGTGGGAAAGGAAATGCTGCGATCACCGGTCTGAAAAATGGCTGGGAAGCTGTAAGGGAATCAACATTCCTGAGCAGAGTAAAGAAAATCGGTTCTCAATCTTTCAACGCTATCGGAGATATCAAAAGCAAAGTAACGCCGAAAGGCAGGGATATCATAAGCGGAATGAGAACCGGCCTGAATAATAACTGGAGCTCTCTGTCTGGAATATTAAGTAATATACCAGGCAAGGTGGCAAACGCAATTCCAAGCTTATACACAGTTGGCCAGAATGTTATTCAGACTTTTGCAAATGGATTTTCAAGCATCCATATCCCTATGCCACATATCGGCTGGGATTGGGAAGGTGGATCTATAAAAATCGGTAACTTCAAATTTTCATTGCCACGTTTCAATCTGAGCTGGTACGCAAATGGCGGATTCCCTGGTATGGGAGAAATGTTCGTGGCAAGAGAGTCCGGACCGGAGCTTGTCGGAAGAATGGGAAACCGTTCTGCGGTGGCAAACAATAATCAGATCATTGCCGGAATCCGGGCAGGTGTATTTGAAGCAGTTGTGAATGCTTTTGAAAGCATGCAGGGCAGAAATGATCGTGGACAGGAACTCCACATCTATCTGGAAGGCGATGCAAAGAAATTGTTTAAGGTGATCCGCCAGGAAGGAAACAACTATCAGAAACAGACCGGAAATCCGGTATTTGGATAAGGAGGCGGTAAAGTGACAGATGATATCATTATTGACGGAGTTACGATGCCGACTCCGGCCCTTTCGGGTTTGACAATAAAAAAGGAAAAAATCTGGTCAAATAATACTGGGCGTGTAGCGAATGGTGATATGGTAGGCGATCTTATTGCTATTAAATATACGTTGGAAATTACATGGCCCATGTTAAGCAGAGTGGATGCTGCCAAGATTGATGCAGCAATCAGCCCTGCTTTCTTTAATGTGACATTTACGGATCCTGGAAGCAATTCCCGGATAACAAAGAGATGCTACTCAAACACACCATCCTATCCGGTATACAGTTATGTGGACGGTGTGAAAACATACAAAGGAGTAGGGGCGACACTGATCGGAAAATAAGGAGAACAGAACAATGAAAATGCAAAACAAAGAAATTGTAGACTTTTTAAATACTTGCGTATCTATGAAAAAAAAGAGCTTGCCAGTTCGTCTGGCATATGCGATCAAAAAGAACGTGGCAGCAGTTCAGGAGGCTGCGTCAGCTTACACTGCGGAACGGGAAGAATTGATCCGCAGATACGCCAAGAAAGATGAAAATGGTGAGATTATGACGGAAGACGACTGCTATATCATGGAAGACAAAGAAAGATTTGGGAAGGATATGAGTGAACTTCTGAATATTGAGACCGAGGTGGAGATTCATACTGTTTCCATCTCAGTAGTCGAGAAATGTGACGAAGATCCGAAATATGATTCACTGACCATGGCTGAACTGGATGTCATTGATTTCATGCTGACAGAGTAAGGAGGTGGTCCTGTGTATCAGTCAACAACAGCATTTGGAACCTTGATACAGCAGGATTCCAGAACATTTAAGTGTTTACTCACTTATGGAGAAACATCCATCACAACCGTACGAAGTATCAAATTTACTGGAGGTTCTGAAGGAGAAGACGATTTTTCTCTGGGTTCTACCATGTCACAGTACATAGAAGTGACGATTCCTGGCAAAGGACTGGTAGTTGAAGGAACAGAAATGCTCCTTCAGATTGGTATGGACGTGAACGGAAAAACAGAATATATCCCCATGGGATATTTTACAGCAGGAAAGCCCAAAAAAGCGGATGATCAGATCACGTTCACGGCTTACGACCGTATGATGAACACAGAGCGGACGTTTTCCATGAATGGCACAACTACAAATACAGTGGCAGTACTAAAGCAGATTGCGGATATCACAGGTGTTCCTGTAGTGACATCCGGATTAATTGCGATATCCATAAAAGTGCCGAAAGGATATAGCTGCAGGGAAGTCCTTTCTTATGTGGCGCAGCTTTATGGGGCGTTTGCGGTTTGTAACCGTATAGGTCAGATCGAGCTACACACCTATGTGGATTCAGCATATAAAATAGGAGCAGGACGGTACTGGGGAAACTTTGAACATAACGATTATGCTTTTAATGTGACTAGACTGGTGTGCACCACCGGAGAGGATAAGAACGGAGCAAGTATTTCGATAACTGCAGGTTCTGGAACAAGGAGCATATCACTGTCAAATCCGTTTATGACACAGGCAGTACTCAACAAGATTCTGGCATCCTTCAAAAATTTCTCCTATATGCCAGGTACATTGAAAATGCTGGGAGATCCACGATTGGATCCTTGGGATATCCTGACTGTAGCAGATCTGTCTGGAAACACATATAAAGTTCCTATCATGAAACTGGAGTGGGAGTATGATGGAGGTCTTACTTATTCAGTTGAGGCAGTTGGCCTGTCAGAAGAAGAAACCAATGCAGATTATAAAGGCCCACAGACAAAAGAAATGGAACGGTATTATGCACAGTTGGTAATGATTGACAGGGCGATGATCAACAAACTGGATGTGGAAACTGCAAAAATCACGTATGCATCTATTAAGGAATTGGATGTAGTTAAAGAGAATGTTGATAACCTTACAGCTAATAAAGCGGACATCAGAGATCTAACTGCAGCAACCGGTCGAATTGATAATCTGGAATCAAAAAACATTCAAACCGATAAGCTCATTGCCGGTAAAGCAGATATCACAGATCTAACCGCAGCAACCGGTCGTATTGATAATCTGGAATCAAAGAATATTGAGACAGATAATCTCGTTGCCAAAAAAGCAGATATTGATCTTGCGAATGTGAATAATGCATGGATCAATAAAGGTGTTCTCAAAGATGGCTCCATTGGCTCAGCAGCAATCCATGAAGGAGCTGTAACAAACGCTAAGATTGCTGATGCGACGATTGAAGCAGCGAAGATCAAGTCTATCAATGCAGATTCTATTGTAGCCGGTACGATTAAGACAGAGCGCCTTATCATCACCGGTCCGGATGGTCAGGACTCTATTGTCAAAGCAATCAACATCGCAAATGGCGTATCTGAGGCAGAAGCGAATGGTCAGAAGATCCAGGCCGCTTCTATAGATGTCGTTGATCTGTCTGCATTCCAGGCTAAGATTGCCCAGTTTGATATGAGTCAAAATGCCATCTATAGTGGCAAGCTGGCTATTAATGATCCGACAAGCGGTGTTTATATTTCCACCACCGGGCTTGGGCTTGGTGACGGAGCTCTTACAAGTAAGAAAGAATCGCCAATTCAGATGTATGCCGATGGTATATTTAAGCTTAAAGGCAAGAATTCATCGTTGGAATTCAATCCAGTGATAGATATATTAGATATTAATGTCAGCAAATTCCGGATTGGTTCAAAAGAAGCAGCCACAGTAGATAATACAGTCAAATCAACACTCGAACAGTTTTATTCATCCACATCCCCAACATCATTAGTTGGTGGTTCATGGAGTAATGATCAGCCCACATGGACAGAGGGTAAGTATATTTGGAGACGAAATTTCGTAACCTATGGAGATGATCGTACTGAATTCACGCCTTCTGAAAACGGAGTATGTATAACCGGTAATACCGGAGCCCAGGGCGCTCGTGGTCCACAAGGTGTCGCCGGACCCAAAGGCGAAACTGGCGCTCATGGACCGCAAGGTGATACTGGACCACGTGGTCCACAAGGTGCTACAGGCGCAACGGGGCCACAAGGCGCAACGGGGCCACAAGGCCCAACTGGACCTAAAGGAGATAAAGGGGCAACTGGTGCTCAAGGTCCTACAGGAGCGTCTGGCAAAGGGATTAAATCCACAGCTATAACATATCAATTATGTGCATCACAGACCACTGCACCGACGGGAACGTGGCTTGGATCGCCGCCTGCTATAGATATCTTCAAACCATTTTTATGGACAAGAACTGTTACCACCTACACAGATAACACAACGTCAACAGCATATAGCGTAAGTAATACGTCAAATAATGTAAGGATACATTCCGTGCCTGGTAACGGTAACACTAACCTGTATGTTAAATTCGCCACGTTGACTATAGTATCACAATATATCAACACTCCTATAACATTCAAACTTGTTAGTAGGGGATGGGAAACGTCAAACGTTCAGATAATGTTCAAATCCATCAACAATATCGACCCTGGCTTGGATTGGTTTCGAGCTGACGGTACAGTGCCATTATGGATAAAGAAATCGGGCACATCAAAATGGGATTTATACATGCAAAAAAACGAACCGTGGGGCAGCTGTAATATTTATAGTTTCTTTATGTCAGATAGTTTTGCTTACGTCACATGGACTACCGATCAAGTAGCAGCAATTCCGAATGGAGCTGTAAAAGTAGCTTTATTATCGGCTGATGCAAACGCAATATCTCGTATCTCCGCAGCCGAAACTGAAATCTCAAATAACAAAAAGCAGATTGCTCTTAAAGCATCTCAAACGGAAGTCACTAATCTCAAAGGTGCACTTGGTGACTTGAGTGTGTATACCAATAAAAAGACTACGATGGTCCAAGATATTACGGGCTGGCAATATACATGGGATACCGTTATAAGCACTGATGCGGCTGAGATTGCTAGTCATAAAGACTATATTACTTTCGATAAAGGTAATATTATCCTTGGCGACTCCGCCAGTGCATCCAAACTTAAACTTACAAAAGATTCCATCCAGTTTAAAGGCACCAGCGACACTGCCATAAAACCAGATTCCGACGCAACTGCCTGGATCACAGGAAAGGTATTCCATATCAATTCCGGAGAGATTGAGAGCAGCTTGAAGTTTGGTAAAGTGCGCCTGAAGCCATCTGACAACAATACGCTGATTATCAGAGACCCAGACGACACCCAAGACATGGCGGAATTTGGTTCTGTTATAAAGATTGGCAAAACCAATGGTCGGAATGTGCAAATCGATACGGATGGATTGAAAGTATTTAGCTGGAGCAACACTATCGCGCACATTGGATATGGACCAGCCAACGTCGGAAACAATAAATATGCCGATCAGTCTTTTTATACCTTTGGTGTTAGAAAAAAAGGATCGTTAATTGGTGGTTTTTCAGTAGCGGAGGGTGACAATTCGACGGCGAGCGGTTATTGTGCACACGCAGAAGGAGCGGGCTGTGTGGCTAGTGGTGATCAATCACATGCGGAAGGATGTAACCCAATTGCGTCGGGACATGCCTCACATGCACAGGGAGTAAACACAGTAGCATCAGGATATTGCTCTTGCGCTGGTGGAGAAGGTTCAAAAACAACAGAGAGTCTTTCGTGTGCGATTGGAAACCATGTTATTGCAGCTTCTGCGAGCCAAACTGTTATTGGAAAATATAATACTCAGGATGCTTCAAATGCATATTCGTTAATTATTGGTAATGGTGGGTCTGATACAACTCGTTCGAATGCGCTCACTGTAGGATGGGGAGGAGACATCACTGCTCCTAAACTCACATCTAAAGCTGATTTATATTTTGGATTTGCTGGAGGGAATTCATTCAGACCATATTACACGAAAGGTAATTCCGCATCATTTAAAGTATGGCTAATGGGATATACAACATCTGGTATGGCAGAAGTGCTATTTTTCATGCCATTCTCAAGACCAATTATTGGCGCAAGCGGCGTGAGTGTATCAAGTGTCAACGGTCTTATCATACGTCAGAACAATAAATATCTGTATGGCAGTACGGCGACAGTATATGTGAAACCATCATCATATACTTCAGAAATTGTGGATGGAGGCCAAGGCGTAAACATCCGAGCCAAAATGCCGAACACTACTAATGTCACAAATAACACAGCGTGTGCTATCACGGCAAGTATAAAAATCACATTCAGCTAAAGGAGAATCAAAATGGCATTAAAAAAGAAGGTAATTCAGGACGATGGTATAACTACTGAATATCATCGCATCCTGTATGTATCCAATACTGTAAACAGTCATTGCTCTATTTCCGTGATTTCTCTGATTTCAGAAAAAATCAGGAAGAAACAACTTGCTGGAGAGATTCAGCAACCTTATCAGAAAATTGTCACCTATGAAACTGAGAAATTTAGCGATCTGAGTATCAAGGAAGCATATGAATATCTCAAAACCCTTCCGGAGTTCGAAGGAGCGGAAGATGTTTTCGAAGATAAGAATAACAGTGTTTGATTGAAAGGATAGAAAGGATTTATTTATGAAGATTAGAGCCGAGCCGTAACAGGCTTTTTTATTTTACAGAAAATTGCGCCGGCGCAACAGCGAAGAAAGGAAATAACAATGAACGAAAATCATATTAAAGCAATTTTTACAGCAATTTTTGCACTGATCAGCTCCATTCTCGGGGTACTGACAGTGCCGGTATTCCTGATGGTAGCCTGCAATGTCCTTGACTATGCTACTGGACTTATGGCATCTACATACAGAGCTGAAGATATCAATTCATACAAAAGCATTCGTGGAATCATGAAGAAAGTGAGCATGTGGCTTCTGGTGATTGTAGGAGCGATCATTGATCAGCTTCTTTTATATGCTTCCCAGACTGCAGGCATCACATTACCATTTACGTTCCTAGTAGCCTGCATTGTGGCAATCTGGATTATTTGCAACGAGATCATCAGTATCCTGGAGAATATCAAAGATATGGGAGTAACAATTCCAGCATTCCTGATTCCACTTGTAACACATGTAAAGTCTCAGGTGGAAGATAAAGTTAATATCAATCCAGAAAACGAGGATTCAGAGGGCGAGTGATCGTCCTCTTTTTGATTGAAAGGAGAAAACGATGAAAGAAATGGAAGTTTTTAAGAATGCAGAGCTTGGCTCAGTACGTGTTGTAATGGTAAACGAGGAGCCGTATTTTGTTGGAAAAGATGTGGCAGAGATTCTCGGGTATTCAAATGCCAGTAAAGCACTTGCCGATCATGTGGATGATGATGACAAACTCAATAACGAATCGTTATCGAGTTTAGGACAGCGTGGAGGATGGATTATTAATGAATCTGGTCTTTACAGCTTGATTCTTTGCAGTAAGCTCCCGTCAGCAAAACGTTTTAAAAAGTGGATCACATCTGAAGTATTACCTTTGATTCACAAACACGGTCTGTACGCCACAGACCAGGTGATCGACAACATCCTGAACAATCCGAATTTCGGCATCGAACTCCTTACAAGACTGAAAGAAGAACGTGCGGCCAGGGCAGAAGCAGAAAGAAAGAATGCCATCCTTATGCACGTAAACAAAACCTACACAGTAACTGAGATTGCCAAGGAGCTGGGATTGAGATCCGCAACACAGCTGAACAGGATCCTGGCAGAGAAGAAAATCCAGTATCAGGTAAATGGTACCTGGGTAATGTATTCCAGATACAGTGATCAGGGATATGAAGAGATCAAGCAGGAAGTCCTGGATTCCGGAAGGGTGATCTATCACAGACGTATCACCCAGATGGAAAGAGAATTCATCCTGAGTTTATTCCAGGCAGCAGCCTGAGAGAGGAGAAAAACATGTTAAAGATCATGGGAAAATCACAGGCCAGCATTGAACAGATGCGGGCTTATATCAGAAAGATGAATCCGAAGGTGTCCGATTCGGTCATAAAGATGATTCCATTATACATCACAGAAGGGGCAGCGGAAGGTGTCCGTGGTGATATTGCTTTTGCCCAGTCCTGTCTGGAAACCGGAAACTTCACATTCAGCGGATCGGCAGTAACACTTGCCCAGAACAACTTCTGCGGCATGGGCGTGCCCAGAACAGGTGTAAAAGGCAACAGCTTCAAGACGCCGACAGAGGGCATCCGGGCCCAAATCCAGCACCTGCAGGCCTATGCTTCCACGAATCGGCTGAAGAACCGCTGCGTGGATCCACGCTATACATACGTCAACAGAGGCTGTGCGCCTTATGTGGAGTGGCTCGGGATCCAGGAAAATCCCAAAGGGCAGGGCTGGGCAGCTGGCCGAAATTACGGTCAGAAAATCATCAGCATTTTGAATAGCGTATTATCTATCAAGACATCAAAAACAGAAAAGGAGAGTAATACCATGAATATCAACACAAGCCTTATCAGTAACAACAATAGCTATGCAGGTCAGAAACCGGCATATATCGTAATTCACAACACGGATAACTATGCCAAGGGTGCAAATGCGAAAGCGCATGCAAAAGCACAGCATGATGGCAACTTTAAGGGATATTCCGCACATGTATATGTGGATGATACAGAAGCGTATCAGGCGCTTCCGTACAACCGTGGAGCATGGCACGTAGGCGTCAACTACGGTGGCCGGCTGTTCGGTACTGTCAACAACAGAAATTCAGTAGGAATCGAAATGTGCGTCCAGGCCGGCTATAATTATGAGAAAGCTTTCCAGAATACAGTCCAGGTATGCAAACAGCTTATGAAACAGCTGGGAATCCCGGCAGACAGAGTTGTGCAGCATTATGATGTATGTGCAAAGAACTGCCCGTCAGCGATCCGTGCAAAAGGTGACTGGAACCGGTTCAAGCAGCTGATCGGAGCTAAGACCGCCACACCGACGGTAGATAAGTATTATCGCACAAGAAAGTCCTGGGCTGACAGCAAGAGCCAGATCGGAGCATACAAGAGCCTTGAGAATGCAAAGAAAGAGTGGAAACAGGGGTACACCATCTATGACTGGAACGGAAAAGCAGTGTATCCGGTACAGACTTCAAAAAAGGCAGTAGTTCTGACGGGAAAGTTTGAGACCCAGCTTCCAATCATCCGGAAAGGGAATTCCGGCGTTGCAGTTTCTGTGCTGCAGTCTGTACTTGGTGTTACTGTGGATGGCAATTTCGGAGACGATACAGAAACATCCCTGAAAGTTTTCCAGAAAAACACAGGCGTAAAGGCAAATGGAACCTGCGGTATTGATTCCTGGAAAAAGGTGATCGAACATGTGAAGGCAAACACAAAATAACTTCCTATTATAAAAAAGTCCGGCAGGTACCCACTGCCGGACGGATATTGTATCATCATTTATGTGCCAATGTTCTGGCAATCATGTCGTTTACTTTGAACAGAGTTTATACAGAGTGGTACCGGAATAAGGGTTATGATTTCACCATTACATCCTCCACAGCATACGACCACAAATGGATCCGTGGCAGGAATATTTTTGAGAGTATCGACCGGATCGTGGATGAACTTTTTGAAAACTACCTTTCCAGACCGGATGTACGTCAGCCGATCCTGACCCAGTACTGTGACGGACGCCAGGTGCAGTGCAGGAATCGGGGATGGATGACCCAGTGGGGAAGCAAAGCTCTGGGAGATCAGGGATATTCCGCCATTGAGATCCTGCGGAGCTTCTATGGAAACGATATGTATATCAATGTGGCGGAAGCAGTTTCCGGGATTCCCGCATCCTGGCCGGGATATGACCTGACTATCGGTGTTACCGGAGAAAAGGTACAGCAGATCCAGGAACAGCTTAATGCCATAGCAAAAGCCTATCCTGCCATCCCGTCAGTGACTGTGGATGGTATTTATGGTCCGGCTACCGCTGCATCTGTAAAAAAATTCCAGAATATATTCGGGCTTCCTGCATCCGGAGTGGTGGATTATCCAACCTGGTATAAGATACAGGACATTTATGTAGCAGTGACCAGGATAGCGGAGCTGCAGTAAATATAAAAATAATAAAAATGTTCTTGGCCATTTTCGGAGTGATCTGATCGGGGCTGAGGTGTAATGCGTGAACATGATTTCAGAAAAAATATTTGACGTTTTAGAATAAACCAAGTATAATGGCTGTTTGTATCTTTGAACGTAAATTGTAAAGAGATTGCGTTTATGAGCATGTGAAAAAAGCGAAATGAGAATGTCTGTTTTACAAAAGGAGTGATGAAAATGACATTTTATCAGGAACTGCAGTTAAGCTCAACCGGATCAAAACAGCTGATCAGAAATACCACAGACAAAAAGGAGAAAAGAAGGCATATTCTGATCTATAATTTTAAAGTGTATCTTGTCATGGCATTTTGTGTGGCGGTTGTGACATTGTACAGTAAGATAACCGGCAATGACAACAGTGTTGTAGGAGTAACCGTACTACTGGCAGTGCTGGTTTTAAGACAGGCGGATTTCGGAATCCGGACGTCCCACGGATTGTTGTCCATTGCCGGGATTTTCTGTATTCTGATCGCAGGACCGAGATTATCCAACATGGTTTCACCGGTACCGGCATTTTTTGTTAATGCGATAAGCATCCTGTTACTGATGACCCTGGGATGCCATAATGTAATTATGTATAACCATTCCACATTTGTTCTCGGATATCTGCTTCTGATGGGATATGACGTAACCGGAAAGGCGTATCTGCTTCGTGTAGAGGGGCTTTTGGCCGGAATGGTTCTCTGCATGGTAGTTTTTTATAAGAATCAGAAAAACCGCCCGTATCGCAGGACGTTTCTGGACCTGTTCCGGGAATTTGATCTGCATTCCGCAAGAGGCAGGTGGTATTTAAGACTGACGCTGATCGTTTCCAGCGCTATGCTGATCATGTCTCTTCTGGGACTCCCAAGAGCAATGTGGGCCGGAATTGCCTGTATGTCCGTGTGTCTGCCGTTTACCGCGGATTGCAGGGGAAGGGCCGGAAAAAGAGCTATGTTCAACATCGTTGGCTGTATTCTGTTTGCAGTGCTTTATCTGATACTTCCGGAATCTATGTATCCCTATATTGGAATGATCGGAGGAATCGGTGTGGGATATTCCGCAGGTTATGCGTGGCAGACTGCATTTAATACATTTGGAGCACTGTCCATTGCATCAGGACTGTTTGGAATGCCGGCAGCAGTGCTGCTCCGTATTGGAGCCAATGTATTTAGTTCAATTTATACTATGCTCGCAAATAAGCTTGGGGATAAGCTTGTGCAGCATATGTGGGTACGAAAGAGTGCAGAAATCTGAGATATTGCCCTGAAAAAAGTTTTGCCGTATAATGGGTAATAGCATAACAGCCTGGATATTACCGGGTCGACAGAGGAGAAGATTATGTACGAAGAAACAACAGAAAAACTGCTGGAATTTATCAGTAAAAGTCCTACAGCCTTTCAGGCGGCAGAGGAAACAAGAAGACGTTTTTTGGAGGAAGGCTTTACAGAATTGAAGGAAGAGGAGCGCTGGGAGCTGGAAAAGGGCGGAAAATATTTTGTCATGAGAAATCATTCCGCGATCATCGGATTTTCCATTCCTGTCAATGACTGCAGGAGATATCATATCATTGCAAGTCACAGTGACTCCCCGTCTTTTAAAATAAAAGAAAATCCGGAGATGTCTGTAAACGGAGCTTATGTGAAGCTGAATGTGGAGCGGTACGGAGGAATGATCCTTTCTACCTGGTTTGACCGTCCCCTTTCTGTGGCAGGTCGCATGATCGTCCACAAAAACGGAAAAATTCTGGAAAAGCTTGTAGATATTGATAGAGATCTGGTCATGATCCCGAGCCTTGCGATCCATATGAACCGGGATATTAATGGAGGCTATCATTATAATGTCCAGAAGGATATGCTTCCATTGTACAGTGGCAGTGGCGAAAAAGGAAACTTCATGCGGATGCTGGCAGAAGAGGCAGAGATCCGTCCGGAGGATATCCTGGGCCATGATCTGTTTCTCTATAACCGGATGTCCGGAACGATCTGGGGATCCAGGAATGAATTTGTTTCCAGTCCAAGATTAGATGATCTGCAGTGTGCTTTCGCTTCAATGGAAGGCTTTCTCCAGGCAGATAAGAAGAAGGTCATTGCAGTCCACTGTGTACTGGATAATGAAGAAGTGGGAAGCACTACCAGGCAGGGAGCTGCATCCACATTTCTTAAAGATGTACTGTTTCGTATCAATCTGGCCCTTGGCGGAGATCAGGAAAGTTATCTGATGGCCCTTGCAGAGAGCTTTATGATCTCTGCGGACAATGCACATGCATTACATCCGAATTATACAGACAAGGCAGATCCTGTAAACCGACCGGTGATGAATGGTGGAATTGTGATCAAATATAATGCCAATCAGAAATATTGTACCGATGGGATTTCCACAGCAATCTTCAAGGAACTCTGCAGAGAAGCAGATGTGCCATATCAGACATTTGTGAACCGTTCTGATATTGCCGGTGGTTCCACTCTGGGAAATATTTCCAATACCCAGGCAGCCATAAATACGGTCGATATCGGTCTGCCGCAGCTGGCGATGCATTCCGCTTATGAAACAGCTGGAGTGAAAGATACGGAAAGCCTGATCCGTGCGGCAAAGGTATTTTACAGGTGATATCGGAGGACAGGAAAATGAGCAGAAAAGCAGTATTTTTTGATGCGGACGGAACAGTCTGTGATATGAAAAAAGGAGTGCCGGACAGTGCCATAGAAGCCATCCGTGCGCTGGTAGATAACGGACATGAAGCGTGGCTCTGCACAGGAAGAAGTCGTGCGTTTGTATCCTGGTATCTGGAGCAGATCCCTTTTACGGGAATGATCAGTGCCTGCGGATCCACCATTGAGAAGGACGGGAAGAGACTTTTTAATAAAGAGATGACGCCGGAGGTTGCAAAGCTTTCTGTGGAGGTTCTCAGAAAATACGGACTGATCCCGGTAATGGAAGGCGCGGATTTTATGTATTATGACAAAGAGGAGTATACCGATGAAGTGAACTGGTATGCCAGTCTGATCACAGAATCCCTGGGCGATAAATGGAGGCCTATCCGTGGAAATGAGGATTGTATGCGGATCAATAAGATCAGTGCAAAAATGACGGAGGGATGTGATGCGGAGGCAGCGTTATCCATTTTATCAGAATACTATGATATCATCCGCCATGAAGGCAGCAGTTCGTTTGTGGGAAATACCATTGAACTGGTGCCAAAGGGCTTTAACAAGGCTGTTGGGATCGCAGCTGTGATCCGCCTGTTTGATATTCCGTGGGAGAATACCGTTGTTTTTGGAGACAGCAACAATGATCTTGCCATGTTTGGATACGCTGCAACAAAGGTTGCCATGGGAAATGCTTCTCCGAAGATCAAAGAACTGGCAGATTATGTTACGTCTGATATGTTCCACTACGGCATTCGGGATGGCTTGAAATATCTGAAGCTGATCTGAGAAAATGCTTCGTTTGTTTTGTAGGCTATGAGATTGTAAGAACAGAAACATCCACATCAGAAATGATAGCTTTATGTGAATATGCTTTTATAAAAAAATGCTGTAAGAACCAGAAATCATAGTTCTTACAGCATTTTATGTTACAGATTTTTCCGGGTAGATAATATGCAGAAGCTGCAATATCAGATCAGTCCCAGACCTTTGCAGATAAACAGCCAGAGTGTCAGGGTAAAGGCACTGAATAATGTGGTAAGAAGCACGACTCCCGAAGAAAAAGAACCCTCATGTCCCATGTTTTTTGCCATGACAAAGCAGGTAACGGTGCTGGCAGACCCCAGCATGATAATGATGGAAACCAGCTTGTCCTTTGTAAAACCGCAACGGATGGCAAGAGGAAGAAAAAGTGCTTCATAACCGACAAGTTTCATAAATGTACAGGCAACAGATGCTTTCAGCCGGGAAAAGGCTTTTCCGAAGTGCAGAGATCCGCCCATAGCCATGAGGCCAAGAGGAGTGGCGGTTTTTGCAAGATTGCCTGCCGTAGAGTCCAGGATCTTCGGAAATGGAAGACGAAGAAGGGACCAGAGTGTACCGGCTGCAATGCCGAGAATGATGGGATTGGTGACAATTCCCTTTAAAGTGCGCTTCAGAACGGTACCATCTATTTTTCCCTGACCGGGTTTAAAGACAGAGAGAACTACAACAGCCATTACATTGTAAAGAGGGACACTGGCAATGATCATCAGTGGTGCCATACCTGCATTTCCGTAAAGGTTCTGAATAATGGCGATACCAAGGATCGCTGCGCTGCTGCGGTAGGATGCCTGGATAAACTCGCCCCGGATATCGGAAGGGTGGAGAAAACGGGACAGGAGCACGGAGATCATAATACTGAGCGATGTGATCGCAAAACAGAAAAGAATCATCTTGGGATCCCAGGCCTCATAGATATCGATTTTAGCGATGTCCTGAAACAGAAGCACAGGCAGGGGGATGACAAACACAAATTTGTTCATACGATTGACAAATGTTTCATCAAACAGTCCGATCCTCCGGAAAAAATATCCCAGGAGCAGCGTAAGAAAGATGGGCACGGTAACATTCAGACAGAAAATAAGATTGTCCATAAAAGAAAGCCTCCCTGTGGTAAAATTTCTCTGTTTATTATATCCAAACTACGAAAATTGTCAAACGAGGTATACGGGACTGGAGATTTCTGGTATGATAAAAAGTGTTGCGAAGAAAGCAGCACAGGGGTTGAGAAGGAGAAAGGAAAGAAAATGAGATACGGAAAAATACGGATCGAAGATGGCTTTTTTGTGTTTACCAGACATATGATGCTCAACAGTCTTCCGTGTAAAGATATTCTCTGGGCGTACATGCGCCGTGAGGGAACCGATAAAACCGGTGAAAAGCAGCTGATCATCAATTATCTGGTGATCATAACCAGACGTCAGAAGCGTTATAAATTTGATATGACAGAGCAGGAGGTACAGGATTGCCTTCAGCTTCTTAAAGTACTGAATCCGGATCTTGCGGTTGGTTTTCCAAAAGGAAGCAGGCTTCCGCTTCAGAATCTTCCGAATACAAGAGATCTGGGTGCATTGATGACAGTAGACGGTTCGCATATTCTTCCCAGAAAACTTTTGCGCAGCGGAGAAATCTATCATGCTTCTGCTGCAGACAACCGGATCCTTTCAGAAGAATATAATGTAAAAACAGTGATCGATTTCCGGTCAGCTGCAGAAGTAAAGAAAAAACCGGATGATATCATGGCAGGAGTGGAGTATTATCACATTCCAATCCGGGATGAGGACAGCAGTGGAAACAGCTTTTTTGAACATGTGATGTCCTGCTATGGTGATGTAGACCGGTATATGCAGGACTGGTACCGGAATTTCGTTACGGATGAGTATTCTCTGAAGCAGTATGCACGTTTTCTGGATGTCCTGCTTCATGTAAAGAATGGAGCTGTTGTTTTTCACAGTGCCACAGGAGAAGACCGGACAGGAGTCGGAACAGCACTTTTGCTCTTTGCTTTGGGTGTACCTAAGGAAACGATACGAAGGGATTATATGCGGTCGAATCCATGTCTGGAAGATGAACTGAAATATATGCGCAGGCTTTACCGGGCAGACTGGCCGGAAAACAGCCGGAAGCTTGCAGATCTGAAAGCCTTCTATCAGGTGAAGGAGTCCTATATCAATACAGTTTTTGATGTCATCGAAAAAGAAAACGGAGGAATTGAAAGATTCCTTCGGAAAAAACTTTATCTGACACCAAAGGCATCCGAGGAGCTTAAGAAAAAATATCTGATCTGAGGATAAAAACATTTCTTATCAGCCTGAAGGGATTTTGCAGGAAATTTTGATTGACAAAATTTTCGAAGTTGTTATAATGGTAAGAAAGCAAGGGTTTATTAGATTAAAGCGTTAACTGACGAAGTCGGTTTTCTATACATAAAAGTGTTGAAAGCAGGTGTATTATGGAAAAGAGAATACTATCCATCCTTGTGGATAATACCTCCGGAGTCCTTAGCCGTGTGGCTGGTCTTTTCAGCCGCCGTGGATATAATATTGACAGCATTACCGCAGGAGTGACTGCAGATCAGAGATATTCCCGTATGACAGTTGTCTGTGAGGGAGATGATCAGATGCTCCAGCAGATCACCAAACAGCTGGCGAAGCAGGAAGATGTACGGGATGTTAAGGTCCTTGAACAGGACGACAGCGTTGCCCGTGAGCTGATGCTCGTCAAGGTTGCTGTGAAGCCGGAACAGAGGCAGGGAGCTCTTTCTGTTGCAGATATCTTCCGTGCCAAGGTGGTGGATGTAAGTAAGGATTCTCTTATTATGGAGATGACCGGAAGCCAGAACAAGCTGCAGGCGTTTGTGGAGCTGATGGCTGACTATGAGATCCTTGAGCTTGCAAGAACAGGAATCACAGGTCTGTCACGAGGCAGTGACGATGTCCGTTACCTGTAAATTTTTTACATATGTTTGCTAGGAGAGCAGCTACTCTCTTAACGATAAATAATTTTTATGAAGAAGATGTTGTAAACATCAGAGGAGGAAAGTAAAATGGCAAATAAGATTTTTTACCAGGAAGACTGTAATCTCGGATTATTAGATGGTAAGACAATTGCGATTATTGGATACGGAAGCCAGGGACATGCACATGCACTGAACCTTAAAGAGTCCGGATGTAATGTAATCATCGGCCTTTACAAAGGAAGCAAATCCTGGAAAAAAGCTGAGGAGCAGGGCTTCGAGGTATATACATCTGCTGAAGCAGCTAAAAAAGCAGATATCATCATGATCCTGATCAACGATGAGAAACAGGCTGCACTTTACAAGAACGATATCGAGCCGAACCTTGAGGAAGGCAACATGCTTATGTTCGCTCATGGCTTCAACATTCATTTCGGATGCATCAAACCACCAGCATATGTTGATGTTACAATGATCGCTCCGAAAGGACCTGGACACACAGTAAGAAGCGAGTATCAGGCTGGAAAAGGTGTTCCTTGTCTGATCGCTGTAGAGCAGGATGCTACAGGTAAAGCTCAGGATATCGCACTTGCATATGCACTTGGAATCGGCGGAGCAAGAGCTGGTGTTCTTGAGACAACATTCCGTACAGAGACAGAGACAGACCTCTTCGGTGAGCAGGCTGTACTTTGCGGTGGTGTTTGCGCACTTATGCAGGCTGGTTTCGAGACACTTGTTGAAGCTGGTTATGACCCAAGAAACGCATACTTCGAGTGTATTCATGAGATGAAACTGATCGTTGACCTGATCTATCAGTCAGGATTCGCCGGAATGAGATATTCTATCTCCAATACAGCTGAGTATGGCGATTACATCACAGGACCGAAGATCATCACAGAGGATACAAAGAAAGCAATGAAGAAAGTTCTTTCCGATATCCAGGATGGTACATTCGCAAAAGAGTTCTTACTCGACATGTCCGATGCAGGTGCACAGGTACACTTCAAGGCTATGAGAAAATTAGCTTCTGAGCATCAGTCTGAGAAAGTCGGCGAGGAGATCCGTAAACTCTACAGCTGGAACGGCGAGGATAAGCTTATTAATAACTAAGCAAAATTTATTGCAGGTGCAATAAATTTTGTGCTACTCGAACGAAGCGCAGCGAAGTTTGAGTCAAAGAAGTCACACACGTAATACAGTGGTAGGAAACTTTTTTGAAATTTAAAATTCCCATCTGGTCGCAATGATCAGATGGGGATTTTTTTACATTCCTTTATTTATCCGGATGCTCTGTTTCATCATCAAAAAATGGCGCGATCAAAGCCGAATCAGTATCTTTCTGTCTGCATACAAACCCGATCTCACGCAGCGGAAAAGAAAATCCTACCGGTACTTCCACCAGAGTTCCTTCTTCGAGCTCTTTTTTTACAAAATCACGGATCACACATGCAATCCCAAGACCAATTTCCGCAAACTGGATCAGAAGATCCATAGTTGTTACTTCCAGAATATGACTTAATTCCACATGATGTTCTTTCAGCTGAGTGTTCACGGTCTGACGTGTAATATTGTCCTCATCCAGCATCATGAAAGTTGCTGCCTGGATCAGAGGTTCATCCGGATAGAGCTTTTTCTGATTTTCCAGATACTGCTGTGTACAGACAAAGGTATCCTGGATTTTCAAAAGAGGCTGAAAATAATATCCCCGAAGCTTCTGCGGCCGTCCGATGAGTCCCAGATCGATTTTTTCCTCATCCAGAAGCTGCAGCGTCTGATAAGTAGACTGGCAGGAAATTGTGATACGTACATGAGGAAAACGTGCAATATAGTTTTCCAGGTGGGAGAGCAGTACATATCTGGTAAGAGTAGAACTGGCGCCCAGACGTAGCTTTGGAATGTCCCGGGAACGGTTATGGCGAATGGAATTTTCTCCTTCATCCAGAAGTGAAAGAGCTTCTTTTACTTTTTCAAAAAGAAGCTCACCGTCCGGGGTCAGAGTGACACCCCGGGAACTGCGTTTAAAAAGAACGGTATCCAGATTCTGCTCCAGCTTCTGGATCGACTTGCTGATAGCAGGCTGGCTGATATAAAGGTCCCGGGAACTGTGTGAGATACTGCCGGTACGTGCTACCGTATAAAAAATATGATAAAGAGATAGATTATCCTGCATGCAAAACCTTCCTTTCGAAAAATAGTAAGGTAATAAAGGTAATAAAAAAATCCGAAGTCATCAGACCTCGGAAATCCTTGAATTTGTTAGAAATATCGGGGCAACAGGATTTGAACCTGCGACCTCACGGCCCCCAGCCGTGCGCGCTACCAAGCTACGCCATACCCCGCAACGCATATAACTATAACATAAACGAATTGTAAATGCAACCATTTTTTGAGGAGAAAGATGGTTGTATGGATGATAATAAAGAGTGTGATCCCTTGATACTTTCATAGGCTTCACACTCTTTACATAATATGATCAGGCTGTCTGTATTGTGTTACCTGGGTCAGGTAAAATACCTCTTCCCTGAAGTACAACGACAAGAGTTTCTGTTGTGTCCTGTAAATTCTTGATATCTTTTCGGATATTCCGTTCTGCAAGCTTAACATCCAGTGAAAGGTCGTCCAGGCGTTTTCTGTTGGTATCACATTTCAGATCGATCATTTCAAGTCTGTTTTCTACCCGGTTGAAGCGGGCATCTATTTCATCAAAACGAACATCCATAGCATCAAGACGAGCGTCGATACCGTCAAAACGAACATCCATAGCATCGAGACGAGCGTCGATACCGTCGAGACGAACATCCATAGCATCGAGACGAGCGTCAATACCGTCGAGACGAGTATCCACTGCATCCAGTCTGGCGTCGATACCATCTAATCGGTTATTTATATTGCCCAGCTGGACATTGATCGGGTTTATCATACCGGCTAATAATTCCAAATCTTTCTGATCTAGCATATGCGCATCCTCCTATAAAAATTGTACCGCATATTTCTCTGTGCGGATATTGTATCATGTTTCGAGTATGAAGTCTATGAAATTATCAAAGAACAAAATGGACAGGAACAATAAGTTCTTGACTAGTATAATATATATAATAAGAAAAAACAAGACATATTTTTATATCTTTAATAATAATAGAAAATGCAGGCGAACTACCTGAAGAATAAAAAAAGGAGGCCGGGAGTTGTGCGGACTCCCGGCAAAAAAGTATGAAAAAGAAAAAGATTGTTTAGCATTTGCTATCTACAGTTAATAATATAGTAAAAAAATGTGTGCATTGTGTGAAAGGAAAATGAAGAGAATGTGAAAACTGCCGCTTAATGTTAGATTAAGCGACAGGACCTGAAAAAACCTGTATATAAGGAAATTCGCCATTTTTCTGACCACAAAAGCTGACCACTTCTGACCATGAATCTTATAACAAGAAGCCTGATTTTTCCCGCAAAATACAGGTCCCTGGGACTATACATCTGACCACTTATCATGACCACTTTTATATATTGATATGTATTTTTCTTTCTCTGATATATAAAAAGCTGCGTAAAACGGCACAAAAAACGACATAATTGGACAGCTATGGCAGTTTCAGATCGCTTGACAAGCATTAAAGCGGATGTTATCATTACATATGGTTCAAAATCTTGGATCAAACAACAGAATAATCCGAAAAAATTACTGTCGCTTAATCTAACATTAAGCGACAAGATAATAATATTGGATAAGTTATATAAATAAACGGAAGGAAGAGAACATGCCGTCCAATACAGGCTACAGCATAACAACCAGAAGACTCCGACTTTGCTGCGGACATCCGGAATGGCTCAGGAAAACCCAGGATTTCTATAATGAAATTGAAAGCTTTTATTATGATCTTCTGCTGGCTCATGAGGAACTGGGAGAACTGGGGAGCCAGAAAACTCTTCGGGCCCTGGAGGTTCTGACTATTATGGGAAGAGACAAGCAGGTTCCCCAGAATCCCCTTCCCTGGGAAAAAGTCCCATTGTATTTCAGGCGGGCTGCGATAAACAGTGCTATAGCCGCAGCAAAGAGTTACATATCCAGGCAAAAGTCCATTCCGGGTAGGAAAGCAGAAAAGCTTCATTCAGCAGTTACCTATTATAAAGGAATGTACAGAGATTTTTCTCATAAGGAGATTACACTGAAGGTATGGACAGGAGAACAGTGGAAATGGATGAGATGCAGGCTGTACGGCAGAGAATTTCCCGTAGAAGCAGAGCTGATGTCACCCTCAGTAACCTTTGAGAAGAAATATCTCATGTTGCATGTTCCCGTGAAGGAATTTACAGCAGACACTGCAACAGTAAAGCAGCGTATCCAGGAAGGGCGGAAGATCTGTGCCATTCAGTTTACAAACGGAGATGTTTTTGCTGTGGGGACAGTATGTGACGGCACAGGGAAGGAAACAGATGTGAAATTCTGGGGCGGCGGAAAAGAATATACGCATCGCTGCGATCAGATCAGGAAGAAAATCGAGAAAGCCCGGAAATCTCTCGGCGGGGAAAAACAGCCCGGAGAAAACAGGAAATACTGGATGCATCTGAAACACCTGTCGGAGCATTATGCCCATGAGATTAGTTCACAGATCATAGGCTTCTGCCTGGAAAAGCAGGTTTCGCTGATCGTCCTTCCAAAATACAAAAAAGAATACACAGACTATGTGATGATCGGATCAGGAAACTGGAGCACTATGCATCTGAGCTCCGGGATTAGGAGCAATCTGCCCTATAAAGCATGGAAAAACGGCATTCTGGTCATTGAAACCTATGCAAAAGGGATATCCGAAACCTGCTCTGTCTGCGGTGCGCCAGTTAAGACAGCAAACCGCAAAACAGATGAATATACCTGTGAGAACGGGCACAGAGGAAGCCGAAGCCTGAACAGTGCCAGAAACCTGAGCCATAAATGTATTCTTCAGTTTGGAAAACAAGTGGTATGACCATTGTTTTATAGAGCGAGAGCACAACTCAGCTTCTGCTACAGGCAGATGCTGACAGGTTGAATACCGCCTGTCGTGTCTCCCTTATCATAAGGAAGAGTCGGCCAAGAATTTCCGCCAGAAGCTCCGGCACAGCCGTGACAGCGGATAAGAGTATTCGAAGTTATGTAAAAAAAAGAAAGTATGAAAAGCAAAGGATAAGGATAGCAATGAACACAGAATACAGGAAACTGAAAAATCTTTTTCTGCGGCAAAGCTGCCAGGATGCATGGGAAGACTATGCACGAAGCATCCGCAAAGTAAATTTTCCCAGATGGGACTATGTGATCCTGACCTCATCAAATGAAGAACAGGCCAGATCCTTCCGCAGCCAGATCGCAGACAGATTGGAACAGGGCGTACTGCCGGGATGGACAAAATATTTCGTGCTCCCGGATCCGGAAGGCAAGAGAGTAGGCTCCGGCGGAGCAACTCTGAATGTACTCCGATTTCTTTCGGAGGAAGAAGGACTCCGGGGAGATTTCCATAACAAAAGAATCCTCGTGATCCATTCCGGCGGAGACAGTAAAAGAGTCCCACAGTATTCTGTGTGCGGAAAGCTTTTTTCACCTGTACCAAGAGAACTTCCGGATGGAAGAGGTTCTACACTGTTTGATGAATTTCTCATCAGCATGGCAGGCGTTCCGGCCAGGTTCAAAGAAGGAATGCTGGTACTTTCCGGGGATGTGCTCCTCCTTTTTAATCCTTTACAGATAGATGCCCAGTTCCGCGGAGCTGCGGCGATCTCCATGAAATCTCCGGTAGAAGTGGGAGTCGATCATGGAGTGTTTTTGAATGATGGAAGCGACCATGTAAAAATGTTCCTTCACAAACAGCCGGCAGAAACACTTCGCAGGCTGGGAGCCGTGAATGGACAGGACTGCGTGGATCTTGACACAGGCGCCGTACTTCTGGACGCCGAAATACTGGAAACACTTTTTAGTCTGATCGCTGATGCATCAGGAAAAAAAGCAGATCCGGATAAATACGAAAGCTTTGTAAATGAAAAAGCAAGGGTCAGCTTTTACGGAGATTTTCTGTATCCGCTGGCGGCAGATTCCACCTTTGAACAATATCAGAAAGAAAAACCGGAAGGCGAATTCTGCACAGAGCTTTTTACCTGCAGAGAAAAAATATGGAAGGCATTAAGTCCTTTTCAGATGAAGCTGATCTGTCTTTCTCCTGCAGAATTTATCCATTTCGGAACAACGAGAGAGCTGCGTGCTCTGATGACAGAAGAAGTAACCGATTATGAGTTCCTTGACTGGAAAAAACACGTATTCACCAATGACTTGAATTGCCAGGGAGCTTTGCATACAGCACTGATCGGGCCGGAAGCAGACATCGAGGAAGGAACCTATATTGAAGACACCTGCCTTGAGGGAAGAACCCATGTCGGAAAGGGCGCTGTAGTATCCGGACTCTCCCTGAAGGATGTACATATACCGGCGAACACAGTATTTCACGGTGTGAAGCTGAAGGACGAGATCACAGAGCTTTACGGCGGTCAGACAGGACGGTGCGTGATCCGTACATATGGAGTCATGGATAATCCGAAGAAAACGCTGGAAGAACGAGGAAGCTTTCTGAGGGGAAACCTGGCGGATTTTCTTTCAGCCAATGGACTGGCACCGGAAGATATCTGGACCGGCGAAACCCACGCACTTTGGAATGCAAAACTGTATCCGGTCTGCAAAACATTCCAGGAAGCAGCACAGGCAGGAAACCTTCTTGTAAAAATGAGCGAAGGACTTGCTGAACCCCGGCAGATCGAGGGCTGGAAAAAACAGCCGAGACTGAGTCTGGAAGAATCCTTCCGGTATGGAAATACAGAAAATATCCTTTCCTGGAAAAAAGATCTGGAAGCAAGGATCCTGGTGGCAGTATTTCTGGAAGAGCTGAAAAAAGGCGGACATTACATTCCTGCACTTAAGATCTTTGGTGAAAAAGAAATCCAGGAACAACATTACCATCTGCTGATGAAAGAAGCTGAAAAAGCAGATTTTTCACAGAAAATACGGATCCTGTATGCAGTATCACGCTCCATGAAATTCACTAAAAAATGCTTTGACGGAAAAACATACGATGTGCTGGAGCAGGAGTGCTTTTCCCAGATTCAGAAAGAGATCGCATCACAGACACAGCTGACAGGAAACAGCGGCTATACGATCGCAAAAGAACAGGTAAAGGTAAATCTGCCGGTACGTGTGAACTGGGGCGGCGGCTGGTCAGACACACCGCCATATTGCAACGAACACGGAGGAACTGTTCTCAACGCAGCAATCCTGCTGAGAGGCTGTGAACCCATCGAGGTAGAGATCCGGAAGATACCGGAATTACATATTGAGCTGGCAAGCACAGACACAGGTGCTTACGGAACAGCAGAAAGTGCAGAAGAGATCCAGGACTGCCATAATCCATACGATCCTTTTGCCCTGCACAAGGCAGCTATTATCGCCTGCGGGATTCTTCCGCTGGAGGAAAAGGCTGACCTGAAAAAGGTCCTGGAAAAAATGGGCGGCGGATTCTACCTTTCCACCTGTGTCAAAGGCGTTCCCAAAGGCTCCGGCCTTGGAACAAGCAGTATCCTTGCAGGAGCCTGCGTCAAAGCTTTTGCAGAGTTTCTTGGGGAGAGCTGGGATGACAGCCAGATCTATGATACAGTCCTCAACCTGGAGCAGATCATGAGCACAGGCGGCGGCTGGCAGGATCAGGTTGGCGGACTGACACCCGGAATCAAATTTATCACATCAAGACCCGGAATCCGGCAGCAGCTGAAGGTAGAAAAGGTAGAGATCTCGGAAAAAACGAAACAGGAGCTTCAGGAACGATTCGCTCTGATCTATACAGGCCAGCGGCGCCTTGCCCGAAACCTTCTCAGAGAAGTCGTAGGAAATTACATCGGCGGCCGAAAAGAATCTCTGGAGGCACTGGATGAGATGCAGAAAGTAGCAGCACTCATGAAATTTGCCCTGGAAAAAGAAGACATCGACGAATTCGCGAGCCTTCTCAACCAGCACTGGGAAATCTCCAAAAAGCTAGATGCCGGCTCAACAAACACCTGCATAGACCAGATCTTCAGTGTATGTGAAGACATGATCGACGGAAAATTCATCTCCGGAGCCGGAGGCGGCGGCTTCCTGCAGGTAATACTGAAGAAAGGCGTCACACAGGAGATGCTGCATCAGAGGTTGAGAGAGGTGTTCCAGGATTCCGGGGTGGATGTCTGGAGCGTGGAGTTTGTGTGAAGATAAGTTTTGAAAAACTTCATTTCGTAATAAGGAATGAAGTAAATTTGGAGGAATATAGCAGATGAAGAAAGAGAGAGCAGGTAAGAAAAATCTTCTGATTTATGCTCATTACTATATTCCAGATACTGCGTCAACGGGGCAGATCCTCCGTGAACTGGCGGAGGGTATGCTGGATAAATTTAACATCACAGTCATTTGTGTAGTGCCCAGTTATTTAGGGACGATTGAAGATAAATACAAAACAAAGAAATATTATGAAGAAGAAATCAACGGCGTAAAAGTGCTGCGGATCCGAGTGCCGGAATTTAGCAAGACCAATAAGAAGAGCCGTGTAAAGAACATCGTTTCTTATTTCTTTGGAGCAATGGGAGCTACCTTTAAGGTTGGAAAGATGGATTATGTGTTCTCAATTTCTCAGCCTCCTATTCTTGGCGGTCTGCTTGGCGTTTGGGGCAAATGGATGAAACACGCCAAGTACATTTATAATATTCAGGACTTCAATCCAGAGCAGGTGCTGGCCGTTGGCTATACCAAGAGCAAGTTCGTTACGGACGTTATGAGGTGGTTTGACAAGTTCAGCTGCAAGCGGAGCGACCTTGTGATTACAGTCGGCCGTGATCTGGTGGAAACTGTGGAGAAACGTTTCAAAGGGAAGAAAGTTCCCAAAACCGTCATGATCAACAACTGGATCGATGAGAACGAGATTTATCCGCTGGATGAAAATAATGAGAAGGTTCTGGCGTTCAGGAAGAAGTATGGTCTGGATGGCAAGTTCGTCATTATGTATTCCGGAAATATTGGATTGTACTATGATCTGGAGAAATTGATTGAGGTCGTGGAGCGATTCAAACCAGGCACGAAAACCGCAGATGGCAGAGAAGTTGTGTTTGCATTCGTTGGTGCCGGATCTGTGCTGGAGAAGCTGAAAAACTATGTGAAAGATCATTACATGGACAATGTGGTTTTCATTCCTTATCAGGATAAGTCAGACCTGATCTATAGCTTGAATGCCGGTGATGTTCATTGGTGTGTGAATGCAAAAGGCATTAAGGGCGTGAGTTGTCCATCAAAGGCATACGGAATAATGGCGGCGGCTAAGCCGATATTAGGAGTTCTGGAATCAGGCTCTGAGGTTCGCTGCCTGATCGAAGATACACAAGGTGGTCTTTGTTGTGAGCCAGGTGAGTATGACAAGGTTGAGGAAAACATCTGCTGGTTCATTGAGAATGCCGGAAATAGTGAGCTGAAGGCAATGGGAGCCAGAAGCCGTGAGAATCTGGAGAAGAATCTGACCAGAAATGTATCTGTGAGAAAGTATGCTGAAGAGATTCTGAAGATGTAAAATAGGGAGAAAATAAGAATGGCTGCAGATATTACAGCGATAATACTTACAAAAAACGAAGAAGTTAATATAGAAGAATGTATTAAATCTATTATTACGACAGTTAAAAGAATTGTAGTAATAGATAGCTTCAGTACTGATAAAACAGTAGAAATAGCAAAAAGGATGGGAGCAGAAGTTTATCAGCATCCATTTGAAAACTACGCCAAGCAGTATATGTATGGTGTGGAAGTTGCCAAGGCTGAAACTGTGTGGACATTAAGAATTGACGCAGACGAGCGGTTAACTCCGGATTCGGCAAATGAATTGACACAGCTTTGTGATAGCAATATGAAGACCGATGTTACTGGAATTGTTTTAAGGTTTAAAAAGAATTTTTTGGGAAAAGATTTGTATCACGGTGGAGTTTATCCTTGGAAGAAAATGAACTGTTATAAAACAAAATTCGGTGAAATAGAAGATCGTAATATGGATGAGCACATCATATTAAGTTCTGGAAAAGTAATCGAAATGAAAAATGATTGTTTGCATTTTGATTTTAAAAACCTTGAGTACTTTGTTAATAAACATAATTGGTATTCATCTCGTGAAACAGTGGATTATTTTGAAAATCTGGAAAATGCAAAAGCCAAAAGTGAAGTGGATGCAAAGTCTTGGTTTAAAATGAATGTGTATTATAAATTGCCGATAGGTTTTAGATCGCATTTATATTATCTATATCGATATTATATAAAATTGGGCTTTTTGGATGGCAAGGAAGGAAAAATATATGCGTTCCTTCAGGCATACTGGTACCGGTATTTAGTAGATGCAAAAATATATGAGTGTAAAAAAATGAATATTAGCTATAATGCTAAGGGTAGTTTAAAGAGTTAAAATATGTGAGAGATATGCCAGGAGTAAGTTATGAACCTCAAAAAGAAAATGAAAAAAATATTATATTTATTTCCAGTCAAATGGATAAATAAGTTTTATTTGTTTTATAATCGAATCTTTTATCCAGAATTAGTAGAAAGAAAAATGAGTTTTGGAGAAAAAAATGAAGATAAGATATTTTATGTAATTAGACCACGTAAAAATTCAGTAGAAGGTTTAATGGCATTGCTATTTTATGTAATACAGCAAATTGGATATGCAGAGAAAAATAATTATATTCCTGTTGTGGATTTTAAAAACTATAAAACACAATATAATATTGCAGATGAAAATGCATGGGAATGTTTCTTTGAGCAGATAAGTAATTATTCATTAGAGGAAGTGTATCAAAGTAAGAACGTGGTTTTGTCTGGGATTAATGCTATATACGATACATATTCATATCTTTATAATAAATCTTTTAATGAAGATGATTTGCAGAAGACACATCTTTTGGCGAAAAAATATATTAAGTTTTCTAAAAAGGCATATGAACTTTATAATAAAGAATTAAAACATATCAGTCCACAAAAAAATATAGGATTATATTTAAGAGGAACAGATTATATAAATTTAAAACCAATAGGAGAACCTATTCAGCCTACAGTAGCACAAGCGATAGAACATGTGAATACATACATAGAAAATGAAAAAAATGCTAATGTTTTTCTTGTTACAGAAGATGAACGTATTTATAAAGAAGTTAAATCGAACTTAGGAGAAAGAATAGTAATAGTAAGTTTTGATAATTACATAAAAAACTATTCAGAGAGAGATTTTTTAGCTAATGGACATAGCCTCATGCAATTAGGAGAAAATGCACATATACGAGGGCTGAACTATTTGGTCAAGATAATGCTGCTTTCCAATTGCAAGTACATTGTAGGCGGAAAAACATGTGGATCTTGGGCTGCTTGTATGTTGGCAGATGTAAATACTAAGATAGATATATTTGAATTAGGATACTATTGAATGGAGAGCAGAGAAAATGATATTTAGTGTAGTAGTACCAGTATATAATGTAGAAAAATACATAACAGAATGTTTAGAGTCAATTCTAAAACAAATTCCTAATTCTACAAATTTTTGTGAAGTTTTGTTGATTGATGATGGATCTACTGATTCGAGCGGAGAAATATGCGATTATTATGAGAAAATGTATCCGAATATAATTAAGGTGTTTCATAATCTTAACCAAGGTCTTCTTATGACACGAAGATTCGGATATAAACAATCAAGTGGGAAATATATAATTAATTGTGATTCGGATGATACACTTGAACCGGATTTTTTTAATAGCCTAACTAATACAATTGATAGATATTCAGAGCCAGATATGATTTTGTTTAATCAAAATATTTATGATGGAGAAATTAAAAAAGTAGCATTTAAAAATGTTTTATCAGAGGAAAAAATATGTGTAGTTAAAAAACAGGATGTTTTGCGAAAATTCTTGACAGATAATAGCATAGTTAGTTTGTGTGGAGCGGTGTATAAAAGAAAGTGTATTGAGATTAATAAAGACTATTCCTTATATAAGCGTATAAGTAATGGAGAAGATAGCCTTCAAAAAATAGAATTATTTGATAATGCAGAGTCATATGTATATTTAAATAAAGCTATGTACAATTATAGAACAGGATCAGGAATGACCGCTAAATTTGATTATAATTATTATGCTTCATTCAAAGTTGTATTGGAAAATATTCTGCAAAGAAAAGAAATATGGAAATTGGAAAATTTTGATGAATTATTGGGAATAAAAGTTTTATCAATTACCGGAAGAGCCATTACGCAATCAAGATTAAATAAATGGAAGTCCTACAAAGAATATAAGAATTATTTAAAAACAATTAGAAGTGATTTTTTTGTAGAAAAGTACATTAAATATATTACAAAAGAAAAAAGAAGGCTTCAAAGGACACATATTATATTAATCTATTTGCTTAAATTTAAACTATATGGATGTATTATTGCTTTGTTAAATGTAAAAAATATTATTGAATAAATTGGTAAAAATATGAAAAGTTAAGAATAAATTTGCTAGATAAACTGTGAATTGTATTTGATACGCGGGAGAGTTTCCAGGGACGCGTTAAAGATATCTTTATTCAGGTATTAGTATATTATATTCGAGCAAATACAATGTTAAAGATATATATTTGTGGGAAAAGGATTATATATCTGAAAAGAGCATTTGTGATTACTGGTGTAGAATTTAAATATGAAATTTTTTAAAAGATTGTAAGGAAGCTGATTAAAATGGAAAAAATTTTAACGATAAGTATTGCTGCATATAATGCAGAAAAAGATATCTCTAATTGTTTGAACTCTTTGATTAATTCAAAAGAATTTTCTAAATTAGATATAATAGTAGTAAATGATGGATCTACTGATCAGACAGTTGAAATTACAAATAAATATGTTGAGAAATATAAACAATCTATTCGACTCATTAATAAAGAAAATGGCGGACATGGATCAACAATTAACACTAGTATAAAACACGCAAAGGGTAAATATTATAAAATTTTGGATTCTGACGATTGGGTGAACAGTGAAAATTTGAATAGACTTGTAGCATTTTTAGAGAAAACAGATACAGACATGGTATTAAATCCTTATGATGAGATTGAATATAATACCAGAACAAAAAAAAGGCAGATGAATCCTTGGGATAATGAGGTTAGTTATGAAGAAGTTCATGGATTGGAGGAATTGGACAAAGTTATATTATACATGCATTCGCTTACATTTCGTAGAGAAGTAATCCAGAAAATGGGGGCAATTATTGATGAAAATTGTTTTTATGTAGATATGGAATATTGTATATTTCCACTTTTGTATATAAATTCTTTTGCATGTTTAGATTATCCTGTTTATCAGTATTTACTTGGTTCTCAGACACAGAGTATGAATATGGAAAATATGATTAAACGCCGAGATCAGCATCTAAAAGTAACTAAACGACTGGTTTCATTTTATAAAAAACATGAGGATGATTTGAATATCAAGGTGAGAGAAATTGTTATATTGAGAATTAAATATGCGATTTATAATCAGTATGTAATTTATCTACATATGTCTCCTAAAGAAGCTATAAATGAAATTAAAAGATTTGATGAATGGTTAAAAAAACGGAATAAAGAGTTGTATAACGGACCTAAAGGCAAAATTATGGAATTTATTAAAATTAACAGAAAAACTGGCTATAGTTTATTTGTACCAACTACAATTTTGTTTAAGAAGATTGGAATGCTTAAGTAGTCGATTCTTTTTAATCAGAGTTATTGGAAAAAGGTAAATCAGAGTAGGATGATATGAAGAAATTAATAAAGATTAATAAAGAAACTTTATATTTAGTAGGATATTTTCTCATGGGATTATCAGCAGTGGTGATTGGAAATTCATATCTGTTTGGAGTTAATAGATTTCAAATATGTGAAGTGGTACAGTACTTATCGGCTACTATATTTTTATGGTCTTTCTGCATCGATAAATATAAAATCTTTGATTTTGTGAGTGCTTTTTTATTTGGAATTGTAATACTTATATCAGCAATTATCATGCACGATATTACTTTTGCATTATATGGAATATCAATTGTTACATCTCTTCATATTGATGTACGTAAAATTATAAAGAGTAGTGTAATAAATAATGCTATCTTTTTATGCATAGTTATTGTACCAGCTTTGTTGGGATTCATACCGGATGATATTTATTATCATGAAAATATGAAAGCACATTGTTTGGGATTTGCATATTATTCAAATGTTCCATGTGTTATTTTAATGGAAACTTTTGCAATTTATTGGCTTATTCGGTCTAAAAAGATGGAACGATTGTTCTTGATTTTAAGTTTACCTGTACATATCTTGGTATATAAAGTATGCACAGTACGTCTGGAATTCTATGTATATATTATTTTCATGTTGGCTGTTTTGATATTAGGCAGCATAAACGTGAATAAGCAGCATAAGTTTATGACCTGTATTGCTACGTTTATGTATCCACTTGCGGCAGTATCAGTAATTTTAGCATCTTTAAAATATAAGAGTTCTGCAATTATATTTGCGTTCAATGAAATGATTAATTCTAGGTTGAAATTTAATCTGCAAGGTTTTGAGCAATATGGAGTAAATTTGATAGGACAGAGAATAAAGTCTAACCAAGAATATATAGATCAAAATTTTGTTAATCATTATTTTTATATAGATTGTGGATATGTTTATATGCTCATAGGATATGGATTGATTTTATTTGCAATAATAATGTTTTTGTATACTTATCTTTCTCATTATGCTATGAAAACGAATAATATTAAATTAATTAGTTGGTGTTTTGCTATATGTGTTTTTTCAATAATTAATAATATTATGTTTAATACAGCATTGAATCCATTATTAATTTTAGGAATAAAATTATTGTTGTCCAATAAGACTTCGGATGGAAAAAGAGGATGGATGCCAAATAGAGTGGTTACAAAACGAAGACGGATCAAGATAAAACTTTGATAACACTGAGAATATTTAGAAATTAGTTTTTATAAAACACAGATTGAAAGCTAAACTTTAATCTTTAAGAAATTGAAATTTATGAAGGAATCATAATATATGGCAAATCATAAGAAAATGGTGCAAACCAGCATTAAAAAAAATTATATATATAATACGATATATCAAGTGCTCTCTTTAATCACTCCATTGATTACTGCACCATATATTTCCAGAGTATTAGGTTCAAACGGAGTTGGAATTTATAGTTACACAAATTCAATTGTGACGTATTTTACACTATTTGCAGCTTTAGGAACAGCTTCTTATGGACAGCGAGAAATAGCGATGCATCGTGATGATCCAGAAACATCTTCTAAGTTGTTTTGGGAAATTGAAATTCTTTCACTTACGACTACAGCAGTATCATTAATAGTTTGGATAGCATGGATTTTTATTTCAACACAGTATACAGCAATTTATAGTGTACTGACTTTATCTGTTTTGGCGGTTGCGTTTGATATATCCTGGTATTTTGGAGGATTTGAAAAATTTAAATATATTGTTATTCGAAATACTTTGGTGAAAATCACAGGAATTATATTACTGTTTCTTTTTGTAAAAAAAGAAACCGATATATTCTTGTATGTAGGCATTATGGCTGCTACAGGATTGATCGGTAATATTTCTATGTGGACTTATCTTCCTAAATTATTAGCGAAAGTAGAGTTTAAAACGCTTCATCCATTCAAAATCCATTTAAAGCAGACGTTCGCATACTTTATACCTACAGTTGCTACATCTGTTTATACTGTGTTAGATAAAACAATGATTGGCGCAATTACTAAGTCTGAAGAATTAAACGGTTATTATGAGCAGGCGACAAAAATTATCCGTATGATAGAGAGTCTGCTTTTTTCTTTGAATACTGTAATGGTTTCCAGACAATCGTATCTTTTTGCCGAAGGTCGGACAGAAGAAATTAAGGATAAAATTAATAAAAGCTTCGAGTTTATTTTTGCGCTTGCGGTTCCAATTATGTTTGGAATTTGGGGAGCTGCAAGGAATTTTGTTCCATGGTTTTTTGGAAATGGTTATGAACCGGTAGTTACGCTTCTGTATTTAATGAGTCCATTACCGTTGGTGATCTGTATTAGCAATATTATGGGGTCACAATATTTAACCCCTTCAGGTCAGCGTGCCAGAAGCTCCAAAGGAATTATTGCGGGAGCAGTAACCAATTTTTTGCTGAATCTGGCATTGATTTATAAATATGGTGCAAATGGTGCTACGCTTGCAAGTGTTGTGGCAGAGTGTGTCATCAGTGCTATTTATGTTCACATGAGCAAGGGATTTATAAATTGGAAAAAAATCTTGAATGTTCTTTGGAAGAAACTGCTTGCTGGTTTTGTGATGTTTTGGGCAGTATTGTTTATAGGTGGAAATTATCAGGGAAGTATAAGCATTTCTGTATGTCAGGTCATATTTGGCATGGCATTATATGGAATTATGTTAATTGTGTTAAAAGATAATGTTATTTATGATGCTTTGAAAATCATAAGAAGAAGGAAATAATACTTGAAGAATATTTTTACAGCATATTTTATGTCCGGAAGAGTGGAGGAATAAATACTAAAATGGTTGATTTAAATATAGAGTTGCCAGATGGATTTTTAGATGAGGAAGTCAGATGTGGATATACGGTAACATCAAAGATGAAAGAGGTCTGGGCAGTTGAATTAGATATTACTGCGAAAATCATAGAAGTCTGTGAAAAATATAATATAAAGATTTTTAGTGATGGTGGAACAACCCTTGGAGCTGTCCGGCACAAAGGATTTATCCCATGGGATGATGATATTGATTTTGAAATGGACCGTGAAAATTATAATAAACTGTGCGAGGTTGGAATGAAAGAATTTAAATATCCGTATTTTTTTCAGACCGAATATACAGATCCAGGTTCTTTGCGCGGACATGTTCAGATCAGAAGAACTGATACGGCAGCTATATTGGCAAATGATACTAGAAAAAATATAAAGTTTAATCAAGGTATATTTGTAGATATATTTCCATTTGATAATATCCCGGATGATGCAGAAGAAGAAAAAACACTTCGGAAAAAAGTTGCCATGCTGAAGGAAAAAGCTTATAAAACCAGCCTAGTCTGGAGTGATTTTGCATCATCAGATAATAAAATAAAACAGTTGATAAAGACATTATATTATCCACTTTATAAACTAAAAAGCAAGAGTTCTCTGTATTATTATAAAAAAATGGAAGAAGCGGCAGTAAGCTATGATTCAATAATCTGTGAAAAAAAATGTCCCTTATCATTATCTCCATTAAATACAAAGTTTTACAGATATAAAGAGGATTTTGATAAATGTGAAATGATGGATTTTGAATTCTTAAAAATACCAGTACCAGTTAATTATCATGCTATTTTATCGCGGACATATGGTGATTATATGAAATTTGTTATAGGTACTTCGCTACATGGAAACGTTTTCTTTGATACAGATAAATCATATACAGAATATACAAATAGATAGAAAGAGAAAAGGTGAGATAGTGAACAGATATTTGTTTGAAGTTTTATGTTTCATTGAGAAAAATGGGAAAAAGGAATATGGAATCAGAGAAATATCAGATGCGATTCAGATTTCGGGGAATACTGTATCTAAAAGTTTGCAAGAAGCTAAAATTTCTGGGTATATTGAGGGAAAACAGATGCTTTCTATAACTTCAAAAGGTATAGAAGCACTTGAACCCTATAGAGTTAAAAAGGCGGTGATTATGGCAGCGGGGTTTGGAGCAAGAATGATGCCTGCTACAGCTGACAGACCGAAGCCCATGGTAACGGTTAATGGCAAACGAATTATAGACACGTTGCTAGATGCACTGGTGAATGTTGGTATTAAAGATATTGTAATAATAAGGGGATATAAAAAGGAACGGTTTAATGAAATTCTTGAGAAATATCCATTTGTGCGTTTTATAGATAATGACCGGTATGATAAAGAAAATAATATATCTTCAGTGATCCTAGCTTCGAAAGAGATTAATAACGGTTATCTTTGTGAAGCGGATCTATATATTACAAATCCAGAGGTGATTAGAAAATATCAATATGTATCTAATATTTTAGGTTCCTATTCACTGGAGACAGATGATTGGTCATTCAGGATTAAAGATGGCTATATTTCGGAATATCAAAAGGGTAATACCTATTGCTATAATTATTACGGTATTTCCTACTGGACAAAGGAAGATTGTCAGAAATTGAGATCAGACTGGGCTGAAATATATAAGGACAATAAAGGTGTTTTCTGGGAGGAAGTTCCATTAATTCTCAAAAAAGAAAATTATAAAGTAGAGATAAGACAATGCAATAAACAGGATATTATGGAGATAGATAATTATTATGAACTTGCTCAATTGGATGAAACATATAGATAAGGATGATTGATATGAATATAACGATAGTAGGAGCAGGGAATATAGGGACTCAATTTGCTGCTCATTGTGCAGAAAATGGGCACAAGGTTGTAGTTTACGGCTCAAAACCGGAGAAAATAAACAAACTTTTAACAGTTGTAAATGAAGAGAATGAAATTATTCATCGTGGAATCATTGAGAAAGCAACAGATGATGAGAAGGAAGCATTTTCCAATGCTGATCTGATCTTTGTGACCATGCCTGCTACACTAATGCGGCTGAATGCACAGAAAATAGAGCCTTTTGTTAAACCAGGGCTGAAAATATGTATTGTTCCGGGCACTGGTGGTGGAGAGTGTGCATTTTATGGATGTATTAAAAAAGGTGCTACAGTTTTCGGGGTACAAAGAGTGCCAAGTGTTGCCCGCCTTATTGAATATGGAAATACTGTAAAGGCAATTGGATATAGAGATGAAATGTTTGTAGCTGCGATACCACATAAAGAGACGGGAGAATGCTGTAAGATAATTGAAAGTATTATTGGTGTTAAAACAACGCCACTTCCTAATTATTTAAATATTACACTTACTCCTTCGAACCCTATTCTTCATACCACGCGGCTCAGAAATTTGTACGGAGATTGGAAAGAAGGGGTTGTCTACAAAAAAGTTCCCCTTTTTTATGAAAACTGGAATAACGAAACGTCAGAGCTTCTTATCGCCTGTGATACAGAGGTTCAGCAATTATGCAAGACGTTGCCGTTTAACTTATCCTATGTAAAATCATTGTGTGTTCATTATGAAAGCCCGACTGCAGAAGCGATGACAAAGAAGATATCGGGAATTACCGGATTTAAGGGACTGACAAGTCCAACGAAAAAAGTAGAAGGGGGATATATCCCTGATTTTAATTCAAGATATTTTACCGCTGATTTTTCATACGGGCTGGTGATTTTAATACAGATCGCAGAGTATGTAAATATTGATGTGCCAAATATGAGGGAAACCCTTCAATGGTATCATGATCTTGTAGGTGAGAGAAAGGAATATAATTTCAAAGATTACGGGATTAATACATATCAAGATTTTGTGGATTTTTATTCACTCTAATAGTTATGAAAATGTAAATAAAAGAGATGTTACAGTTTCTTACCTTGTTGAGAATAGTATATAACTGAGGAAATAATTAAATTGGGTGAAGATATATTACTTCTTGATTTTGTAAACATATCATCAGCAAATTATTTCTTTTCTGACTTTTATGTAAGACTTAACGTAACAAGTGAAGGCGGTAACGAAAAACTATATTTGAGCAAAGAGCATAAAAGCGGCAGAGAAAATATATTCAAATCAGTTATGCGATGGATATTTTGCGAAATAACGCATGAGAGGAAGAAGAGTTAATGAAAAAAGATGAATTCAATATATTAAATAGTTTTTATAATGGTAACGTTGGACGAATTAATTGTTCTTCTGATTTAGATGTTAAAAAGTCATTACAAAAACAAGAGGTTTTCAATTATTTGATACAGGCGGGACTGATAGCGAAAAATGGATCTAAAATCACTGATACTGGGCTTGAAGCTTTGGAACCATACCGTGTAAATAATGCGGTGATTTTAGCAGCCGGGGCATCTACCCGCTTTATTCCTTTATCGTTGGAACAACCTAAGGGTTTATTTGAAGTAAAAGGAGAGAAGCTGATTGAAAGACAGATTCAGCAACTTCAGGATGCTGGAATAAAGAACATCACGATTGTGCTTGGATACAAAAAAGAAATGTTTTATTATTTGGAAGACAAATATGGAGTAAATTTTATAATTAATGAGTCTTTTAATATAAAGAATAACATAGAGAGTTTGTACCTGGCAAAAGAAAAACTAAGAAACACGTATATATGTGTAAGTGATAGCTATTTTGTTGAAAATCCTTTTAATCAATATGAGTATCAGACATTTAACGCAGGGATAAGTATTAAGAAAAAAACGAATGAGATGTATGTTGATACTGATGAAAATGGAAAAATCATTATGATGGAAAAGTACAGGGATTCAGGAAAAGTATTATTTGGACATTCGTTTTGGAATGAGGATTTCTCGAACGCTTTTATTAAACTTATGGAAGCAGACAGGACTGTCGGAAAGTATAATCAGAGCTTTTGGGAATGGATGGTTAAAGATAATCTGAATAATCTGCCATCATTCTATTTTAAAGAATATGAAGAAGGAAATATTTATGAATTTGACTATTTCGAGGATTTGCGAAGGTTTGACAGCCAGTATCAGGGACATACACATAGTGAAATTATCCACAATATTAAACTTATTTTCAGATGCGATGAAGAAGATATCGTAAATTTTCGTAATGTAAATGAGGGAATGACAAATACATCATTTATTTTTGAAATTAATGGTATGGATTACATATATCGTCATCCCGGGGATGGGACAGACAGCATTATTAGTCGTAAAAATGAAAAAAACTCTCTGATTAAAGCAAAAGAAATAGGGATTGATCCTACTTACATTTATGCTGACATTAATGAAGGATGGAAGATATCAGTATTCATATCAGAATTCAGAGAACCGGATTACAATTCATTTAAAGATTCAAAAAAAATTATAAGTGTACTCAGAAAACTTCATGGTTCGGGTATTAAAGTTGATTATGGGATGGACCCTTGGAAAGATTCTTTGAAGATTGAAAAACTACTTCGAAAAAAAGCTCCGGAATGTTTTGAAAAAAATGAGAAATTAAAAAGAAAGATTGAATTACTTTATAAAAAGACTGCTGGTGATGGGGTCGAAAAATGTTTTTGTCATGGTGATACCTATAAATCTAACTGGATGATCAAGCCAGACGGTAATGTAATACTTATTGACTGGGAATATTCAGGGTATTCTGATCCAGGAATTGATGTTGGATATTATATTGTTGATGCAATGTATGATTTCGATGAAGCAGAACGTTTTATAAAAGAATATTTACAAGATAGTTATACTGAGAAGAGATATTATCATTTTTGGGCATATACGGCTATTATTGCTTATTATTGGTACGTATGGGCATTGTATCGGGAATCCTGTGGAGCAGTTATGGGAGACGCTCTTATTAATTGGCGGGATATGGCAGAAAAGTATGCAGATCATATTTTAGACTGTGAAGGAGAATGATATATGAAGGAGAATAAACTGGTTCGAGTACTTGGATTAAAAGAATCTATCAGCATGACGATAGGAACTGTAGTAGGGGTAGGATTGTTTACCTGTGGCTCAGCACAAATTGGCTTAGTGGGATCGTGGATTATAGGATTTACATTTATAGCATTGCTGATTTCAATTTGGCCATGTCTTATTTATGGAGAGATGTCCGCTGCGTTGCCCTGTGCAGGAGGAACATATAATTATGCGAAACGAGGATTAAACAGGGTTTGGGCCAATATGGCAGGATGGCATTATATCATTTCAGTTGTAGCAATTGGTGCAGGAGAGACACTTGCATTTGCTAATTATTTTAAAATTCTATTGGAACAATTTAATCTTAACATTGCATGGCTGGATTCCCGTGTAATTGCAATTGCTCTTGTAGCTGTTTTTTTAATATTAAATTATCGAGGAATTGAACAATCCGGGAAGGCGCAGATAGCATTTATGTTTTTTTTCTGGGGCTGTTCTGTTTGTTGGTTTTTGTATATGATTCCCAAAATACATATAGAATATTTTGGCGGTATTGCAATGAATAGTCTACCACCTTTTAATGAGATGATGTATATTTTTGGACTTGTATGGTGGTGCTATACAGGATTTGAAACTTGCGTATCTATGGGAGCAGAGACGAAATATCCGCAGTATACGTTACCCAGAGCTCTTAAGATCTCTGTGTTTTTAGTATTTGCGTTAAATGCATTATTCCAGTGGTTTCTTGTTGGACTTGTTCCTAAGAAATTTTATGGTGTTTTGGCAGTGGCAGATGCGCCTTACGCTGAAGGATTAAAGGCTGTTGGACTAGTCGGATTTCCAATTATACTTTTATGTATTGGTATCGCATTTGGCGGAGATTTATCTACAATTAATCCAGGTATCGCGGCACCAGCTAGATATATTTATACAATGGCAGAAGATGGAGCCCTTCCGTCGTTTCTTAGCAAGATTCACCCTAAGTTTAAAACGCCGTATGTGGCTATAACAGGCGTTGGGCTTATTAACTTTATTTTGATCGCAACAGGATCTATAAATTATATTGCTTCTGTTTCATTGATTTCATTAGCTATATGTTATATGATTGGCTGTTTATCTTATATAGGACTTCGTAGAAGTTATCCGGATATGAAAAGGCCATATAAAGCTCCTTTAGGCGTATTAGGTTGTTTGGTTACTATTGTAATATATTGCTTTATGTTACTCTTTGCTGATAAAGTTGCCTTACTTACAGCAGGAATTATTACAATAGTATGTATTGTATTTTATTATGCATATACACATAATAAGGGACATCAGATGCTTTCAATTGAGGAAGAAATTGGTGATATTGAAGAACCAGATGTTTTAACTAAAGAAAAAATGGATAGAGAATATAATATTTGGAAAATTATTACTATAATAGTAACGATAGTTGCCTTGGGAATATATATTATTCCGATGTTGTTTTGATTATTGTGATTTTCTCCAAGTTCTGTCTTTTTTAATTAATATGATTTCAAATGCTATTTTTAAGAAACAACAAAATTTCAGGTATTGAGAATCAAAAATGATTATTATTACAGTTGTCAATGGTGAGATCGTGATGATTTTAGCTTTAAAATTACAAAATATGAGGAGTGAATGATAATGTATGATTATTTGGTAGTGGGTTCCGGCTTATACGGTACGATTTTCGCTCACGAAGCAAAAAGATCAGGAAAGACAGTTCTTGTAGTGGACAAACGGCCTAATATTGCAGGAAATGTCTATACAGAAAAAATCGAGGGAATCAATGTACATAAATACGGTGCACATATTTTCCATACAAATAATAAAAAAGTATGGAATTATGTCACACAGTTTGCGGAGTTCAACCGTTTTACAAACAGTCCGGTTGCAAACTATAAAGGAGAGTTATACAGTCTTCCTTTTAATATGTATACATTTAATAAAATGTGGGGTGTGGTAACACCGGAGGAAGCTGCAGCGAAGATTGAGGAGCAGAGAAAAGAAGCTGGAATTACAGAACCAAAGAATCTGGAAGAGCAGGCAATTTCACTGGTTGGACGTGATATTTATGAAAAGCTGATTAAGGGTTATACAGAGAAACAGTGGGGACGTGATTGTAAGGATCTTCCTTCTTTTATCATTAAACGTCTGCCTGTTCGTCTGACATTTGATAATAACTATTTCAATGCTTTGTATCAGGGGATTCCAGTTGGTGGTTACACGAAGATGGTAGCAAATCTTCTGGAGGGTATTGAGGTTCGTTTGAATACAGATTATCTGGAAAATAAAGATGAATTAGATGCATTGGCTGAAAAAGTAGTTTACACAGGTCCGATTGATGCATATTTTGATTATAAGCTTGGCACACTGGAATATCGTTCTGTGCGTTTTGAAACAGAAACTTTGGATAAATCAAATTTCCAGGGAAATGCAGCTGTGAATTATACGGATCGGGAAACTCCATGGACGCGTATCATTGAGCATAAGTGGTTTGAATTTGGTAAGGATGAGGAAGGCAATGATCTTCCCAAAACAGTGATCAGCCGGGAGTTCAGTTCTGAATGGAAACCTGGGGATGAGCCTTATTATCCGGTTAATGATGAAAAGAACGGAGCTCTTTACGCAGAGTATAAAAAGCTGGCAGAAGCTGAGACAAGTGTGATTTTTGGCGGACGTCTTGGTGAATATAAATACTATGACATGGATCAGGTTATTGCAGCTGTATTGGACCGCTGTGAAATGGAATTACATTAAAAATAGAAAATAGAGATGAACAATACTGTTAATCATAGTAACAAGTATTGATTCATATTTTAGCAAGCTTAAAAATGATGGAAGTTAGGCTTGTCAGAAAGAAAACAATAAGTGAACTAGTTACTACGTTTAAGATTTATCCGCAGGTGTTGAAGAATGTTTGCATTACAGACAAAAAGGCATCAAAGGCGGATGCGTTTGTTCAGAAGGTTGTTGCGAAAGTTGCCGATGCGTTGGGGGGATGCCAGAATATTTTTGCCAGAGAATCGGGCACAGAACCGTTGGTACATGTTATGGTAGAAGCATCAGATTATGATATCGGTCAGAAATTGGTGGATGAAATTGTTGACGTAATTAGCAGCAGAGGATATCAAATCTAAAGAAATTCAGAAACGACTCTGGTACAACCGGAGTCGTTTCTGATATTAGAAATATGAAAGAAACTGCAAGCGTTATTCACATATCGTTTGCAAAATTGGAGGACTAGAATTATGTGTGGAATCGTAGGATTTACCGGAAATCACAAGGCAGCACCTATTCTGCTAGATGGATTAGCTAAACTAGAATATCGGGGATATGATTCAGCAGGGCTTGCTGTCCGTGATGGAGAAAAGCCTGCTGAAGTTGTAAAATCAAAAGGACGATTGAGTAATTTAATTGAAAAAACAGATTCCGGAAATTCATTAAAGGGTACCTGTGGTATCGGTCATACCCGTTGGGCAACTCATGGTGAGCCGAGCCAAACAAATGCACATCCACATGTTTCTGGTAATTGTAGCAAATCTGGTTCGGGTGTAGTGGAATCGGAAGTAGTTGGGGTACATAATGGCATTATCGAGAATTATACAGAATTAAAAGAAAAGTTGTTGAAGCACGGATATACTTTTTACAGTCAGACGGATATAGAAGTTGTGATTAAACTCGTAGACTATTATTATAAAAAATATAATCTTGGGCCTGTTGATGCAATCGCAAAGACTATGGTTCGTGTCCGTGGTTCTTATGCATTGGAACTGATGTTTCGTGACTATCCGGGTGAAATTTGGGTGGCCAGAAAAGACAGTCCGATGATTATTGGCATTGCTGATGGCGAGACTTATGTGGCTTCTGATGTACCGGCAATCCTGAAATATACAAGAAATGTATATTATATTGAAAATCTGGAATTTGCAAAGCTGACACCGGGAGAGGCTCATTTTTATAATCTTGATGGTGATGAGATCGATAAGCAGACGTCAGAAATCAAGTGGGATGCAGAAGCAGCAGAAAAAGCTGGTTTTGAGCATTTTATGATGAAGGAGATCCATGAGCAGCCAAAAGCTGTAGAGGATACCATGAATTCTGTACTGAGGGATGGTGTAATCGATCTTTCACATGTGGAAATTTCCGATGAGGAAATTAAAGCTTTTGAGCAGATATATATTGTTGCCTGCGGTTCTGCATGGCATGTAGGTATGGCGGCACAGTATGTGCTGGAGGATCTAGCGGATATTCCGGTAAGAGTGGAATTAGCATCGGAATTCCGTTATCGAAAAATGCCGATCAATCCGAAAGCTCTTGTTATAGTGATCAGCCAGTCTGGTGAGACTGCAGATACTTTAGCTGCATTGCGGATGACAAAAGAAAAAGGTATCACCACGATGGCTGTTGTTAATGTAGTTGGCAGCAGTATTGCACGTGAAGCTGACAAGGTATTTTATACTTTGGCTGGGCCGGAGATTTCTGTAGCGACAACAAAGGCTTACAGTGCGCAGCTTGTAGCAATGTACTGTCTGACAATAGTGTTTGCGAAGGTTAGGGAGAAGATTACAGATGAGGAGTATAAGTACTATATTTCTGAAATACAGACTCTTCCTGAAAAAATGCAGAAGATTCTGGAGGATAAAGAACGAATCCAGTGGTTTGCTGCAAAATATGCGAATGCTCATGATGCATTTTTTGTAGGGCGTGGCATTGATTATGCAGTTTGCCTAGAAGGCAGCCTGAAGCTGAAGGAAATAAGCTATATTCATTCGGAAGCGTATGCAGCTGGTGAACTGAAGCATGGTACGATTAGTTTAATTGAACCGGAAACTTTGGTGATCGGAGTACTAACACAGAGTAATCTGCATGAAAAAACGATTTCCAATATGTTGGAGTGCAAGAGCCGAGGAGCATATCTTATGGGACTGACTACATATGGTAATTATGAGATTGAAGATCAGGTAAATTTCACAGTTTATGTGCCGAAGGTGGAGGAACATTTTATTGGCAGCCTGACGGTGATTCCGCTGCAGCTGCTAGGGTATTATGTTTCTGTGGCGAAAGGGCTGGATGTGGATAAGCCTAGAAATTTGGCGAAGAGTGTTACTGTGGAATAGTTATTCCATGGCTATAATAATATATATGGCAAAGAGAATGTAACCAGTAGAACGCAAGTGCCTTTTTATATCGGCAAACGTGTGCCATAATCATACTCAACAAAATCCATAGTCAAAATAGTTTAGGACTCAATTTTTTAATTAGTCATAATCAGAAGAGAGTATGGATTCACAAACCAATCTTGTGGCTTGGCAGATCAGGATTTCAGCATTGGGGAGAGTTGCTCCACGATGGACAAAGTTACCCGAAGGGAATATTTGCGAATAATCTGTGGTCAACAGGAATTTCCAAGTTTCAATGGGGCTAGAGATAGTAAGGAAAAATTATTCCGCGTTGCGAGTTCACTAGGAATTTCAATTGGAAATATTGAACAGTTGCTGGTAAGACAATTTATTATAAAAAAAGGAAGAGGACTATCAAACAATAGCTAGACTTGTTCGCATGATTGCAGAGCAATGATAGGCAACTTTACGAAAAAAAGGGTTCATAGTATCATTATTATATATATAATTGATGCTATGGAACCTTTTGAACATAACAGGCATATAAAGTGGTGATTTTAGTGAATACAATTTATCGGATTCGTGAAAGTTTACAATGGAATCAGGAAAAAATGGCTGATGAGATGAACGTTACAGTTGTTATGTATTGGGTGGGATATGTGTATCGATACTGGCATTATGTAACAGGTGAATCAAGCAGAGAGATTTATCGTCAGGCTCCGGCAAAAACCATGAATGTAAATTACCTGATGTTTCACACGATGGATCCGGAGATGGCGGTGGAGGATCTTAAGGAAATCTACAGGCAAAAAGGGGTGTGTAAAATATGAGTGCATCGCAGATCGAGCAATATAAAAAAAATTGATGCACTGCTGATAAAAAATCAAAAAGCTGACAGAAGTACGAACCTGTGTCATTGTAAAAGCAGGTTTATTCTGTCAGCTTTTTTATGTAAGTATAATTCGTGCAGCAGAGGATGCTCTGTGAAATTATACCAGTTTATTTAATTTTTCAATAATTTCTGTAAGTTCTTCTCTGGAATATCCGCCGAAGCTTACCAGCGCACGTAATGGCATGGAGTCGGTCATGGCTTCTGTCATTTCTTCGGTGACAGCTTCGGAAGCGGCTTCAGAAGAGGACTCTTCACCAACGTTCATGGCTGAGATATATTTTGCTGTCAGTTCTTTTGCTGTTTCGCTTGTTTTTGGGTTGCGGAACAGTTCGCCCAGGGTGGTGTTCATATGAACATGCATCGGAAGCTCCTGGCTGCTGTTCAGATGGATCCTGCCTTCAAGATGGATATCTCTGGAAGAGGTACCGACAAGGAGCTTATATTCGCCGCTGGCTGCGAACCAGTCGTGAAGCTCTGTATTGTACCATGCGAAGCTTCTCTTGTCCAGCTCCATGGTTACTGTTTTGGTTTCGCCTGGATTCAGGAAAACCTTTTCGAAGCCCTTGAGCTCTTTTTCCGGGCGGATTGCGGAACTGGTACAGTCTTTGACATAGAGCTGTACGACTTCTTTTCCTGCCATATTTCCTGTGTTTGTTACATCAACCGAAACGGTGATGGTGTCTTTGTCTGTAGGATTTTCATTGGAGATCTTCAGGTCGCTGCAGGCAAAGGTAGTGTAGGAGAGTCCATAGCCAAACGGATATGCTACACCCATCTCTTTTGTATCGTAGTAGCGATAGCCTACGAATACGCCTTCACGGTATTCAACCTTTTCACCACCGCCGAAGTTCAGGTAGGATGGATTGTCGGAGAGCTTGAGCGGCATTGTCTCGGCAAGCTTGCCGCTGGGATTTACTTTTCCGTAAAGGATGTTTGCGACAGCGGTACCGCCTGCCTGACCGCCGAGGTATGCTTCCAGAAGGCCTTTTATATCATTGAGCCATGGCAGCTCCACGGGGGAACCGTTGTGGAGGACGATCACGGTATTCGGCTGTACTTTAAGGATCTCAGCAATGAGACGATTCTGGCATTCAGGAAGCCTCATGTGGGAACGGTCGTATCCTTCAGATTCAAAGCTATCCGGAAGTCCGGCGAAGATCACAACCTTGTCAGCGGCGGCAGCAGTTTTGATCGCTTCAGCTGCAAGTGCGTCATCGTAGAGATCTTTGTCTGCAGGAAAACCTTCTGCATAAGTAACCTGTGCATCGGAAGGAACGGAATCCAGTGCGTTTGTGATCTTGAAGCAGTTGATATGAGAGCTTCCGCCGCCCTGGAAACGAGGCTTCTTTGCAAAACCACCGATGAAAGCAATTTTCTCGGATGCTTTCAGAGGGAGGATCTGCTCATCGTTTTTCAGAAGAACCATAGATTCTTCGGCAATGTGGCGTGCTTCTTCATGGTCTTTTTCCATGGTGAATTCCTGCGGTGCCCGGTTGTCTGCATATTCAAAAATTATGCGTAAAATGCGTTCAACAGCCTGGTCAAGAATGTCTTCCTTGAGGGAACCGTCTTTTACGGCCTGTACGATGAGGGCATCGTTGACCCCATTGGAGGAAGGCATTTCCAGCTCAAGACCTGCCTCAAGACCTTTGACGCGGTCATTGACTGCGCCCCAGTCGGACATTACATAGCCCTTGAAGCCCCAGTCGCCGCGGAGAACATCTGTGAGAAGCCATTTATTCTCAGATGCGAAAGTGCCGTTGATCTGGTTGTAGGAGCACATGAAGGTGTATGGCTGAGCTTTTTTTACTGCGGTTTCGAATGCAGGGAAATAGATCTCACGTAAAGTGCGCTCATCAGCCTCGGAAGAATTGCTCATGCGGTGATATTCCTGGTTGTTTGCTGCAAAGTGCTTGATAGAGGTTCCTACATGCTGGGACTGTACTCCGTTTATAAAAGCGGCTGCGATCTCACCTGCGAGATATGGATCCTCGGAATAATATTCGAAGTTTCTTCCGCAGAGAGGAGAACGTTTGATGTTTACGGCCGGTCCGAGAACTATGGATACATCGTTGGCCTGAGCTTCTTTTCCGATGGTTTTGCCCATTTCTTCCATCAGCTTGCGGTCAAAGGAGCAGGCGCTTAAAGCGGCCGGCGGGAAGCAGACGGCTTTGATGCTGTCATTCATTCCAAGATGATCGCCCTTATCATCCTGCTTACGAAGTCCGTGAGGGCCGTCGCTGACCATTACTTCCGGGATCCCCAAGCGTTCCACATGTTTCAGATGCCAGAAATCAAGACCTGAGCACATGCCGGCTTTTTCTTCCAGTGTCATCTGGCTTACGATTTTTTTCAGATCACGTTTCATTAAAAATACCTCCGAAATGTTTTTCTTACTATGAACTATAGCATGTTTTGCTGGTAAAATATAACAAAAATTTGTTAAAAATAAAAAATATTGCAGTTTAGCCGAATCAAGTAAGTCCCCTGCTTCAATTGCGAATATCCGCATGCCTCTCACATTTTCAGGAATATAAAAACGATATGCAGGTTGATTGACAGAGCGGTGAGAGATATCTTTTTCTGGCTTTTGTGGGAAGAGTGTAGTAATATAGGTAGGAATAATGACAGAGCTGCCGGGCAGAAGAATGGTCGACTGTCTGGCTTAGGTGAAAGGACTTATAATGAAAGACATCATATCAAGTATTATTACAAGTGTACTGACAGCTTTGTACCAGCCATTTTGGTTTTCTGTGATCCTGTCTGTGATGGTACTGTTTTTTTATCTCTTTGCCTACCATAATGAGACAGGTGGAAGGGGAATCAGGGGAGCTTTTTCCGTGTGGTGGCAGTATTTCAGAGGAAATGCTTTTTTTCGGAAGCTGTTTTTTCTGACCTTTTATACAACCATGATCTTGTTTCGCACGCTGCTGAACCGGGATATGTGGATGAATCCCCTTTCGGATGTGATGGCGAACTGGTGGATCTGGAAATACGGAGAGGATGGTACCAGATATCTCACAACTGAGTGTATTGAGAATCTGATGCTGTTCATTCCGTTCACGATCCTGCTGTTCTGGATCGCAGGAAAGAAAATATTGAAAAAAACAACATTCTTGAATATTGTGTGGACCGGACTTAAGATTACCTTTGTATTCTCACTGTCCATTGAACTTCTGCAGCTTTTCCTGAGGCTTGGGACGTTCCAGGTTTCTGATCTGACATATAATACTCTTGGAGGAGGTATTGGCGGGGCTGTGTACTGGATTGGTCATCAGCTTTCAGTCAGGCGGGGAGCCGAATAATGTCTGCCGCAGATAGCAGGAAGACAGAGAAACGGATCAGCCCGGATTGCTGTTCGAGAGTGATACTTTGAAATTTTTGTAGTTACTGTTCACTGGTAATATTCCGCGAGGTGTTTTTTGTGAGCGAAGGTCACAGAAAACCCG
>OMGQ01000163.1_pt1 | contig 91996 bp, 101 predicted proteins | sample 1646071 | NCBI WGS metagenome assembly OMGQ01 (sample SAMN05578585, study PRJEB25193) | human gut metagenome | biome: Human Microbiome; feature: human-associated habitat; material: feces | host: Homo sapiens | place: USA:Birmingham
GTGTTCAACAGGGGGATCTTTTCACCGCTTGTGCCGAGTTCTCTTAAACCAAGGTTTAGGATTGAAATGATGACGCCGGAAACTTCTTATAAAGCGTGGAAACAGCCACATCATAGATGATTGCAACCTGCTTACGGGGGATACCCTTCTCCAGCAATCGCCGCATTTGCTGCCATGTTTCTTCTTGGTATTTAGGCCGACGCCCACCTATACGACCTTCTGCGCGAGCTACATCAAGTCCAGCGCGTGTACGTTCAACGATAAGCTCACGTTCCATTTCTGCCAGCGCGCCCATTACGTGAAAGAAAAAGCGCCCCATGGGGGTACTGGTGTCGATGGAGTCAGTGAGACTCCGGAAGTTAATGCCCCTGTCACGCAGCTCTTCCACCAGCACAACTAAGTGACGCATGCTGCGCCCAAGACGATCTAACTTCCATACGACCAGGGTGTCACCTCTGGAAAGCATACGGAGAACCTTTTTTAACCCAGGGCGTTCAGCCTTTTTGCCGCTCGCCTTGTCCTCAAAAATTAGCTCACATCCTGCGCTTTCAAGGGCATTTCGTTGCAAAGCAGTGTTTTGTTCATTTGTTGATACGCGCACATAGCCAATTAGCATATTTTCTGCTCACCATAGTTATTCATAGCAAGCTGCGGATTTTAATTAACAGAAACCAGTGTGTGTGGAAATCACAAAGTGCATACCGTGTCCCAATGATGTTTTATTAAAAAGCGGGGATACTTTAATGTTTGATTTTACGATAATTTTTATAACCATCCTTGGCGGGGTGCATTCGTTTCTGAATGGGGTTCGTGAAAAACGTTACGAAGCGTCATGCAGGCAATTGCTGGCCGAGTGTCTTGCTGCCGTACTTGCAGGCTTTATAGGCATGTGTTTCGCGGAATATAAGGGTATGGATGAAAGTCTTCAGAATTGCGTGACTATTATTTGCAGCATCAATAACAGGCTCATTCTTGAAAAGTTACAAAGGATTATCGATTCGCACCTCAATAGAAATGCCTCTTAAGCAACAAATGACCGGTTGAGAAGTTACTTTGCATACCATTACCTCCTGACAACGTAGGAGGGAACTTGTGCTTGACACACAGGAATTAGCTCCAGTTGCTATTGCGCTCCTGCTTTCAGTAATTGGTGGGATAGGCACGTTCCTGATGGATGTCCGAGACGGTCGCCAGTCTGGCAATTTGTTAGGATTGGTTACGGAGATCTTTGTTGCAGTGACAGCTGGCGCGGTGGCGTACCTATTGGGGCAACACGAGGGCTGGGAGTTATCAATTACGTACTTAATGGTAACGATAGCCAGCAATAACGGTCATGAGGTGATTTCAGGGATGAAACGAGTGAATATCGATAGCATTCTGAATGTTCTTACAAGTTTGGTGAAAAAGGGAGGCGGGAAATGATTGGCTGGGGTGTATGCGTTCTTGCGTTAGCCTTAGCCGATCGCTATTTGCTAAAACGCAAGGACATCACGCATTTAGAACTTGGTGATGTGGAAATTAAACCGGGTTTCATCCGGGTGCCGTTCAAATACCGGTCTAAATTCCCGTTTTTGCGCGGCGCAACGGTCAGATATTGGATCCGCGATGTTCAGAAGCCGACGACAGTGATTGAAGGCGAACAACGTTGTCTGACGTCGGCTGAACAGGGCGAAAACAGTGAATGGTTGTACATACCCACTGAATATATGGGTAAAGGAGAGCGACTGTGGCATTTCAACGTCATGGTTACGCATGGCGACTCGTTCATTAACCCGTTGTATCGGATTTTCCCTGTTACTCAGCAAATCCGCAGAAGTTACGTAATAAATCTCGCACAGGATGTGTCAGATGACGAAAAATAAGTATGCAACGGTCGATTTTGACCAGGTTAATGAAAAGGGGCTGAAATCCCTTATCGCGGCGATCAATAAAACCGGGGTTACGGTAATTGAGGTTGACTCCAGCAACCGCGCAACAACGAAAGATGGCGTTAAAGTTAAAACCGCAAAGCTGGTTCTTAACGACGGACAAATCCTTGCCATACAGGTAAACGATACTGGCGATATATCGTCTGTGAAACTGAATGGAAAAGCTATTCCTAACGCTCAGTCGCCGGATATCAAGACGCTTGGTACCGTCATGGGACAGGCGGCCCGCAAAAACTCCGCAAAATTCCAGAAATCACTGATCGCCAAAGCGAAGCGTGTAGCCAATCCGGTAGACAAGAAACCGGCAGTTAAATCCAACTTTCAGCGCCTGCAAGAAGCAAAACAGCGGAATGCTCAGGTGGTTGCCGCTTATAAGTCCGCGCAGAATTCGGTGTCTTTCAATCAACAGCAGATCACTGATTTGCGGGCGAAGCTGGATAAGGAGACAGGCCGACTCAATAACGAAAAGGCCCGAAATGGCGAACTCAAACGCCGTCTTAAGCAACTGAAAGCAGGAAATTAACATGGAACAGTTCAATATCAATAAAGGGGTGACGATCAAGCCTGGGCTTGACGTGCTTCCCCCGCCAGTGACTGATGATGAATATCGCGCATTAATGGCCGGTGAGGACCGCTATCTGATGACGGAATCCAACACCCTGGAGGAAATCGAGGCTACGTTCTTCTATGACACGCCGATCCACTGGTGTGCTACGGATTTACTGGAGGCGATTAGTTCTACTCGTTTGCAATTACACCGGACCATGCAGGCATTTGTCCGGGCATTGAACCAGAAGCTGAATGGTACCGGAATCTCTGCGGGGAGTGATAAAACGGGGGATGTGGCCCAGAGCGGCGCGCGCGCGATCGGCGGCGCTGAAATTGGCCGGGCACGTAACGTTAACGGGCTGCCGGTCCTGCCAGCCATTATTCCGCTCAGTGATGGTCAGACTATCAGCATTCTGTTTCATAGCCCGACAGCGGAAAACCGGATCACCAATAGCGATACGCTGGTTGCTTTCCAGTTCTTACTGAATAAAAAAGACGTTACTCACACCGTTGCTCCGATGAGTGGACGTGATATGACGCTGGCGCAGGTCACCATGAAACTTGCCAACCTTGCAGAGAAAAACTCGGCAAAATTCCAGCGTGCGCAGAAGAAGAAAAAAGCCCTTGTTGATGAAATAACCCAACTACAGGCTGACAGTGACCAGAAAGAGGATGCCATGAGCGACCTCGCGGATCAGGTGGCAGCGGTAGAAGGGCAGAAGGCAGATCTGGAGCAGAAAATTAACGCTGTTGCATCGGAAGCGGATTCTCTTTATGAAGAGAATGAGCGTTTGCAGACGGAGATTGATCAGCTCAATCGCACTGGTGGGCGCGATACCATTGCTCCAGCGGGGATGACTGGTGGGCACTCTCGCGCGCTGACGGATCGCCTTGCCAGTATCAAAAATCGTATGCATATGGACGGGGAAGCGACGCTCAGTAATGGTGCATCAATGAAGCAATTCATTGGGGATGGCGAAGGGTATATCCAGTTAACCGATCCGGATGGCAGCGTATACATGATCAAGGCTAAATCCATACAGGGTGTGGACATGGCAGATGCGATCGGCAAGCTGTTTAAAGCCTATAAAGCGGGTAATGTATCGGAATACCTGGTCCAACCAGAAGAACATAAACCGGAAAACGTCGAACCTGAACCAGCGGAGGATACCGGTAGCTCTTCGCCTGAACCAGAAGTCTCTGTAGGTGCATATCGATATGCCCTGCAAATGCGTCCGGCGGCCCCTGGCGCAATACCTGAAGGTAACAAAGCAATTCTGCCGCGCCCTGATGAAGGTGACCCGTATTATGAATATGCACGCTACGGCATTGCTACTTACGATACCCCGCTTTCTGATCAGCAAATGAGTGAGTACGACCTGAAGTTATTGCCTCGCGAGGATTCTTTCGACTTCCTGGCGAAGACACTTACTAATGGTCCGTTTGGCAAATATGCACAAAAAGCTCTGGAGCTGGCCACCAGCTCACCAGACGAGTTCCGCGTAATGCTGAAAACTCAGTTTCAAAAAACTTTCCCCAATATTGCGTTTCCGGGGGGCGCTGGCACCGAGAAAATGGTGCAGAGCATGATCAATGCATTGCAGGCCGAAGTCGGTGAGATTACTCAGCCAGAACCTGCCCCGGCACAGCCTGATGAAACGGTTAGCGAAGCAGATGCAGAGGCTAATAAAGCCATTGAATATCTCAATAACGTGATGGATATGCAAAGCACTGACATGGCGGAGATCCGTAACGCCCGGGGTAATGTCCGGGAAGCGATTGCAGCCCTTCAGGCTGCCGGGCGTTTTGAGGAAAACGAAGAGCTGGTTAATGGCGCTGCTCGCCACCTGGCTGATCTGCTGGTAGCAATCCAGAAAGCGGGGGTAGCGGCATGACACTATCAGCTATTGAGTTAATGGACCTCAGCGACAAGTTGGATTCTCTGATGTCCAAAGCTGCTACCGCGAGTGGCATGGAGTTGCTGGATATCAGCGATGAAATTGACCAGATCATGCAACAGATGGGGTACGGCGCGTCCGGCGGTGGTAGTGGCGAGGAAAAACAACCTTCGGAACATGATGGTGTGCCAAAACTGGTTGCTGATTTCCTGGCTGATAAATTCGTCGATCAGAGCACAGATGCATTTATCGGTACCTTGCAGGACTTGAGTCAATATGTTGGCACATACATCGACCTGGACCAGGTTAAACAGCACACGGCGGCATGGATAGCCGCCAACATTAAAGAGGCAGCATAAGGCGTAACAGGGATGAGCTTAAGCGATCAGGTGGTAATGGCCACCAGCATAGAAACGCTGATCGAGCTGCTAAAGAACCTGCCCGATTATGGGCGGGTTTCGTATGTGGTGACAGCGAAGGGAGACGAGGTAAAAACGGCATTTGATATCGTCGATGCCTCAGCTCTTTTGGTATCCAATACTCTGGATGGGAAAATTAATCCAGACTATCCCCAGGAACTTCAGCCGCGCGACCGGACCCGCGCATCCAGCCTTCTTCAGGTCAACCAGATATCCAAGGATTTGCGTCCTGCCCAGCTTACCGACTCCGGTTTATCCAGCCATGGCGCGCCGATAATTGGTGAGGACAATGCCGTTGAGTCAGGTAATGGGCGGACCATGGGGATCATTAAAGCCTATCAGGACGGTAATGCGGATCGGTATCGGGAGTACCTGATTGAACATGCGACCGAATTCGGCATACGACCTGAAAAGGTTGAATCAATGACGGCTCCGGTACTGGTGCGCCGCCGGTTAACGAAGGTTGACCGTGTTCAGTTTGCCAAGGACTCAAATATTTCTGATCTCCAGGAAATGGCAGCCAGTGAAAAGGCTTTTGTTGATGCCGACAGCATAACTCCGGCGATGATGGCGCTGTTTAACCCGTCAGAAAGCGGAGATCTGCTTAGCCGCAGTAATGACGCGTTTATTCGCGGATTCATGACGCAAGTTGGTGCTACACAGGCGGCTGGACTTGTAACTGAAGATGGGCGACCAACACGGCAACTTGTTGACCGGATACAAAACGCGATCTTTGCCAAGGCATATAAGGATGCGCGCTTGGTAAGGATGGTTGCAGAAGAACCTGATCCGGATATGCGTAATGTTCTGACGGCGCTTAATGCGGCGGCCAATGATTTTGTCCAGATGCAGGCTTTATCAGGAGAAGCGCACAAGCAGGCTGTGACAACTATCGTTGATAGCATTGAAACAGCGGATAGCCTCGATAAAAAGGCGCTGGCGGCATTGAAAGATGCGGTAGACCTGGTAAGGCAATCGAAGGAGTCAGGCCAACATATTACCGATGTTATTGCTCAGGGGGATATGTTCAGCGAAACAGCCCCGGAAGTGAAAGCTCTCGCGTTGTTCATTGTCGCGAATAACCGTAGCGCGAAGCGTATGGCCACCGCCTTTAAATTGATGGCTCAACGTATCAATGATGAGTTACAGCACCAGGGCCAGGCGCTGGGGGATATGTTTGGCGGTGGTGATGTGTCGTTACAGGATATCCTTCGCCAGGTGTCTCAGGAACTGGAAAACGAAGGCATTCAAGGGATATCCGGCGGTCTTTTCGAGTCCGTTTCCGGCGGTAGTTACAACGGTGTTGCTCCATATACCAGTTTGCTATTACATCGTGCATCCGGCATCAAAGACATTATTCATCTGATCAGGCTGCTTTCCCGTACAGATCCCCAGGATGAACAGCTTGTACAAGTGCTTGCGCATTTTGTTCGAATGCCTGTTGCCGACGTGAAAAAATGGTGCCGATTATTCGGTATCAGCAATTCGTTACTTCGCGGCTTGTTAAATCACGCATCCACTCTTGGGCGCGATGGCTTTGACGAGATAGCGCAGGCGATAAAAAACGGAGATATGCCACCAGCTATTGACTGGTTTTCCATTCGCCCAACCAGGGTGAAAGCATTCCTTAGCGCGGCGCATTCGGCATCACCATTGACAGAAATGGTTCAGAGGTTGTCGCTCATATTCACAGACCATACCGCGTTGGGTGATCTGACTCTGGACGAGATGAAAGAAGCCTCCATTCAGTGGGCCGATCAACAAAATGAGGTTAACTCAGACTTCTTGCCAGCATTCAGGAAAGCCGTTAGTAAAGCGGATGATGCCCGTGGAATTCTGAAGGCATTTAAGGCATTGAAAAGTCGGGTTAATAAACATCTCGGGGATATTGATGGGGTAACGACGGAAGGCCGGGATATCCTAAAAGAGCACGGCATAACGCCAGAGTTTATTGATGAGATCAGGACTGATATGCAGCGTGAGGTAGTATCGTCCCTGCAAATCGTAGCCAGAGCGTTGGCGGATGCTAATCCGAAGAGTGCGGCCATTGTTAACCGGGTTATTGGTGATATTGAAGCATCGGAGGGCATGGGGGCGCTGAAACTCTTCCTTTCGCGAGCGTTTAATCCTAACGGCAATATTCTCCCTGGCATTATTGGTGAGGCTAAAAAGTATGTCAGTGAAGAAGAACTTGAGCAGCTTGACCAACTACTTAAGCGATTCTCATATAACCCGCAGACACGCTGGCAAATGAATCAGCGAAGTATGGGTTCGGTCCACGAGAAAGTGTTATCTGCCATGAACAGTGCGATCGCCAACTCATCCGTATCTGAAGAAAAAGCTCTTGAGTGGGCCGACTCTTTTATCACGGAAGAAGTGGAAGAAGCCCGCGCTGGACAGAATGGTGGGATAGACCTGCGCAAGGAACTTGCTGATATTTATCGCCTGACCGGCGGTAAAATTTCGACCTTATCAAAGGTGGTTCACCACCAGGGAAGGGCATATGCAAATCTTAATGGTGTTGTTGCTGTCAATTTGAACGATGAAAATGCAAGAGCACTGTGGCACGAGCTGGGTCATCATCTTGAGTACAGTAACCCTGGTTTGTTAGAGAAAGCCCGGTCATTCCTGAAGGCCAATGTTGAAGGGGATAAGCCATCTTTCGTTAATATCGGTGGGCGTGGCAAGCCTGAATGGTGCTTCAGATCTCGATTGAGTAATATTTATATGGCGAAGGTATACCCGCCAGCCTCAGTAAGTAACACCGGGAAAATTCGGCAGAAATCACCGACTATTTCCAAAACGTCAGCAACGGAAGTATTCTCTATGGCTCTTCAGTTGTATCATGACAAAGAGGCCGCTGCCGCATCACTGATGAATGGTGACGGATTGCTGGAACTGTTATTAGGTGTGGCAAAGGAGCTAAATAATGCAGATTAAAATCGCAGCGCCATTAGGCGGAGATGCCATTATCGAATTTGATGATAATGAAGAAGTTTCCGGGCGTTTAAGCATTATCTCCGGTGACATTACCGAGGACATGATCGCTGAAGCCATAGCTGGAGCAAATCCCAATAGCTATATGGGATTCGTTAACACCCTTGATGCTCCCGCAAGTGATGTTCTCCGAACGCTGCATCTTTACGCTGGCTGGTTTGTTGATTGGCCAGCAGTAGATGGTGGCGATGAGGACGACGACGACGACGATGATTTTGGTGATCATGTAGACCAGATCGTATATTGAAGAAATCCCGCCAATCGGCGGGATTTTTACCTCACGAGAAGCTCTTTTCTGATGTCAGCCAACAGTGCTCGTGCAAATCTCTTGGTGGTTTTTCGACAAATGCCTCTTCAGCCACATCCCGCCAGGGAATTTGTTTAGCCCATTCAGCTATAGCGTTATGGTTTGCTGAGAATAACGGTATTGTATAGGCTTTCAGCCAGTCTAATGTGCTGGAGTTGTGTTTTTGAGCGTGATGTTTCGCATGGTGTTTGGCGATCACGATCGTAGGCACTACCCATTTACTACCGTCAGTCATTGTGAAGTGCATATTACGGGGAACAGATGATTTTTCCATCAACTCCCGAATCCCAGGGAATTTCCCCAAGATCAATCGGCGATATTTATCGCTATTGCACCCACCAAACTCTTTGGCTTTATATTCAAGATATGCTTCAGAAACGAGAGGTGAATCCTCTGTGCTGAGAGTTATAGCCGTGAAAATACCAGCAGGAGTGTTCTCACTATGGGCCAACCGGTGATGCGAATCATAAAAATACCCTTTCTCTCGTTCCGATGGTTTCGACAGCAACAGCAGGCGCGAATCATAACCGGTCAAATTGCCTGTTATCACAGCATGAGCGCGGTCGCTGATTTCTGCCGCGTTAATAACGATGAAAAGATCATGCGGCCCAGTAAAACCAGCCAGAGATTCTTCGTTATTCAGACAATAGTTTAAATATACACATCCCCATGCTTCACTGATATGTACCAACCCTTTTTCAGGGTGCAGTTTGAAATGATTGCCAAGAAAAGGGTGTTTCTTGATAACCTGCGCCCAATAACAGCACATATAGTCAATTATATTGTTTCGACTATCGTTAATAGCAGGAGAAACAACCACTGTACGGGAACACGAATACAGTATTGTTTGCAGGATGCTAATCACTGCCACAATAGAGGTTTCCCCAATACCATGTGGTGTGGTGGCAGTGACTTTGGCTCCGGTGTTCTTTATCGCGTTAATAATTTTTGCTTGATGAGGTGTTAACTCAATATCAAGCAACTCTTTCGCTGCCAGTTCCCAATTGTCTTTATACTGTTCTATCAGTGCTAACCAGGCAGGTTCATTCTGTATACGATTAGTCACTTTCCACCTCTTCCGTGGTGTTTTCTTGCAGTTCTGTTAATGCAGCACGACACAGGTTCCGGGCCTTGGCTATAGCCACACTTTTGACTTCATCTGTCATCGTGCAGGTAATGTACTGATCGAGTTCTTCAGCGCGGATGATGCTTTTGCCAATCAGAAACTGTATTTGCCAGAGCAGATCGGCATCCATAATCAGAATTTCTGCCGGGCCTTCAGGGCCAGCCGGGAAGGAAACATAAGACTGTTTGCCAAGGCCGATAACTCGACAACTTGCTTCAAGAATTGCGCGCTTGAGGTCTGACTTTGTAACTGAAACAGGTTGATTTTCACCTGCGATTACGCCGTTGACATGGATGTGGAAGGGCATGTAGCTTGAAATTCGCTCTACTTTCCATACGCCAGCAAGCGATCCTTCATGCAGCACAATGGGGGTAACAGCGAGTTTCATCTCACCATATAACTGCTGGCAGATAGCTGGATTGCTGAATACATCCAAAGGTTCACACTCAAACAGCGGTGCAATCTGCATGAGGTCCATCATGGTCATACCTGGGGTACGAGCGGTAATGAATCTGCGCATGCCAGTATCCATTGTTCGCCAGATAGCTACACCATGCTTTTTGCTCACTTCTTCAGTAAAGCCAAGGTGGCACATGATGGTTTTTTCGATAGCCAGATCAGAGATAGAAACCTTTTCGCCTGGCACTCCATCATTATTGATGGTCACTTCGACACTCTGGCCATTACGTAGGCGGTATTGAATGGTTTTAGTATTTTGTGCTGTCATAGTCTTTTCTCTGCTTAAAAACTGATGTATTGCGCCTTCAGGTTGGTTAGGAATGTTTTCCCACCAGCGAAAGCAATATCTCGGGGTGTTCTATTCGTTAAAAGCGCGTGCCATTGCCAACTTTGGCGTTTTTGAGCGAGTTCGTGCTTTTGTCGGCGTCTGGACCACCGCTTTTCTTTCAGTCGTTTTTTACACATTCAAAACGGAATATCGTCGTCAAAGTCCATTGGAGGTTCGTTATTGGCGTTGCTCTGAGGTTTACCGCCACCACTGTATTGCTGGTGGTTTTGAGGTTGGTTTGATTGCCCCCAGCCATTTGGGGACTGTGAATCGTCACGGCGAGCGCCGATCATTTGCATGGTGCCGCCCTGGCTGACGATAATTTCCGTCGTGTAACGTTCTACACCGGCGTCATCTGTCCACTTACGGGTTTTAAGTTTCCCTTCGATGTAGACCTGAGAACCTTTTCGTAAATATTCACTCGCAATTTCAGCAAGTTTCCCGAACAAAACGACTTTATGCCATTCTGTTTGCTCTTTCTGTTGGCCCGTTTGCTTGTCGCGCCATGATTCATTCGTTGCGATGCTGAGTCTTCCGACCGCGCCGCCATTTGGTATATACCTGATCTCCGGGTCTTGCCCCAGGGTACCAATCAGGATGACTTTGTTTACACCGCGTTGTGCCACTTATCTTACCTAATAAAATAAATTAATTAGAGCAATAATGTATATCTTTGAAACGTAGCTAACAAGTGATTTGCATTATCCTGTGCCTTCTAAAGGGATCGAGTCAGTCGGTATTGGCTGTGAATGGGTGTTTGTCCTGGAGCGTAAAAAATTCGCTTATGAGGTCTTTATGAAGGGAAAAACAGCCGCAGGAGGCGGTGCAATTTGCGCTATCGCGATGATGATTACCATCGTGATGGGTAATGGCAATGTGCGAACCAACCAGGCGGGGCTTGAGCTTATCGGAAACGCTGAAGGTTGCCGACGTGATCCATACAAGTGCCCGGCGGGTGTATGGACTGACGGGATTGGTAATACACACGGGGTAACGCCAGGCGTGCGAAAAACCGACCAGCAAATCGCCGCTGATTGGGAAAAGAATATCCTGATCGCTGAACGCTGTATTAACCAGCACTTCCGGGGCAAAGACATGCCCGATAATGCCTTCAGCGCAATGACAAGCGCGGCATTCAATATGGGATGCAATAGTTTACGGACCTACTACAGCAAAGCGCGAGGCATGCGAGTCGAAACGTCCATCCACAAGTGGGCGCAGAAAGGGGAATGGGTGAATATGTGTAACCATCTCCCTGATTTTGTGAACAGTAACGGCGTCCCCCTGCCCGGGTTAAAGATTCGCCGTGAAGAAGAACGCCAGCTTTGCCTGACGGGGCTTGTCAATGAATAAACTCCGGCAGCTCCGCCGACTTTCGACAATGAAGTTATCGCTGGCGGCGATAGTTTTTGACTCGATTTTCATGGCGGTATATGTGCTCAATGAGACGTGGCCACTGGAACCGCTATTATATGCCGGGCTTCGGCTGTGCCTGACATTTTTGAGCATGGCTGCAAGATTGATGCAGCAGAAAGAAACCGCTTCAGATTGCCCACGTCGCGCGGTGCGCAAATATATGGCACGCAGACGAAGGCGATAATAGTTAACGATAACCCCGGCAGCCGCCGGGGTTATTTTTGGTGGTTATTTAAACGGATTGATTGAATTATTAAACGTGATGATGCTTGTCTCACGCGGTGCCTGGACGTTAGCCGCTTGCGGAACCTCCTTAATTTTCTTGGTGACAGGCAAGTTGCGTGCTCCAACTTTGATCAGAGATTCGAAAAGTGTGGCAACGATTTTTGCATCACCAGGTTCTTTGAGGCGGAATGCGTCTTTTTGGGCTGCGGAGACGAAGATTGGGAGGTTATCCAGTTCGTCTTGCATCGCTGCCAGCACATCGTCGCGGATACCCGCTGTTTTCTCCAGCAAAGCGATTCGCGCTTCAGCATCTGCGATCTTGGCCATTGCTTCGAGGTGGCGGCCCTGGCTTTCGAGTAGTGCGGTTTCCAGTTCTGCCGTACGCTCTGTCGCCTCCACCATCATTTCCAGTTCAGCCATTTTGCCGTAATGGGATATAACTGCCTGCACTGACTCGTCGGAGTACCCATGCGCCGCCAGGGACTCTGCCAGTAGAGATTTAGAATCCGCGCTTTCAAACATTCCGGCGCTGGCAGGATGATCCAGACTGATATAGTTCGGCGTTGTCACATAATCCACACCATGGAAGCTGGTGGTTACAGCGATTTTCCCGGACTCACGCCCGCCAGTGGCCCAGCTCCAGCCACCAGCTCGGCTTTCGATCATCGCGGCGACAATTTTACCCGGCTCTGTGTTAAGAATTTCCTGTGTATGGGTAACGATGCCGTTGTCGTCAACAGATATAGCCACTGTGCGGCACGCTGGAACATTGTCGATTACGACCGGGCGACCTTCCACCATGATCACGCTGGTTTCTGGTACTTCCAGTTTGCCAGTCAGCTGTCGGCGACCGTGACCGTAATAGCCGAAAAGCTCTCCAAGGCGTAAACCTTCCTGAGTTTCCTTGCTTTCAAGCATGGTCTTGACCGCGCTTAATACATACTGTCGCCCGTTCTGGCGACCTTTTCGAGCATTGCTATAGAGACAAAAGCGGTCAGTGACCGTTTTCAAAACATCAGTCATTATCGTTTCCCTCTTTAAAGACCGATTCAAGGATTTGCGCCAGTTCCTGTGGCGGTGTTTTGATGATGGAATCCATCAGGTGATCGTCGTCCTCGCTTTTCGCTTTCAGTTCGTTCACTAGTGCTTCAGAGATTTTTTCGTCAATCTCCAGCACATCGCTGAACAGGTAACGTTTGAATGCATCGGAATTGGCGAGGACGCTGTTATTGCTGACGGCATCGAGGATTTGCGTAACGATGGTGGCGTAGTTCGCCTGCGAGTCGCGGTTATCGTTGTGCTCTTGTTGCAGAGCGGTATTAACGGAGTGGAATTCGATTTTGTACGGGCGATCACCTTCCGGGTATACCTTGCCGTACTTGAAAGCAAGATGAATATCGATAGCCCGCTGAATGAACTCTTCTACGCCCTGCTGGATCCATGAGGCGCGCATGGCGGCCTGAATTGCCGTGCGCAGGAATCCACCTTCACCAAGTCCGCCGGACATTTGATCTGCCCACCCCAGGAGGGTGTAATCGAGGCCAAGTGCTGCCGCCAGTTGGCGCATATAGGTGAGAATGTCTTCAATGCCGTTGATGTCAGCCTGGATGGTCTGAGTATCAATAGTCATCTGTCCCTTGCCGTCGCCCATAATAGGCAGCAGGGTATTGGTCACCGTAGGCATGTTATTCGCGCCGCGTGCACGCTTTTCCATCAGGTCAGCTGCTCGTTTAAGCGTCTGAGTAATGGTGCGTGAATAATCGGCTGCTTTTACCGGATCCAGACTATTCATCGCCAGACCGATGATTCGGTCAATTTTCGACGCATTAAAACGCGTTGCCTTCAGCGAGCGGATCGCCGAACGCAGGTTCATGTACGGCTCGTAGGCGTATTCGAGCAAGCTGGTCCCGTAATTCTGGGTTTCAATCGGCGTGCGCTCTTCCGGATTATCCAGCAGGCTGTAAGCCTTATGGCCAGTGTGCACAGGCATAAGGTTTGACTTAGGCCGCCAGTAGGGGATTTTCATAGGGATAATGGTCCACGGATCGGCGAAAACCATTTTCCCTGACGCGTCCTTCAGATAATCGCCGCTAAATCCCGCCAGGTTGCCGCTGACCTCGAACTCTTTGATGAAGCTCGGAAGGGTGTAATAGGAGCACTCAAAAGACGTGATCCCTATTCCTTCTTTGGCGTATGGCCTGACATAAGCCACCCCAAATACAGACATGATAAATGCCCACCCGGCGACCTCTTTGTTGATGGTTCGCCCGACGTCGTTCATCAGCTCGTCACACAACGCCTGCGCGGCGTCATAGTCACTATCGTTTCCGTTATGTACCGGCACGATAGAGAAGGTTTGTCCGGTCTTCTTATCGAAAGAGAGCGCGTGCGTAATATGGATGTTCAGCGCGGTGGCGATCGTGCTGTAAACCGCCATCTCTTCGAGTAGCGGATAGCGTTGCAAGCGGTCTTCCGGCAGTTGAACTTCATCAAAGATAAAGCGACTTCCGTCCACCAGCCCATCGCCAGCCATGCCACTATCGCCCGGTTTGCCGCCTAAGAAGCCGGACAGTTGTACCGGTGCCCCTGCGCGAGAAAACAAATACCCACTTCCGCCGTGCACAGCCAGCGCGGACAGGAGGATGTTGTCCCGTTCTCCGTTGTCTTTAAAAACCCCCGCCAGCGCCTTCCTGACCGAGGATAGCGTGATTTTATTGTCTGCCAAGATTGCACCTTAATTAGAATAATTCGCATCGTGTTTGAACGGAATTTAACACTAGTCACTTGTTAAGGATTACCAATGAACAAGCTATCTATGGGGGTGTTTCGCTGTTCAAGTGTCAGCGAAATATTGAAATATATTAGGGCAATAACATCTCACCGAGCGCCGATTAGATACGGCGTGGAAAAGGTGGAAGGCAAAAGCTATGACCGACTGCGCCGGGAGGCGAATCAGAAGGCGATAGATTTGCTTAATTCACTGGTGGACGGCGCGACACTGACAGATGAACAGCGCCAGATCCTGGCTGGGTACACCGGTGAAGGCGGCATTGGCGGGTCCGTCTCCGAATATTACACACCAAAGCCTATCGCTGAAGGCGTCTGGGAGATCATGAAGCTCTATGGCGCGGACGTAGGTAACACTCTGGAACCATCGGCGGGCACCGGCGTTTTTAATGAGACAAAACCGGTTGGTACGGTGATGACCGCGACTGAGATCAGCAGTGTTTCCGGTCGTATAAACCAGCTGTTACATCCGGAAGACAGCGTACAGATTTCCCCGTTCGAACAGCTGGCTATAAGCACACCTAACGATTCATTCGACCATGTTGTGGGTAACGTTCCGTTCGGCGGTCGTGATAACACACGCAACATCGATAAGCCTTACGCAGAAGAAACGGATATGGGGTCTTACTTCATGCTCCGCATGCTGGACAAGATAAAGCCAGGCGGATTCATGTGTGTGATTGTGCCGCCGTCCATTGTTTCAGGTTCAAACATGAAGCGGTTGCGCCTGCGCCTATCCCGTAAAGCTGAATTTCTTGGTGCCCACCGCTTGCCTACCGGTACTTTTGACGCAAACGGGACCAGTACGGTCGTTGATGTGGTGCTGATGCGCAAGCATCCGGCAGAGATGGCTGAGAAAATCCCCCTGGTGGATGAAAGCACTCTTGAATCGGCAAATGTGATTTGGCCAACGTTTATTTCTGGCAAGTGGTTTGAAAAGGACGGCCGCCGGTTTGTTCATGGCACCCAGGAGAAGGGATTCCAGGGGCGTATTGAGGTTCGTGCCGACGGGCAGATTGATAACCAGGCTCTTAAAGCGAAGCTGATTCATCGTTTCGAAAGTCGTATCGACTGGTCTTTGCTCGATATGGCTGAACCGTCACCGACCGCAGACGTTGTTGATGAAGGGGAAATGCGCCTGATTAATGGCGTATGGCAAAAATATGCTGGTGGTCGCTGGATTGAATCTGATGCCGGGAAGGAGCTGAAGATTGATGTTGCCAGTTATGGCGCGGACAGCTGGGAGGCTCTTCAGCGTAACCTGACTACAACAGAAGGTCGTCTCGGTATGACATTTACCCAGATGGCAAATGTCCGCGATAAGTACACCACATCAATCAGCGACGATATGGTGCAGCTGGTGGACTGGATTAACAGTCAGCCTGAAAAATACCGTGAACGCTTGTATCGCGGGGCGATGATTGGCCGGATGTTAATTGAATATCAGGATATGAAGGCCGCCGGGCATAGTGCTGAACAAATCGAACAGCAGCGCCTTTCCCTGGTATCCCGTTTGCAGGCAGAGATTGACCGTTTTGGTAACCCCGGTCGCGGTCCGATAGCGAAATTGTCGGGGAGCGGTGCGCGCGCCTGGTTTGCTTTCCGTGGTGCAATTAAGCTGGATGGCACTATTTCTGACGAGCTGACAGGAAAGCTGGTTACGCATGATTCCAGCGCCAGTTATGACTCCACCAGCTATCAGGACACCCTGCGTTATCTCTACAGTGATCTCACTCGCGATCCAATCCAGCTCGATGATTTCCGCCTTGCGTTTACCGGCGAACTGCCAGCCAGTGATGACGAGTTGCTTAATTTATTGGCCAGCACCCCTGGCATTGCGGTTTCACCGTATGGCGGGATTGTTCCGTTTGCCCGCGCCACCAGCGGCGACATTAACGAGATAGTGGCTCCAAAACAGGAATTCCTCGCCACGCTCCCCGACGGTCCAGTAAAGAACAACGTCCTTAATCAGCTGGCAGCGATCGAAGAGAAGCGCATCAAGACGCCAGCAGAGAATATCCGGTTTAAGCTCAATAGCCGTTGGTTCGACCGTTCCGTCATTCTGGAATTTTTGCAGGAAAACGGCTATCCGGATCTGCGCTATGTGCAGTCAGTGCAGCTGGAAGGCGACGAAATGGTTTCTGACACCTATCACGGTGGTGATGGCCTGTTCGTCGGGCACCGATACGGTGTCGTCCAGCGCAAGGATAAAGACACAGGCGAGATCCGCTACGAGTGGGACCGTAAATCAGGTGAAAACGCGACCGGGTTCCCGGCACAGCTGGAAAAGTATCTCAATGGTGCGCGTATTGGTGGCAAAGATAGCGCGACGGCGAACGGCTACCGCGAGCAGATGGCACTGCTTGAGGACCAGTTCAATAAGTGGATCAAGACGCACGATCGCTACGATGAGCTGGTTGCCAAATACAACGATGTTTTCAATAGCAATATTCCGTATGAACACTCTGGTGATCCGCTTGGGTTGAAGGGATTAAGCGGTAAGCGTCAGCCATTTGATTACCAGAATAGCGAGGTGCGCCGACTGTCCGAAGATGGGCGCGGCATCCTGGGCTTCGGCACCGGGCTGGGTAAAACTACGACCGCGCTGGCGCTTGAGGCGTTCAACTATGAGAACGGTCGCTCCACCCGTACTGCGTATGTAGTGCCTAAATCAGTGCTGGAAAACTGGTATTACGAAGCAAAAGAATTCCTGAGTGAAGAGGCATTCAGTAACTACCTGTTCGTCGGTCTTGATGTGCTGATGGATGGCGATCAGATTCGCCAGGTGCCGGTGCTCGATGAGAACGGTAAACCAGTTCTTGGTACTGATGGCACTCCAGTTATGCGCGATGCTCTTAAGCTGGCAGATGAAGCCACTATCACGGCGCGGATGAACGCGATCCCGCACTCAAATTACCGTGCAGTCGTGTTTACCAAAGAACAATACGCCCGCATTCCGCTACGTGATGACACCGTAGATGAGCATGCACAGGATATGCTTTATGACTTCGTTGCCGCCGGGCGCGTAGCCAGCGCAATGGACTCCGACTCCCACCGCAAAGAGGCCGCGCGTCGCCGGGTATTGTCGGAGTATTCAGATACCGGCACCGAAAAAGCAGAGAGGTATCCGTACTTTGAGGATATGGGCTTCGATAGTGTGATCGCCGACGAAGGTCACAACTACCGCAATAGCTATAAAAATGGTCGCGAAGCGTCACAACTGGCCTATCTGCCCACCAGCGCGGTGGCGCAATCGGCGCGGGATATGGCAATCAAAAACGCGTACCTGATGAAAAAGAATGGCGGGCGCGGACCGGTTCTCCTGACTGCAACGCCAGTCGTTAACACCCCGATCGATGCATACAACATGCTTTCTCATGTTCTGCCGAAGGAATACTGGCAGAAGATGGGGATCTACAGTCCTGATGACTTCGTTAAATTCTTCGGCAAGACCAGGCTGGAAACGGTACAGAAAATCAGCGGTGAAGTTGAAGAAAAAATGGCGCTGGTGGGCTTTGAAAACCTTGATGCGCTGCGCGGTATATTCCATCGCTGGGTAACGCTTAAAACGGCGGAAGACGTTAAGGATACCGTGGAGATCCCGGAGCTGGACGAACACCAGCAGGATGCACCACTTACTGAAGAACAACTGGCGGCGTATGAAGAATTGCGTCAGCAGGCGGAAGCGGCAGCCAAAGCCAACAATGGCGTAACGACCTCGGTCAATGAAGACGGCGTGATTGAGCACGAGAAAGCCCGTCCGATCTTCTCAATAATCAGGGATATGGACCGCGTATGTACTGACATGGACCTGTACTATCGCCGGATCACCTATCGTTTCCTGCCGGAGTACGCCGATGCGGTGCAGCAGCTGGCGGACAGTTTGCCTAAACAAGCCACCAGCGAAGACGACGACAGTGATGATTCAATCACGCAGCAATCGCAATACTCCCTGATAGATAAGGGCGAGTTTATTCAGTTGCAGGTTCCGGAAGCGTTTGAGCAGGAAGTGAATAAGCGCCTGGCCAAGTTTGGCATTGACGAACAGACCGTAACTCACCCCGTTACACCCAAATACGCGAAGCTGATCGCCACGCTGAAGGAGTTTTTCCCGGAAGGTAAGCAAATCATCTTCACGGACGAAAAAACGCAGCACCAGAAGCTCAAGCGCATTATCTGCAATGCTCTTAACCTTGAACCTTCAAAGGTGGGGATCCTGAATGCTCAGACGGTTGCCGAGGCAGGTAAAACCGGTAAGAAACTGAAATCGGTTAAACCGCCGAAAGAGTTACCGGATGAACCAACAGATGCACAGATAGCGAAATACAACGAGCAAATGGCTCTGTATGACGCCTATATCGCGCAGCAAAATGAAATGTCGTTGGGCGGTCTGGAAAAGATTGCAGCAGACTTCCAGGAGGGCCGGACTCCGATCATCATCTGCAACAAAAAGGCAGAGGTGGGTATCAACCTGCATCGAGGAACGACTGACATCCATCATCTGACGTTGCCGTGGACTCCAGCCAGTATCGCACAACGTAACGGTCGCGGTGCCCGAGTTGGCTCCAACCGTGCAAGCGTTCGCGTTCACTACTACTGCGGCAAGGGTTCTTTCGATGAATACCGACTGAAGACGCTGAAGCGTAAAGCAGGCTGGATCTCCGATATCCTCCGTTCAGATAAGTCAGAAATGGAGAACGCCGACGCCAACGATATGATCGAAATGCAGATGTATACCGCTAAGGATGATGGCGAACGTCTGGCAATGATGCAGGTTCAAATGGATAAGGCGAAAGCCGCGCAACGCGCTCGCCAGAAAGAACAGGCTACTATCGACCTTCAGAACTACATCAAGGCACAGCACGCAGCTGGTGAGGATGTGGAGGTACTTACCGCTGAATTAGAGCGAAGCAAAGCGGAATTTGAAAAGACCACCGCCGAGGTAGCTAAATTCAAACAGGCGGTAATGGCCAAAGCAGCTGATAACGCAGACTGGAAGGCCCGCTGGGGGAGTGTCCATCACACAGACCGTACGTTGTTAGCACAGTATCGCGCGTCGTTGAAAAGCGCCATTCAGCGCAAGGCTAATATCTCTCAAGCCATCTCCCGCTATGAGAAATTATTGAACCGTACTCAGAAGGCCGCGACGGATATCAAACGCCTGCGCCCGCTGGTGGAGGATGCAATAAATAAAGGCATTCTGGATGTTGATCCTGACCTGGTTAACCATGCGAGTGAGTTCCTTGTTATCGGCGATCGCTCATGGCGTGTAGGCCAATACTACGATTGTGCCGGTGATATCGTTCGCATTAAGTCGCTGGACTTCGACAGCCAGCGCGCAGACGTGGAGATCATCTTTACCTTAAAAGGCACCAAATCGGGTAACTGGGATGTGAAGACGCTGGATAAACAGATTGATGTAACTCCCGATGAAGATGCTGTTATGCAGAAAATCAGTGGTGGCGTCTCCATCGCCGGGATTAACGACATCATTTCCTGTGACGATTTCTACCGTTTCCAGCAGCGCGGCATGATCAAAATCACTGACTCGTACGGCGTCCAGGCTACAGCGTCAGGCTACAGCATTGATTTTGTTGGTACCTATACGGACCCACTGAAGCATGCGGTTTACCCGGATCGCCGTGACGGCGCGCTGAAGTCGTCAATTGCAAAATGGGTGCTTGGTATGATGTCGGAAGGGAATAACCGCCAGATCCGTTCGGCAGAAACATTCCTGGTTGAACTGTTTGGCTCCAATTATGGTGATGTAATCGCGTCATACGGAGATACGCTATCCCCTGAAGCAATTCAGGAGAAAATAGCGGATGCGATCGCCAGAATGCCGGAAAAAACAAGCCAGGGGGCTACTCGTAACGGGGATTCTGAACTTGAAGTCACCAATGCCATTTTCGGTACCAATGAGTTCCGGGCGTCAGATTATGAGATCACCACAGCACAGTTTGGCACCATTGGCATTTACAGTAATAAAGACGAGATCAAGCAGGCAATGGACGCAGCAAGTGCGCGCATTGCAGCAGAACGGAAAGCCAATCTGAATCATGCAGTCGCCGCGCTGACTCAATCGTGGGTAACAGCAATCAGGGAGGCCGCCACCACAGGGAAAATCACACCTGCAATAGCGGATGTCGTAAACGACGGCTCTAAATTTATGGATGCCTATCAAATGGATGCGGTGAAGTTGCCATCAGCCTATGGTCAACTCAGCTATCGCATGACCTACAACCTGGTATCAATGTTTTCCGACCTTGCCATCCTTGGGCTGGTGGATCTTAACGAGGTTACGCCGGAATTGCTCAGCATGCGCAAGAATCATGTGGAGATATTGCAGAGAATTAACACGGTTCTTGCCGGACGCACCGATGAAGAGAAACAGGCCGACGCTGATCGGATAAACCTGGCCCTTGGCAACATCACGGAGGAAGAGATTGCCGCCAGAAACGAGAAACAAGAAGAGTTATCATCAATACAGGGTGATGCCACCAGCATAGCTCAGTCTCTTGGTCTGAATTATCGCGTATCCACCGCCGACCTGAAGATGATGTACGCACCAAAATTCGCCGCTGGCGAGGTATTTGGGCTTCAGGAAGCCTCAGGCATGAAAGGCGTTCTTTTCCGTGCGAAAGACGCAATCAAGGCGAAATTCGGCGCTCGCTGGCTGCCTGCGAAGGCGAAGAACAGCGATTTCCCGGGTAACTGGTGGATTATCGAGACAAAACACAACGTGGCGGACGTTCTGGCCGTCATCCAACAATACGCATAACAGGAGCGCCCGGTTCGCCGGGCGTCGCATAATATGGCCACACTATCTGATACAATAAAACCGAATAAAACATATCTTGAGGCGGTACTCCGTACAGCGTTGTTAGGAAAGACAGAAGACGAATACGTTGATTTCTTCCTGTCAGGGCTACGCGGGCGATTACTGAAAAATCCCCGCCTGTACCGCAGCTACGGCCCATACTGGCCGGAAATTAAAAAATTATTACTGGAGCGCGGTTATGGTAATTTCGGTCGTCTCGTTGACCGTGACGTTCGCAAAATTTACCGTTATGACCGCCCGGCGCTGACGCTCATAGCCGCGACGCTCTACAGCCAGGAGCGTTTTGATAATGGTCAGATATACTCAGCCTGGCATTTACTGCCTGTGCCTGAAGAGGTTGACGACCAGGACTATGAGTTTGAGTCTTACGATTTGGAAGTTGAAGCCTTAGCACAGGCTGGAGAGAAAACTTGAAAAAGCGATACTACACAGTAAAGCATGGGACGCTACGAGCATTACAAGAGTTTGCTGACAAGCATAACGTTGAGGTGCGCAGGGAAGGGGGAAGTAAAGCTCTGCGCATGTACCGCCCGGACGGGAAATGGCGGACGGTCGTCGATTTCAAAACTAACAGCGTTCCCCAGGGCGTCCGTGACCGGGCATTCGAGGAATGGGAGCAGATCATCATAGATAACGCATTGCTTCTGAATGCTGATTAATAATCATTTAAAGCCCATATGATATGGGCTTAAACAACAGGATCGATATACAGTGTTAGTTAAATATATAGGCGAGAGTTATATGGATAAACCTTGGCCGGGCATGCACATTAGAACATCTTGTCTGGAGGATGGTTTCTTTAGAGCAACGCAACCAAAGTATCTTAATGATCCGTCGAGTGAGTCGCGACTTCTTCCATTTTTTAATAAATTTTCACCAGCCGATTACGCATGGGCTAGAAATGAATTTAAGAAAATGCAACGAGATCCATCTTATGTCCCATCTATACAAGAGTTAGAGTATTATTTAAAACCTTGCGGGAAACGATACGGAGAGGATTTTCCACACTTGTTAATCAATGAAGGTTTTACCTCAATGGATTCATATGATGAATCTAAACTCCAAGAAATAGTAACGTACCTTAACGATTATTTAGTAGAAGCCGTAAGCTGTCATCTTGGTGTGTTCTCTCTATCAAAAAGTGATTGCAATCTACACATGTGGACTCATTATGCATCGATAGGAAAGGGGTTTGCTGTAGTTTTCGATGAAACACACGATTTTTTCAAAATATATCGGCCGTGTGATGTTAGTTATAATCCAGAAGATAGAGCATCTGTAACCTATTATAAAGGCGCTGTGCGATTTAATGGCTATCCTGCGCCATCGAGGAATATAGATATAAAGAATAAAGATAATACATTGCATGGGATCTTAAATCGAGATTCAGTTCGCGAGCTTTTTATTAATAGGCTTCTTTATACAAAAGGTGAAGAGTGGCTTCCTGAAAATGAAAGTAGAATTATTTTTCCATTGGCTGATTGCGAGAGAAAAATAGGAAGCATTGTCTCTCCATCGATTGATGACTGCCTATTAAATGAGTATCCTGATGTTTTTCATGACTATCATGAAATTAACTTAAAGAAAATTCCTTTTTCTGCATTCAAGCAAATTACCTTAGGGTATAACATGACTGAAAAAGATAAAAATATAATTTTAGATAAAGTTAGTTCGAATAAAGAATTGTCTCACGTCAACGTATTACATTCAAAACTTGATATATACGGAAAGGTTGTGGTTAAGCCCATGTAATAATACGCTTATGTCTACACTTCATGATAAATACCTTCCTTAACTTAGGAAGGTTAGTTGTAGGTTTACGCAGAAAGTAACAAATAACCTTCGTAGGTTATAGAATATTATTCTTTCCGGTGAGTATTCCTTGAGGAACTCTAGCGCATCCCATAATTTGAGTTTTCTTGATGATGTTTATATATGACGCTATCAGCGATGAGTCATCACGACTATCCACTTCACAAGCCATTGCCCTGATGTAGTCGGCGCTGGCAACGTTGTTGTATTCCGTCGCAAAGCAACAGAGTAACGTCAGAACATGCTCTGTCGTTATTTCGCTCCAATTGATGTTGAAAAATTCATCGCCTTTTTTATCGTGTTCGGAATCGAAGATGCTTTGGTGGAGGATGTATTTGCCGGATTCCTTGCGCGGTAACTTGATTGCTTTCTGGCGTTCCAGCTCCTTATAAATCTGCATTGCCTCAATTAGTACCGGCCTGCCGTTCATGAAGGGATCGCGCAACCTTACACGCTGGCCAACTCGACCAGTAATAAAGCTGTTTTCCTCTTCCACCAGCACGATAAAACCCTTTTCCTCTTTTTCTCGCAATTCGCGCAGCAGCTGGAGTTCCATGTCGCGGCGGCGTTCAGGGTAGCTGGTCCGCTCAGCCATTATCAGCTCGTTATTGATCCATGCAGCAGTCATTGACGCCGGTTTGCCGACGCTCATCGAAACAACGCATATTTTCTTATCCATAGCGCCCCTACAAAAAAGAAAAGCCACCAGCGGCGGCTTAGCAATACAACTGAAGGTAGCGCCCGGTACTCAGACTGTGCCGTCCATGGAATATTTGAAAAGGGATCCATCCGTACCGGGCGTGTGATGATTCTGACTGAAGTCACTTGTCAGTTGTCAATTATTTATCATTAAAAATAATATATTTATTAGTGCATTATGTTTGCCATCTCATAGGCGTCAGCCAGTAACTCCATCTCTGACTTGTTCAGCAGGGTGAATTCTTTCTTGCCTCCAACCACACCATCGGCATGAACAGGGACCAGCCAGGGATATTTTGCTCTTACTTCAGCCGGTGCTGCATGCTGGTGGTGCCATCTACAAAGTGGCAATTGCTTTTTATGACAACCCGGCGCGGTACGACCGGCGATATGGTGCAGAGATACCTCATTAGATATTACTCCATGCATATAGCAGGCAATGCAGGGGAGAGCGCCAAGAGCATTGGCGATGCGCCGTTCCTCCGCCGTTGGTGTTCTCCCCTTCAAGCCACGAGATTTTATTTTTACCGCGCTTTTCCGCGTTTTGCTGGCTGGTGGGCGCTCTTTCTGTTTAGCGATACGGCGGTCGATAGTATCTCGCATTTTCTGATATTGAGATTCTCGCCAGACCGGATCAGCCAACTTCTCCCGTTGCCGAGCGATCGCTCGTTCTCTGGCTGCCTTCTGCCACTTGCGGCACTGTTCAATTTTTTGTTCGATTGTTTTCATATGGTCAAAAAAAAGGCGGCCTAATGGCCGCCTATGATGTCAAGGAGTTAAGTAATGGCACGTCTTCGTAGTTGACAAAAACTGCGGCTCAATTATAACAATCAATTAGAGCAATGGTAGCTATTTTATTTGTCGCGAATCACATTTTTTCTCTTCAGTGCCTGTGTGCTATACTCCTTCTTGATTGATTGGATGCGGAATACAAACCCGCTCTTTTGTGCAGCCTGGCTCCTTGCCAGGCTTTTTTTTATTTCATCATGGAAGCTGTTAATGCTTTGGACCTTGCTGAACTGATTGAGAGGGCTTTGTCAACGTGCCCCAAAAATTCGCCAAACTCAGACATCACTTTGGCAAAACCGCGCCGTGCTTCTTCCTCGGTGGCATTCATCACGAAATGTTCAGCACTACGCATACTTTTGACAGGGAACGCAACGGATATTGAGTCAATATCAGGCATTCTATCGCTCAACTTTACAGTGACAATGACGGCTGGCGACTGAATATTAGTGCTTACAGACAGCACTACACATTTTCCGTCGATGTTGAAATCCTTTCTCATATGCCACCATAAATATCAAATAATTAGAGCAATTTACTATACATTGACGGCTAATCGCCATCTTCCAGCAGGCGCACCATTGCCCCCGTTTCACTATCCAGATTACGGATATAGTTCATGACAATATTTACGTTGGTCCAGCCACCAGCTTGCATGATCTCCGGTATTGAAACTCCGGCGCGGGCCATATCTCGCGCGGCTCCGACACGGGCACTGTGTCCAGACCAGGCCAGGTACCTCTGACCAGAGTCATCCTTAGCCCCGTAAATCAATCGGTGAGTTGCTTCAAAAATCCCTTCCAGGGCGCGAGTTGATAGCTGGCTGGTGGATGATGGCGAGGCAACACCATTTTTTCTGACCCGGCAAAACAAGTAGTTATTCGGATCATCAGCCACACCAGAGACAGAAATCCATCGCTCGACCAGTTTAGTTACCCCCAGGCTAAGTGCCTTCTCTACACCTGCGGTGCTAACCAGCGTTTTCGTTCTGCCAATATGGATTAACATTCTCCCACCGTCAGTACGTGAGATATCTTTAACCCTGATCCTGGCAATTTCGGCTATACGTAACAGGGTGTTATAAGCAATCCCCAGAAATGCCAGATTACGTATATCCTGGCAGCGATCGCTATTTTCCATGAGTGAACGAACCTGGTCGAAATCAGTGCGTTCGAACGCTAGTGCCTGTTTTGCACGTTCACCGGCATCAACGTTTTCTTTTCGGATCCTCCGCATGACCAGTGAAACAGCATTGCTGTCACTTGGTCGTGGCAGCCCGGACCGACGATGAAGCATGTTTAGCTGGCCCAAATGTTGCTGGATAGTTTTTACTGCCAGACCGCGCGCCTGAAGATATAGAAGATAATCGCGAACATCTTCAGGTTCTGCGGGAAACCATTTCCGGTTATTCAACTTGCACCATGCCGCCCATGACCGGCAAACGGACAGAAGCATTTTCCAGGTATGCTCAGAAAAAGCCTGGCGATCCCTGAACATATCCATCAGGTTCTTGCGAACCTCATCACTCGTTGCATCGACCGGCAATGCAGGCAAATTTTGGTGTACGGTCAGTAAATTGGACATTTAACACTCAGATAATGGTTTTAAGTAAAGTGTACAGGATCGGCTCTGCCTTTACCTGTTTATGGTTCTCGTCATAGAAACGCCAGCGACCGCGCGTGCGTTCTATCTTTTCTTCACCGCGCGATAATGACAGTTGGCAACTATCACGATCAAACCCTTTTGCCCGCCAGTAACCACGATTTTTCTCAAGCTCAAGATGAGTGGACACTTTAGCAGCTGAATATCCCATTTTTCACCTCTGATTGATTGGTGGTGCTAAGTGCGCTACGCGAAATCTGGAACACTAACACTGCCAACTTTTCACAGATTTTACGTAGCGCAACCTTGATCAAATGATCAAGTGATCACTATTTGACCTGATAAGGTATTGAACTGTATGGATTTACAGGTAAATTGATCATGTTCAATAACCCTTAAGATAACTTCGTATAATGTATGCTATACGAAGTTATTAGGTCCGAAGAGGAGTTTACGTCCAGCTGCGCATAAAAATCAAGAATTATTAGAGCAATAAATTTTGAGAGAAAAATCCCACTCCACCAGCCAAAAACTGGATTGTTTTTCATAGTTGTTTGACAATTGCTCTAATAAATTATAGTTTTGCCGCCGTTTCGTAATACGACTTTGGATTCACTATTTAATGTGTCTTCAGCGTTGTAGAGCGGCTCAGAAGGAAATGAGCAAACAGGGAAACCTTATACAACGGCATTACAGCTATGCATTGCTCATCTTACACACAGCGCAATGTTGTTAGATTACCCCAGCATGGATCATGGGTGAAACAGTAGGTCAGAGCTTCAGGCTCTGTGTTGTCAATACAGTGAGGCATAATTATGGCTTTCATTCCACCAACCATCGACGACGTTAGACATTGCTCTAACGCTTTATCTGTAGACCCCGCCGAAACCGACGCTGCCCGCGCCATTGCTGAACACTACTCAAAGATATCCAATCAGGAGTACCGCATCACCCAAGACGACCTGGATGATCTCACTGACACAATCGAATATCTCATGGCCACTAACCAGCCAGACTCACAATAAATGCACTAATAAATCTATTATTTTCGTTGGATCCTTCTATAATGGTGGCCAACAACTCCCAGTGTAATCCGCTGTGAGTTGTTGGCCATGTCAATTCTGGAGGAGGATCAATGATAAATTATGTCTACGGCGAACAACTGTACCAGGAGTTCGTCAGCTTCAGGGATCTCTTTCTAAAAAAAGCTGTTGCACGCGCCCAACACGTTGATGCCGCCAGCGACGGTCGTCCTGTTCGCCCGGTTGTCGTTCTGCCGTTCAAAGAAACGGACAGCATTCAGGCTGAAATTGATAAATGGACTTTAATGGCGCGGGAACTGGAACAGTACCCAGACCTCAATATCCCAAAGACTATTTTATATCCAGTGCCTAACATCCTTCGCGGTGTGCGTAAGGTTACAACTTATCAGACAGAAGCTGTGAACAGCGTCAACATGACCGCTGGCCGCATTATTCATCTGATTGATAAGGACATTCGCATCCAGAAAAGCGCGGGGATCAATGAGCACAGTGCGAAATACATAGAGAACCTGGAAGCAACAAAAGAGCTAATGAAGCAGTACCCGGAGGATGAAAAATTCCGTATGCGTGTACACGGCTTTAGCGAAACAATGCTGCGCGTCCATTACATTTCCAGTAGCCCTAACTACAATGATGGTAAATCAGTTAGTTACCATGTGCCGCTGTGTGGTGTGTTTATCTGCGATGAAACTCTCCGTGATGGAATCATCATCAACGGTGAATTCGAGAAAGCAAAATTTAGCCTTTATGACTCTATAGAACCGATCATCTGCGACCGCTGGCCGCAGGCAAAAATATATCGCCTGGCAGATATTGAAAATGTAAAAAAACAAATTGCCATCACTCGCGAAGAGAAAAAGGTCAAATCAGCCGCATCAGTTACGCGCAGCCGTAAAACTAAGAAGGGGCAGCCAGTAAACGACAACCCCGAAAGCGCGCAATAGTTTCTATCCGGCATGGTCAATGAGTTATTCATTAAGCCATGCCAGAGCTTCATCAACCTGCGCTTCGTCTTCGACGCTAAGCACTTCATCCTGGGGAACATAATCCGCCAGCATAGCGAAACAATATGTATCCCAATGGTCTGGTGAGTGCAGGTTGAGTTTTTTCTTCATATCCTCCTTACTCATCACCTTCCATTGACCTGCGGAGTTAATCCCTACAGGGATTTTCGACGCTTCCTCAATAGTTTCATTACCCTTATCCAGTCTCATACGACCAGATTTTACGGCCTCTGCGGCTTGAACGTTGGCATAAGCACGTTTATCAAAGTACAGGCTCTTATCTTCACGGCTATGCATCTTTTTACCCCAGCGTATACGCTGTACGGTAATACCATAATACTCGTACATCAGATCCGCCGTTGCTTTACCCAAGCCATCGCCGTCTATCGCTATGGTGATATTTGGGAATCGCTCAGGATTGCATTCTGCGAAAATTTTGGCGGCAAGCTGCGTTTCTGTAACGTCTGTGTATTCCAGCATTCGATAGTTGATTACACGGCGTTTATTTCGCTGGCCGGACACCATCATGATATTGATAACGGACTTATCCCGTCCCGTACCACCAGCAACGTCCACACATGCAAGCCAGCCCCATCCTTTGGCAATCTTGACTTTCCGCCGCGTTGCACGTTCAACCTCATCACGTCCAAGAAGGAAGCCATCCTGTGATTTAGGGAATAGGCCGCGTACCTTAATCATGTACATAGGGTTATCACGCCCGCCGTACTCCGCCAGCTTCATTTTGATAAATGCTGGCGTTACCAGCGGTGATTCCTCACTGTTAAGCGTGATCGCCGTATAAACGCCATCAGGGTTACCAGGACGCTTGGCCAGTTTATGGTGTGTATCGTAGAAATAGCCGCTTGGGCGTGTAGGCTGTGACAGTAATAAGATGCGGTTATCCTGTCCGGTAAGAGCACCGGTGATGATACCGAAAGCTCTATCACTGACACCGGAGGCTTCATCGATAATATACAGAAGATGATCTGCGTGTTCACCGGCGAGAGCTTCTTCACTTCCCAAACGAAAGCCCTTCGGTACTACAGTCCATACACCTTTACCAGTAACCTCATAGAAAGCGGTTTCTGTCAGAACAAAATAATCAGCAAGCCATGGGAAACGGCTGGTGGCAGTAGCCCAGTTTATCTTGATGTACTTGAATATACCGGTCATTACCTGCTGAATTTTGTTCGCAACGATAATGGCGCGGGCACCGGGATACATGATTATGAACAACATGATCATGATAGAAGTCATGTCTGATTTCCCGGTACCGTGACCAGACGAAACAGATGTCTTGCTACCCTGTTCCTGCACAGACTCAATAATCAGATCCTGCTGCCAGGTAGGTGTTTTGCCGAACAAAACATCAGCGGCAGCAATCCAGTCATAACGATATAGCGCCACCAGCTCGCGCCAACGTGGATCCGTTACGCAACTTCTGGCCATTAATCATCATCCCCGTATAGCTTGCGGGTAACTTCTTCGTCTTCCTCCTCGTCTTCGTCCAGGTCTTGTTCCAGCCATGGGTCGTTTGATACACCTTCAGTATCAACATCTCCATAACCGCCTGTATCAACGATATCGGCGATTTCTTCCCTACGCTGCTCAATCCACAATGCGGCATCGGCGCGGCGGTTGGCGGCCCGTTCTCGCGCAACTTTGTCCAGATCTTCAAGAGAAGGGCCACCGACGGCTGTTTGCCTTTCCTCATCATCGGTATTGGTCTTCGGAGCACGCAGATCGGCTTTGATTTGCTCCAGCATCAGGGGCGGCACTTTCCCGCCATGCGCCTCGATGAATTCAGCTGCTTCCAGCACTGACCAGTTATTTTCACGCTTTCGTTCGTATGCCAGCTTAACAATGCCAGCTTGCCCCATAGATAAAGCGTGCTTTTCCGCCTCCCGGCTTTCTTTTCGATAGTTATTCCGGATGCTGTAAATGGTGTTGATCAGGCTGCTTATCTGCGCGGAACAGCTGTTTAGCATGCTCGCGATACGGTATTCAGGCGGAGTACCTTCATCATCGGCTTTTTGCTGATCGCGCATTTCCTGCACCAAGCGAATACACGTATCCCTGGCGTTCTCCAGCATAAGGAGATGAGAAAGAGACTTTTCAAGAAGAGTGGTTTCCAGAACATCGGCCCCGGACCGACGCAACATAGCGCGCGCGGCCTTCCGCGCTTCAACGTTATCTATCAGGTAATCGCCAGCTTCAAATTCAAAGCGTTCACCATCATCATCCAGGGTGTCGCGTTCCAGGCGATCACGTAAGGTCCGGTGGGCGCGGGTGATCACGTCATGATCATCTGAACGATCATTTATGCGCTTATTTTGGCGCTTCGCATTCTCTACTGCGGCACTGACAACGGCATTAACTCTTTGTTTTTCCGCTATTTCCGCCGCAATGTGATCACCTGAATGTTGATCATTAGAGTGATCAATGATCATGCTTTTTAGTGGCTTCCTGACTGGCTTATTTGGCTTGCGGCTGTCCGCTGTCCTGGTGTCTTCTTTGAAGGCACGGAGATAACGACGTGCGGTATTAGGGTTAAGATTAAACTCGGCGGCATACTGTGCGATGGTGTAACCACCATCTCGCGCCAGGCGAGCAAAATTCTTCTTGTGATCGTCCCAGGTCACTTATGCTTCCTTTCGTAAAAACTCTTTTTGACGCGAGGGTAACGAAAGTCACATGTCAAAAGGCCCGGAACGGGCAAGCAATCAATCAGATACGTGCGGATGTGGCATTACCGTAATTACGGTGCTGACGGGCCACCTTATTGAAAAGTTGACGCGCCATTACCCAAGGCTGGTGCTCCCGGCGTTCCTTTTCGTCCTGCGTCATATAGAGTTCGTTCTGGAGTTTTTCATCAAACCGGCGCGGTGCGCGGCTGCGGCGAAAGAATTCAGGGTTCAGAGAGTGGATCTGAAATCTACGTGGGCGTGTACTGTCATCAATCAAAACAGACGAATACTTAGACACAGCGATAGCCTTTAAGCGCAGATAAACGTCGCGCTTATCGACATCCAGATGCGGGTATTCCTTTTCAAGGATTGCTGCGAGTTCTTTCGCTGATAGAAGAGATTTAGTGCGGATCATGTAATCCGCAATCTCATACGATGTTATTCGTGAGTGATTTATTTCCATGAAGTGGCGTCCCTGCCAGTTAAGTAACATCCTGTCACCTACTGATTAGCCCATGTCAACTAATCAACGTGGAATATAATACCCTCGATTAAAGAAATAGCAACACATTAGAGCAATTTTATCTAACGCTCGACGAATGACTTGTGATAGCGCCGACTCCAAGCGCGTAATCAAAGAACAATCGTTGATGCATCGCCAGCCTGCCGTGTGTTTTCTCCCAATTATCGCGGTCACGCTCAATATCACGCTGGCATGACTGGCACAGAGGAATCGCATAAATGTCATGCGCGCATAATCGACTATGACGAACGATATAAGGCGTAATGTGAGCGCCAGCTCCCGCAGCTCCACACCCACAGCATGGACGGGAAGCAACAAAGTCCATGTACTCAGGTAATTTTAGCGATTGCAGTTTTGGTATTTTGAAATGCGCCATGCCAGGGTCGGAGTCAACATCCACAGGGCATACTTTTGCTCGCATCGGCGCGGCGCGTTCTTCCATCATCTGAACATATGCTGTAGCGCGATCGTCATACGGGCGAATATCCGCCTCTTTCAGAGGCCCGCTATCCTGCGTTGCAGTCTTAATCTTATTTATTGATATACGGCAGACTTCTTCCGGCATCAGGTGCATCATGTCGCGCATGAAAGCCCACCAGCACAGTTCCTGAATACTTAAATCATGGCCATCTGAAAGCCCCATTTCCTGACGGGCGACATCCAGTATCCAGTTAACGCGATTATTATGCAGCGTTTCTTTCAGCTCATTAAGACCACGCATCCGGTAATGGTTATCGTGATGCCAGCACAACAACACCGCGCTATTGTCTCGTTCTGCGTGGACAATATGGTTGTCACACCAGCTCCGATCTGCGGCCTGGCATTGCCCCTCTTTCCTGCGCAACCACGCCACCAGCGCGTCAATTCCACCAATACGGCGAAACAGTTCATCGCTGTTAAAAAACGGCTGCAACGCCTCATTTGTTGCCATAGTTTGCTCGGAAACAACGAGGCCGTCGTCCATGTGCTCGATTAACTCACGCGGCACCGGCTCCATAATAAATTTACGGCCAGCCTCCACCAGCTTTCTGACTTCCTGATCCACTTTGAATGTGGCGACGCCAAGCTCTTTTTGTACAAAGGGAGTAATTACGGCTTTCACATCACACCTTTCATCACTGATTGGGCTTTATCTGCTGCCCGGCATTCTCTGTTTAAGCACAACCATTTCCTGACGACATAACACAGCAATAGCAATCCTGGCTCCAATTTGCTTACCAACCAGGTATTGCTTTACCTCGCGGCGACTCACGCCATCAAGAAGCATCTTTAACGCTTCACGGGACAATTTGTTGTATTTACGTGCCATTAATCTACTCCGCGGAACCATACAATCTACGTAGCGTGGTAGCAGTAGATGCAGATATCGCCCTTAAAATCTCCTCCTTACTTACATCACTGCGGGAGAGGAGTTCAGAAAGCGATATTTCCTTTAACGACTTTTGCTTCTCTTTGCAGTTCTCGACCAGTTCCGCAGGAATAACAAACCTACTATCAATCGGCACAAGTTCATCAAGCGTTTGTTTGGGTACGTTAAACGTAGGATTCTTGAACACCGCAGATTCGGTCCTTAAGTTAATTTTCGACATTGTTTCGTAACTCCACTACTCAGGTCTTGGAACCATATAGTTCACGTAGCTTTTCTGCGACTGAAGATACGGCGATTTCACCAGTTGCAGCCCCTACGGTAAGGTCTACCAGTTCAGGTGAGTCAAATACCTGCACCCCATTACGGCGTAGGAATAGCAGCGCACTGTTTAGCGCGGTACGCTTATTGGCATCATTGAATATATGCCCTCTCGCAGTAGCCACCAGGTAGGTTGCGGAGACTTCGAAAAGGTCGGTAATCTCTTCGTACACAACTCTGGCCTGGACTCTCCCGATAATGGCCTCTGCCCTGCCCGGATCTGACATGCCAGGCAGGCCGCCGTAGCGGTTTATATTCGCATCATGAAGCGCAATAAGTTCTTCCGGTGATATATGCCTCATTATCGGTTAACCAGTTCCTTGTTGGTGGAGTCCAGGGTGTCAAACAGGGATGCAAATTCAGCATCCAGCGCCGCTTTTTTGTAGGCTTCGAAAGTAGCCTTGCTGACAATTACTGCTGGCTCACGGCCTCTGCGGGTGATTTCAACCTCTTCCCCGGCTTCAACATTGTTGAGCACTTCAGAAAGGTTGCCGCGCGCGGTACGGAAGTTAATGGATTGCATAAACACCTCGTGTACTCGTTATGTGTACACAATTATAAACTTCACAGGCATAAAGCACCAGCACTTTGCAGCTTAAATCACCGGACAATCATCAAATTCCCCACTTCGGGCATCATTGATGACATGAGTGATCACACCAAAAACAGCATTACTGCCCGTGTATCCATCGTCATCCACTGGTAACGCCTCTTTCTTCCCGGTGCTTAAATCCTCCAGGTGCTGGCGCGGATACTTCCGGTATCTCTTTATGCGATATTCACCCTCCATAGCGCACACAAGCAGAGAACCATCAACCGGAGTAAGCGAGGAATCAACCACCAGCAAAGCACCCTGCAATATTCCCTCACGGTGATGGCTATCAGCTGCCCGCATGAAGTAGGTTGCTGATGGATGCCTGATTAGTTGCTGATCAAGAGAAATTCGGCTTTCAACATAATCCGCCGCAGGAGAAGGGAAGCCCATAGCGTTTTCACCTCAATAATACTGTTCATTTATACAGTATACATTAAAGAGACACCTTTGGTGCAAACGCGTTACGTACATCAACCACCGCTGATTATTTTGTGCTCTTTGCTACTATTCATCACCAACGGATCAGCGTAACCTCGTTGCCAATCAGTTAATAAGGAATTAGCTATGCCTAATCGCATTCCTCTCGATCCTGTATTGCCCAAAAATTTTGACTGCACTCCTAACGAGAAACGCTCTAAAGCTCAGCTGGACGCCTGGTGGGACCATCCCTATGGGGTTACACACCCTGACGGGAAAATTGTTGTTTATTGTCTGAATGGTGGCGCGTGGGACCGTCCATCCGTGCTTGGTTTGGCAAATAACTATGATGAAGCCTGTGAACTTGCCGAAAGACAGCAGGCTAGATGGGTGAAAACACGGTCACAGCCGACATTCATGTTTTCAAAAGAACCGCCATTTATACTGGCGAGGATGCCGCAGCGACCGGATCATCAACAAGAAATTGTTGCTGAATTTTCCTCAAGGGATGAGATGAATCTCTTCTCATTAAAGCAGGAAGAAAGGGAGCGCGTCGAAGTGTCTCCAACTCTCGACCACAACCGGATGAACCTGGCCCAACTCGCCTGGTACAGCAAAGAATTAGAGATGTCTATTGCCCGACTTGAAAACGAAAAAGCCGCTATCCAAGCCCAGCATGAAGTAGTTCTGAACCGGATTAGAGAAATGCAAAACGATAATAGAGGCTAAATCGAGGTAGAAAACACATTGTTTAAGGCCACTAATTGTGGCCTCAAAGGGGAGAGATGCTTATTGGCTATGGCTAAAAATCAAATGAGACACTTCATGTGGTTGTAGCTCGTCAAGATCCGGGGCCACAAAACCTTTTCCGAAAGACTTCACAAGTAATTCACCAGCCGCATCATTGTCACCTATTACACGAAAGTCATACGGCAGCATCGCAAGTTGACGGCGTAATCCTGCGGAGAAAGTCGAACCTAACAGCGCCCACGAATTGCCGCCCGCGTTGTGTACAGCTGCGCTCTTAAAAATAGACTCAGTTATCCATATTGGGCCATCTTTTAAAGGAAGATAGGTTCCCCAAAGTAACTGTTTGCCATGTGATCGCGTGAAATACCGAGCCATCTTCGGATTGCTATGCTGCTTAGGAGCACCTGGTCTATATGTCTGATACCCAGCCAACATCCCATCAAATCTGTATAGAGGGAATGTAACTACTCCTTCACTTTCATCGATCCACTGTCTATATGGGTGTATATCATGGCGGTAGTTACGAGTTAGCAAATGAGCTTCCAGCTTTCCAAATTTTGTCATAATTCCGTTCTTCCTGGCTTTTAGCTGCAATATTGCAGTTGCTCATGTTTAAAGCTCACATTTCCAGATGGTATTCTGAACACCCGAACCGGGAGCGAGATGGGGATTAGCGTTCGCGCTATGCTGATATACGGCTTTAGACTTCCCATATTGCTGACAGGCTTTATCTGCGGTTTTTTGCAAGCTATCAAGGCCATACCAACCATCTGACTGTATGCTTACCTTTTCACCGTCGTTGTATTGCACCATTGCACACCCAGATATAGCCAGTATCGCGCCGACAATAACGCTTTTCCATAAAACTCTATACAACATAGACAAAAATCCCCTCTGTGAATTGAGGGGATTTTAGCATGGTGATCAGAGATCAGCTTTATGCAGAATTTTATCCACCAGCGATGTGATTTTTTCTGCCAGGTCATCATTACTTACCCAATCCTGGCGGGCAGCCAGAACGGGCGACAAAGTTAATATTAACTCTCGCCGTAATGATGCGTTCCGTGGTGCTAGTGGTGGTTTAAGCCCCTCGCTCCCTTGTATTTCTGGGGTATGCGGCTGATAGCCATTAATCATCCTTTTTTTCTCCATTTTCGGTGGGCGCGGACGCGGGAGAATCATGATTCCTTTCTCTTCCTGCATACTGGGCATGTGTTCTCTGTGAAATATGGGAAACTATTATCCAGCTCATCTACCCACTGTTTATGGTCGAAGCAGAAAAATATCTCCCACGGCATTCCATATTCTTCCATCCATAGGCGGATCTGCATTTCTATTGGAATCGGCGGTATTGCAGACACCATATCAACAGGATAACAGTTCAGACGACGTTCCAGTTCTTCTACTCTCTTCTGGAGATGAAATATCCGATCCAGATGCACACGCCGCTCCCGTGCCATTTTAAAATAAAGCTCGCCGGTCATCATTAACTCCTACATTCAGGGCAAGAGTTCCCTTCCGCAAAATAGGGGAAACTGCTATCAAGCTCATCACACCATCTGCGATGGTCGTAGCACCAAAACGCCTCCCACGGTGCACGGAAATACTTCATCCACCAGGACACTCGATCAGGTATATCTGCTGGTGGCAGCTCTTCTGGCAATAATTTGCCTGATAATTCCCTTTCCGCCCGCGCCAGCATTCCTTTTAGACTCGCATTCTCTTTTTCAAGAATCTCTATGCGCGCCTGTAACTCAGCTTTCGTTGGCATGGTCCGCCTCATGCTTTTCAGCCACCAGCGGCAATAAAGCCCTGGCCATCTTATGAACCAATAGTGCATCAATAATGCCAAGCGTATGCCCCGGCTTAATGTTTAATGCCGCCTCAAGGTGACACCTTTCCAAGCCACTTTTCTCGGCTTGTTTATGATGATCTGGCGTAATAACGTCGCCCAAAACACGGCTAATTCTTTCTCGTAATTGCTGGGTGCCAGCACACTTGATCGCTGTATCGTGGAGACGGTTAACCAGTTCGCGATAAACATGCGGCTTAATGCGGATACGTCCACCGGTGACGCCCTTTCCTGGCGCTGACACCGAACTATCCGGAATATCCGGATAGTTGCCAGCCTCGTAAGCTACCCGCAGCCAGTGCATGAATGTTTCAGTGGACACACAACCACAGTCCACATCGATTTTTCCGCGTTGCTGTTCCAGCCACTGCTCAAAATTCAATCTACACGTATTACTTTCATGTTGCTCTTTTTGTCTCAAGGCCAGTACCTGTTGGGCCAGTTCCAGAACGATACCGGGTGACGCTAACCTCTCAAATTCCAATAAATAGTTTGTGTCAGGATGACAAGTAGCCTCGCCTGCAAAAAATACCAATTGCTGTAAGTATGCTGTCGTTAGAGTAGTCATTTCTTTTTGCGCCATTTCTTTTCACATTCCTTAGTCCATTTTTCAATGTTCATTTTGGCAATATCAGTCATTCCGTCACCCAAGAAATACTTTTTCCGGTATGTCTTGCACTTAAACCACACTACAACAGCCACCAGCCAGAAAATAAAAGGCCATACAGCAATGCCAACGACAGCCGCGATAAAGCCCAATAGCCATAAATGAAGCTCTCCAACTTCTGTTTCCGGCAATATTCTTAAAGAATTAAACAGCAGGGTGAACGAATGATCGTATGCATTGGCAGTATAAGACATGCAATCCATATAATTAAAGTCATAGCCTGCGGCTGCCGCCCATAATGGGCGGTCAAGAAAATGTTTTAGTGTCATCATATTAATTTAAGGTTCAGACCAGTTATCTTCAATAGCAATGCTTAATCTTTGTAGCCATTCTGCTAATTTCAGCATTGCTTCTCTTTCGCTTAAACCACGAGGAAAATCATCAAGCGATATTGTTGGCTTGAAGCCCCCGTAATTATCCATTTCAACGGTCAGATTTTGCTCCAGTACGGTATTCCTTACGCGGCTATTGTGGCGAAGCAAATATACTGAACGTGATTTATTGGTTTTGTGGTCGAGCTGATATTCGGTAAGTATCATCTGGCTTTTGCCATGACTATTACCTCTCCACATACTTACCTCACTTAATAAAACAACTCCATGCGTAGTTGATGATTTTTTCCCACGTAATATAAATCTGCACTCCGGCAGTAAAACCAAAGCCAACAATTGCTGAAAAAATCAAAACATTTACTTTTGACATTATAAATTTTCTCTCGGTGTCGTAGGTGATAGCACCATAATTGATAATTTAGTGAGTTAGCAGCTCCATTTTTTGGATGATTTCCGCATGAGCATCATCGTTATCAACACTTAACTCGTTTAATGCCTCTCGCACCACATCAACTTCTTCTGGTTGGAAGAAATCATCTCGGTAGTCACCAAATAGAACCGAAACAAGCCTGCCACCAGCAACATCAAGATTGGCGCTAACAGGTGGCTCTTTACCATCCTCAAATTCGACTACAAAAGTTATTTTTCCCATCGTTACCACCAGCGACAAATTGAATACAAACCCAGTGCTGCCGCCATCACAATTCCTACCGTGGTGAATGCTTCAGGCCAGCTCATTGATTCACCTCCTGCGGCGGTTCTGGTAGCGGCATCCAGTGTGATGGTTTCCACGACGCACCAGGAATTATCCACCCATCATTAGCGTCAGGATGCCCCGGGATGTAAGTAGCCCATTTCATTCGCCAGTCACCTTTCCTGTCAAACTCCACGGCAACAAGAACGGCTGTTTTGGTATCCGGCATTCGCTCACTACAGCTTATCCAACCATCCGGAGTTACCGGAGAGTTGCCAGCTAGTCTACGCAAAACAGCCTTAACAGCCTCAATACGGTCATCATCGCAACTTTCCAGCGTATCTATGCGATCGAGCATGATGATGGCGTTATCAATATCAGGATTGCCGGTCCACTCATTACCGCGATTGGATTCGGCAGCCTGGTTGCCAGATGCTGGTTGATTGTCGGCATGGCTATAGCTAACAGCACGGCAGGCATCCTCAACGCCTTTAACTGCATCTGCGCAGTAGTTATAGCGATTGCATTCCACTAATTTCCGTTTGAGTTTTTCAATTGCCTGCGCGACATCAGCCTGCATTACCGGAACTGGCGGAACGGCTGTTTGCTCTCGAACGTCATTAGTCGCTATCGGTTCTGCTGCCAACTGACTGGCATATTTGTTAATGGTAACGATAAGCTCTTGCTCAGCCTCATCCAGACAATCATCGATACCTCGCCTGTCACCGTCAAAATCATCGAAATCGGCACGAATCTTGGCAACCTTCAGGATTGCGGACAACACCTCACTAGGAATTACCGGATAGTTGGTTGACGTTTCCGCGATTTCCCGAAAATTATTGGTTGACGAATTCTTGTTTTCCCGAAAGTTTCCGGACTGAAGCATGGCGTCGCTCCGCTCTATACCATCCAGCGCGATTCGCAGTGCCTGAATTGTGGTAGAGCTATCGTTTGGGGCTATTCCATATCGCTCGAATACAGCTAAATGGTTGCGCATAATCTCAGGCGTAAGCTCTTTGTAAGCATAAGCAAGAGGCTCTGATGCATTATCCGGCACAACCGACGCAGGCGCGGCAGCATAAACAGGAATAACGTCCGCTTGCTCTTTATTGCTTTCATCCGTTAAAGCCCAGAATAATTTCCCGGCCGGATGTTTGAAAATATAAGCAACTGGTTCTGCTTCCAGTGATGCCAGCGCAATTTTGTATACTTCCAGATCCATTTGTGCAGTTACTAAATCAGGATAACGATCCATAACCGTTATATTGCGCTTAATCATCTCTATTAATTGTTCTTTAGTAAAAGTGGTCATTCGTTATGCCTCAATACACAAAATCTGTTTTAAATTCATGGTTACATTCTGGACAGCATGTTTCGTAACCTTTTATTTCTTCACATGCCTGTTTTGCTCCAGAAAATTCCCAGAAATCTGGATCACAAAGCAGATCGAAATTGTGACCGCATTTTGGGCATTCGGTATCAAGTGACAGATTCCAGTAAGCAGTGGTGTTTTTATCCATATCAGTCTCCTTTACCCGCTGCTTTCTCCTGCTCTTTAGCAAGCCGCTCCGCTTCTCTGAAATCCCAATCCACTCGATGTGCTATATCAATTGCAGAACGCACGGTCCGTTCAATTAGCGTGTCCAGATTATCAATTGTCATTGCCATATCTGGATTGCGAGATAAAATCTCCGCCCTCTGAATCTGCCAGTTGTTGCAGGTTTCAAGTAATGAGTTAGCCATATCACTTTCCTTTCCCATGAAGCATAGCCGCGCGGCAGGCATTCCAGCCTCTTACCTCTGCAATAGCGGCAACAGCATCAACCGCGTACATGCTAAGAGGATTAGGCATTGGTTTTTCTTCCGGTACTACTGGAACGGGGGGAGCGGCGTAGACCTCAATAATTCCATTATCAATAGGCCACTCCCCATCCTTGATGTAGTCACTTGTGCCGTCAACTTGCTGTTCTGCAATGTGGAATGCACCTATTGGTTTTGCTTCCAGCGATGCCAGAGCAATTCGTGCCAGTTCTTCCGCTTCTTCTGCTGGCAGTACAACGTTGCTACCAGGTCCGTATGTTTCGCGCCACTGCTGGATTGTCAGCAGGCGTTCTTTGGTAATAGTGATCATGCTGCGTTTCCTTCTTTCTTATTAACAATTACACCGTCATATATTTCATTAAGGTGCCCTCTCAACTCCATGCGCCTTAATGCAGATAACATGTAATCGCATTCAACCTGCTTATTTCCAGTAAATGGCTTATCGTCAGGATTACCCCAACAGCAATTACCCTTGGGCCACCCATGTACTTTCCGTACTCTTCCGTTAACAACGTGAAGTAATCCCCAGCCAGGTGGTAAATCCTCAATTGAAATAATTCCCGGCTCACTAATAAAGAATCGCCAGTCTCCCATTCCAAGAGACGGATTTTTACGAAAACGCTTTTTTCTATCTGCCAACAAGTCAGCACGAGAACATTTCGCCTCTATCAGGCATGATGCTGAATTTCTGAATCCCATAGCATCTGGCTGTTCTCCGGTACTGGTTACAGCTATAAAGCGGTCATGAAAACAAACCTTGAACCCGTTGCGCTTAAGGAACTTGTACGCAATCTGACAGAGTTCGCGGTGTGTTAACGCCATATCACTCTCCTTTGATGCGAATGCCAGCTGCGCTTGCTGATTCTTCATATGCGCGTTTAGCAGCGTTAAGGATTGCTGTCAGTGGCGTATATCCGCCATCCATTCGGATTGTGTTGTGGATGCCAGCCATTGTGTCGCGCAATTTGCTGTGGCTAGCAGACAGTTCTGCTATGCGCTTCTCTGCGGATTCCAGCGCTGCAACCAATTCGTCTACAGTTCCGGCAGCTTGCAGTGCGTAATCGGTAATAGCCATCTCATGATCAATTTCAGTACCGTTCTCATTCGTTGAGGTGATAGCAAAATAATCAGAGTCGATTTCGTTATCAGCTAAGTGGCGTAGCGTATCGGCAACAAGCTGACCGTTTTCGATTAACAGTTTCCCTACCGTTAGCGCAATATCCTCGTTCTCCTGGTCGCGGCGTTTGATGTATTGCTGGTTTCTTTCCCGTTCATCCAGAAGCGCCAGCACAATGCGTGGCGTTATTAAGGACTCAAATTCGGCAACAGCTTGCTCACCTCGCTTGTAATTCTTAATCTCACCTAAATCTTTCGCGTTCTGTGCTGCCTCACGCAGTGCCTGGTAATTAATTTCGCTCACTGGTTGCCTCCTTTGCGAAGCTGGGCAGCAAAGTCAACTAACCACTCAGTCATTTCAACCTTCCCTACCAGGTCTGAACCAGGGTGCATACAGCAATCACTCTGCGCCGCTTTGAAATCCTTATACTCATATTCTTGGACCACCAGATTTTTTGCAGCTTCTATAGCAGCATCCACCCCCTGCGCCCGCACTTCAGACAGGAAAGCATCAGTGGCTGGAATGGGCTTTTGTGGTGATATAGCAATGCGAATTGTCTCAAGGTCTGGATCTGTTTCCGCTGCTGGCACCTTGATATAACCCATCTGCACCCCATTCATGATGAACCTGCGACGGTCATCACATATCGCCTTTAGCCCCACATTCTCCGCCACCAGCGCCGCGAGATTAGTCTCAAGCTCTGCAATTCGACACATAGCATCAATATTTGTGTCCTCCAGGCGCTTAATTTCATCCAGTAGAGCCAGCACAACTTTGGGTGGGATAGCCGCGATATAACGGGCATTGGCACCAGCGTTTCTCTGTCCATCAATGCCAGGCCAGTCAATAAAGTATCCGCAATGCCTACCCTCAGACGTATGCGCAGGATAAGTGCCGTTTTGCCCCGGCAAAATATATGCTACCCATTCATCTTGCGTTGCCTGTTCCGCCGCCTCGCGCAGTACCTGATAGTCAATTGTCATTCTCGCCATCCTTCACAGTTGTAATCACTACAGCCTTCAAAATCATATGGGCTGTACTGCCAGGTGATTTTTCCGCAATGCGGACAATTCCAACGCACCTTCCCGCTTCGCGACTTCTTTCTTCTGTTCTGCTTTTTCAACCAGTCAGGCATGATCAAACCTGCGCCCTGAACCATTGTTCTGCGGTTAAAGTTATTGATATTGAACGTCCGGCGCTTTGCTGCATCAGCAATGGAAAATGGCAACCAAACTATTCCTGGTTCGTTTTTGTTGGCGACGCTAAAGATGGTCGCTTTACTGAAGTCATCTGTTGGCAATCCACCGTGTTGAAGCCAGTAAACATCGTTGCCGTTCCAGCTACCTTTTTTGTAGGCCACATACGCAGTGCAATCTGACTCAATCAGGCTTTCTGTAGGGATGTACTGGCAATCAACGTGCCACACAGCCATTGCATCCACGCTATCAGCGCAAACAGGCTGATCGATATCTCGTCCACAATTCCAGGCTTTTTGGGCTTCTTCCAGCGTGTAAACATGAGCGCGATCAATATCAGAACTGTAACCATTGCCGTTATGGCAATGGAATGAGGCGTTATTACCCACAGTTTCACGCAAGCACATCATGTAAAAGCGGTTATTCACTGGTTGCCTCCGCTTCCCCACGTTTTCAGACTTTCACCACAGAACGGGCAAAATGAAACTCGAATAGGCGATTTAGAAAATTCACCAGACCGCAGCATGATCAGGTCTTGTGAATGAATTAATTCATGGTTATAGATTTTGTATTTCAGCAGACCTTTTCGCGTCGTGTATTCAGCGTCATGCTCCAGGGATTGTGTCAACGCCGCGCACGGTTCTATCTTGTTGCCATTAATTTGGCATTTTGACTCACTCACTGGTTGCCCCCTGAATACGCTCAAACTCTATTACCCACACCCAAGGATTAGCGTTCCAACTATCTTCGCCATAAATTGATTTCCATAGGCTACGGAAACCTGGGTAATGCTTATCGCCAATGAGGGTCGATTCTGTTGGTGCGCCCTCAGCCCTTGCATCGCATTCGCTGATATCGTTCAACCGCTCAACGCGCACGTTGGTAATTTCCAGAAGAATGCGCGATGCCCAGCGCGGCATGTGAATTGATGGAGTCCACTTTTCTGATACTGGTTTATTACAAACCTCGACCGGAACCCGGTGCGTTTGTTCTGTCCAGGAGTTACGCACGCTTGCGCGATAAACCAGCGTTGCTACGTCCGTCGCTTTGCCATGTACCCGGTAGGTTTCGCGAACCCAAATACGATCGCCCGGTTGACCATATGGACAATGCTTGGCAAGCAACTCTGCGGCCACTGCCCGTCCATAGAATTTTTCTTCAACAATCCTGCGAGTCTGTGTTTTATTCCCGCCAAGAATTGCCCGGACCATCTCATCGTTAAAAATCATGCCGCGCTCTTTCACTTCGCCTTTCATGCATCCCCCTTACCCATGTGCGACGATGCCGCCAAAAGTGATAGAGAACAGCCAGAAATAGATCGCGGCCATAATGATTTTGAATGCCGTGTTCATATTTTCAGCTCCTGTGATTGATTGGATACATGCCGCGCCTTGCGGCATGTTTTTATTTTCACTTTCTCTGTTTTAAAAATCAAGATTTATTAGAGCAATTATTGCTGATGGAGAAGCGCGTTTTCATACTCCCTGACCATTAACGTAAGTACGCCGTGACTCCTGAAAACACGCGCCACTTCAATCTTATCTTCCAGCGCGAACGCGATTTTACTTAGACCAATTTTCTTAAGGAGATCAATCTTTGCTGGGCCGTCATTTCTGTCATCGGTGGCAGGACGCATAGATAGCAAAGGCTCAGCCCCGTTTGTTACGTACTTCCGCAGCCAAGCTCGTGTTTTATCCCTTGCGATCTCACAGCGCCCGGTTACAAACCAGACCGTGTAAACGTTAAATAACTGGCGCACCATATCAATAACTGGAGTGATGGGAGTATCGGTGTCACAGGCGAGATTAAACTCGTTCCAGTCCTTTGTTAATGCACCTTTACCTGGTGGCGGAAGCAAATGCAGTCTGTCTTCAGTTGCCTCTGATATTGTTCCATCAATATCGACTATGACGATATACGGACGTTCCTGGTGTGCGTGTTTATTGAAAATACTCAAATGCCCTCCTCATTGGACGAAAAAAATGCTGGTGGGACGCACTCCACCAGCATTAAAAGTGACACTGTAACTATCAGCGAACGTAAATAGTGCCGCCGTTCTCTTTTTCCCATGCATCGCTACGTGCATAGCAAACATCGAGAAGTCTTCTTGCCGCTGTTTCCTCTAAACCCAATTCGACAACCAACTGCTCATGACGGCGGGTAACCACATCAAACAGGGTATGCAGCCCTTTAGTTGCCAGATCATCAATGAATTCCGGTTCGAACGGCAGCTCTGCATCTGCCAACATAACCTCTTGCGCCCACTCGACACGGCGGACCAGTTCCGGGCGGCGGCTTTCCATCTCTTTACAGATCAATTCATGGAAGAACTCTACCCAACCTTCCGGCTGGAACTCGCGGAAAATTGCCAACGGCTGGAAGTTTGGCATCAACCATTCGTTGATTCGGATATCAATGGCATAGCCCATGTCGCAGCAGAACTGATAAGCAAAGTCCAGCTTAGAAACGATATAAGGACGCTCGTTATTGAACTCTTTAGGCGATGAGATCCCATAAGCCAGGAGGCGCGGGAAGAAGGAGATTTGCCCTAACGTCGGATGAAGTTTGCTTGCAGGGAAACGGCGCTCAGTAATGCCATACATTTCCTTCTTGAGCGTCGCAAATTTGGCATTCTCATTAACCAGCGCGGTAACCTCTGCTTTTTTATTAGCAAATGCCACGCGCGCCTCGCTTGCATCTTTAATAGTTTTTTTGAGCTGTTGGTTAAGGTCGGCGACCTGCTTACGCAGTTCCTGTCGCTCGCTTTTAGCTTTGTTATAGCGTTTCTCAAGGTTAAAAGGATCAAGTTTCATGATCTCTTTATATTGAGATTTTAGCGTTGAAATCTGTGAGTTCCGCAGTTCAACCATCGCGGTCATTTCATTGAGTTTTGTTTCCAGCTCAATGCTTATACGTTCGGCATTATCAGCACGCTGGTTGGCGTCATGCGTCGCATCGTCGATCGCGTCCTGTTGCTGGCGTTTCAAATGTTCAATTTGCAGCTGAAGCTCTTCAATTTCTTTACCCTTCAGACCGAGATCCAACTGCATATTTTCAGCTGCATCTACCAGGGAGTTATGGCTATCAGCTTCTGCGTTATAAACATCAATAAGCTGTGCGTGAAGCATCTCCGCTGACTGAACCGCATTATCAAAAAAACGCGCTGTGAGGTCATCACAACTAACGCGGCGTTGCGCGGCTCGGATGTTCTGGATAATGGCCGGGATACCGGCATTCAGGACGTCAGGGATAGATACATTTTCGATTGATTGGTTTTGTGCTGAAGTGCTCATTTCAAAGTTCCGTATTAGCTTGTGCTTCGGTCATTTTTCCTAAGTATGAAGGTGGAAGGACTACGCAATTTGTATCCAGTCCCTCACCTATGGCAGCCTGTAAAATTCTGGCTAAGGTGAGTCTCTTGTTGCGATACCTGGTGATGACATGCCTGATACCGCCGGTCGGCGTAACAAAGGCGATCAGCCAGTAGTGATATTTCCGTCGGAATGGCCACATAGTGCACCTTATGGATTGCTCTAATAAAAAACGTGATGAGTGTACATCACGTTTTAAAAATATGGAATTATTAGAGCAATATTATTCTGATTCTCGCTCAAAAAACGAGCTAATGAGGGGAAGCCAATCCTCTGACACTTCGCGAGGCCGCGGTTTGCCGTGGAAAAAGATTATTCGGCAGTCCTTTGGTAATGTCCCATTCCCCCTGGAGTAACGCGCGCTCGCATATTTTGAACCAGGTTCCACAACATCGGCCTTGTAACTTACAAACCATCCTGGATACAGATCCTGAAATGCTGGTGTATCATCGCCCATAACCTTCCGTAAAAACCCCTGATCACCCCAGCACTCAGTAGTGACACAACGAGAAATCCAACCTTCCGGATCTTGCCAGAATGAACTCCAGATATGTGCTTTTACACTATTTGGTATCCACAGGGCACCGCTACCACGATATTGTGGATGGTAAAAATCCCTAAGCATGGTGAAGCTGGTTGGTGGATTCTCAAGGATTGGGCGTATATCACCGGCAATAACTGTGTCCAAATCCAGATAGAACAGATCATCGGTTATATCCGGTCGGAACAACTCGATTTTCGCCCACCAGCCACGGCACTTTTGCCACTGGTTGATCAATGGGACAACTTTGACACCAGGTACATGTAAACGCTTCAGGTCTGTCAGGCAAATAATTTCATAGCCTTTTGGCAGTTGATTAACCAGCCACTGCACATCGGAAGCGTTATAGTCACCACCAGAGCGAAGAACTAAAGCAATCTTCATGCTGCACCATCACCTTTCACTTTCATCAATGTCAGGTTTCCGCAAAATACGGCACCAGTGTCGATATAATGCTGATTCCAGAATGTCTTCGGGCTTTTCACCGGAGTGTGACCAAAGATAAAACGATCTGCGCCCGAAATTTCGCCACCAATATCATCCATCGAATCACTGATACGCTCGCGCGCCCAGACAACGTTGAAAAGCGGCACCTCCTTACCGAATTGATATTCATTATCCGGATAGTCGGCATGGGCTATAACGATAGTTTCTTGCCCGGTGTTCAACTCAATGATATAGGGCAGTCGTCTTACCAACTCCACCAGCGCCCTGGCTAATATTTCCTGATCAGCGTCCAGCATGAAGAACCATTGACCGCCATTCATTAGCCAGTTATTCACGTTGCCATCAGGACTTAACGCATCGAGCATCAACCGCTCATGGTTCCCCATTACTGCCCTGAACCAGGGCATCTGCAATAGTTCCAGACATTCGACATTTTCAGTACCGCGATCGATAAGGTCGCCGACCGATATCAGTAAATCCTGCGCCGGGTCAAAATCCACACGATGGAGTTCGGACATCAGTCTGGTGTAGCAACCATGCAGATCACCAACAACCCAGACATTCCTGTATTTGGTACCGTCGATACGGTGATAAATTGTTGGTGCCATCATGTATTCTTCAGCCATTCTTTAAGAGTCATCTGCGGAATACCTCCCATTTTCCCGCATGAAACAACGTCAATCTGTTCACGCGCAGACTGGAATAACAAAGGCAGGTGACTTAGATTTTTTGGCGTGCCGCCGGAGTGAACGCGTGGTTCTTGCGTAGCGTCAACACCCACCAGGGCTACATGTTTGAATCCGATATGGAAAGCCAGGTTCAGAGCACCATATGCACTATTGCCGCTGGCAATTTCATTCTCATCTTCGCAAAGGCCGAAATGTGCGGACCAGCGCCATGCCCACCACTCTGGAGAGTTAGTATTTTTTGGCTCCGTGCCTCGTTCAGCCACACGACGGAAGCACAGAACGCCGTCTCTGACCTCACGTTCTTTAACATCGGGTAGCGCCATGCAATAACAAACACCACGGCGACGGCGGCCACGACCAACGCGTCGCATATTGTCTGGCGATGGATCAAGGGTGAAAAAATAAGAAGCGCGGTTAAGCCAGTCGATGGCCCCATTGACCGCTATAATCGGCACTCCGCGCGGCGCAACAAAGTTTGCGGCGCTTGGGCCACTGCCGACGATAATAACGCGATCACTGCCTCTAAATTTATTCTTGGGAAACATTGAATTGCACTGCTCCTACTTGCATTCAAAATATGTAAATCTGCGTGTTTTTTGCGGGTATCCAGGAACTGCTGTTGCCATTTTGAAATAGACACCTGCGTTGGATTCCGTAGGGCTTGAGGGTGCGCGCCATGCCAATGAAGGCCGTTTTGCAGAGAACAGTCATAGCCGACTAATACCACTACTTCAGCCCCTGATTCAGCAGCCAGACTGATAGCCTGCGCGCCGCTATTTACCCCTTCCGCCGGTCCACAATATCGCCTGTACTCCAACGAAAATGATTTCGCCGCCGCCAGGTTGGCTGTCACTTTGCGGAATCTCCCTCCCGGTATGGTGGATCCGTATTGCTTCCACCATGACAAATCACCGGCGTATAAGGCATAAATGTCATCGAACATCTGCCAGGAATTGTTAACCGCGATGATTGAACAGCCAGTTTTTTCTATAGCAGCACAGTCCTCACGAGTGAGTGACGGACCGCTACCGACACAAAAAACAGTCCTAGTCGCCCTGCGTGGTATGTTCATTCTCAGCTGCAAATTCAGCCTCCAGGCGAGCATTCATTTCAGCGATTACAGGGTCCACTACAGCATCTGTTTCCTGTTCATTACGCGGCATGATCGATGCCAGCGATTCATAATTAGCCTTGGATGACACGATTATTCTCCCGATGTTAATGTGCGCTATATCAAATGGCGCATATGTACTAATTAATTTATTATTTTAAGCAGCATACAACCACTTGTCGCCGTTCAATACATGCTCAATAGCCTCACCCTTTTTAAGGCTTATGTATTCCAGGATGGCGGTTATCGCTTGTTCTGCACCATACGCAAGAACGACGTAGTAACCTTCCTCTCTAAGCCTGCGCATCCAGGCGATCTGCTCTTTCGTCGGGGCTTTACCATTTGGTTCTTTAAGCTCAATTCGCATGCCGTGATAAATACCGCATGCTTTATCGAGACTCATGTCCGGATAACCTTTTTTCTGCCCTTCAGCCTTCATTTTCCCGGCGGTTGCTTTTGAACGTTTCCCTCCGTTAGGCGTTGCATGCAACAGCTCATAGATGTCAGGGTGCTTGCGTTCGAAGTAATCAAAAATGAAAACCTGCTCGAAGTGCTCGCAATTTCCGTCGCGCAGGTCTGGGTTCTTTGCCAGTGCTGCAAGTGCCTTCGCATGTGGAGAAATTTCTTTTACCGGCGCAAGCGATAAGAATGGATCCTTTTTGGTTTTTGGCCTGGACCGCCCCTTATTTCGACGCTCACTAAAAGCCTGAAACTCTTCCTCAGTAAAGCGCAACATAATCAGTCAAATCCTGCCGGTCGCATGCCATATTTACGCTGTTTTGCAGCCTGCTCTTCCCTGTGCCATTGCGCACACTCAGCGTCACAATAGATGCCTGATTCGATCGGTTCATTGCAGTAACGACACTTCCCTGTAAATACCTGGCTCACGACCTGTGCCTGCTTTCTGATGTTATCGATGGCCATGTCTTTGAGAGCTTCTAATTGATTCATGCTCAGCTCTGCATCATCAACACGTTCTGCCAATTTTGTTTCCTCGTGAAGAACCTACTTAAGGGCAGAATGATACATTTCACAATCAAAATTGCACTAATAATTTTCTTTTATTGAGTTAAATATTCAACAAATGACTAGCGATAGAATCACCATCATCTATTTCTGGCAGGCTGACTATGGCTACATCAATCACTACAACCCAAAGCACCCGGCAATATCCTCTGTCGCGGTATGACGACCGCAACATAGCCGATCCAATACTCAGGGCAGAGCTACGCAAAGAGGTGATGCTTATGTGTGAATCGAACGACAAGAATCTGACGATTTATTACGTTCTTCCCGATGAGCAATATCGCCCGGATTTGCTGGCTTACCGTATGTGGGGCATAGCAGAGCTACGCTGGGTTGTGACGCTCGCCGCCGGGCTTGAGGATGAGTCTCAGGGTATGACTGTTGGCAAAAAATTAAAACTCCCACCTGCCACCTGGATCCGCGAAATGATTCGCCATTTCCAATATGACGGCCAGGTGATAGGGACATTATCCATTGCATAAGGGGATTGAATGCCAACTGAATATGCTCGCGACAACCTTGGTCGCTATCAGACTGATGGATTAAGTGCAAAAGACTTTAACAAGGTCTTCGATCTTATCCGTAAACAGCAGCGTCAGAATCGGCGAAACGCGCGGCGTACACTCACCCCAAGGATTATGGGGATGCGTAACCGCGAACTTGAGGCATTCCTCAGCCTTGGGAAAAAGAAAGATGGCACCTACTTTACGCCCGAAGATATACGCAGTTTCAACACCTCAAGGCAGGCTCATAAAACCAAATTCAAGAGCACCGTACCCGGCATTACCTATGCTCAGCTGGTGGCGCAGTCCACCAGCATTGATATAAAACGCGCTAACAACAAAGTTTCTGATGGCACAGGGATCAAAGCCGCGACATTCCTCGGGCTAAAACACAACCTTGCATTGATATCTGTTAATGCCTCGGATGAGTCGGTCCACCAGCATCACCGTGTCAGAATTCGATTTGAGGAATGGGATAAAGCCGTTGAGGATATTGCTGAAGACGGTGCGAAAAAAGCCCGAATCGCTGCCGATCTCTGCAAGGGCCGGGTATCTTTCGACTGTGATTGTGGACGCCATCAATACTGGTATCGTTATATGGCCACGGCTGGTAACTATGCTGTCGCGCCGCCAAAAGAGTATGCATTCCCCAAAATCCGCAACCCTGATCTGACTGGCGTGGCTTGCAAACATGTTTTGCACGCTATGACGCGTTTTCAGTCTCCCACATGGCACAAGGCCATCATTATTGCCCTGGAAAAAGCAGCTGAACAGGTGGCCTTCGGCGATGACAAGCGGAAGACAACAACCTATTTCAAAGGCGAACTGGCTAAATCTCTCGCGCGCAACCGGACAACAACGACGGATCAGGCTAAAGCTGCGCGTGAGTATGAGCTGTATCTGAAATCTCAGGATGCATTAGGCAAAAAACTACGCGCCAAAGATAGCGCCACGGACAACGTTCGCCGGTTGTTAAAAAAAGCTCGCACCACGGCAAACAGGAAGAATGCCGAACTAAAAGCCTCGCGGGTGAGGGAAGCCCAGGCTCGCGCTGAAGCCGACGCTCTCAAAAAAGCCCTGCAAACGCAGGCGAACAACCTCATAAAGTTTTTCATGAGTCAGGGAATGGACAAGGCCGCTGCCACTGCGCAGGCGCGAAGCATTCTTGAGACACAAATTAACGAAGCCCGTAAACGGAAAGGATAATCGATGGCTGGTTTCTTTGATGACATGTTTGAGGACACGGAACCATCACAACAAGTGACTGGTGATAACCTCCCGGACACCGAATCGGATCCGGATATTCCAGACGAAGGTTCTGAACTGATTGAAGAGGAAAATATTGATGCTGAAATCGAAACCGATGGTGTTAACGTTGGTAATATTATTGCTCCTGTGGAGGACGATCACCTTCCCAATCTGGATCACGGCCTGCTTAGTGATTCTGGTGTGCGCCACCGTTATCAAGGTCATGCAGTTTTTAATAACCTTGTGCGGATGGACTGGCTCAAAGCAATCAAGCTAGACCCTGACTCATTCGATGCGGTTCTATACCGCGCAATACCTTACAGAGACAAAAATGCACCTGAAACGGCATCTGAAATAATAGAACCGAACCAACGCATATATGACTATCAGGATCCAGAACTGATAACGGCCCTCGACTGCCCGGATGAGATGGACGCCTTCTACGCGCTATACGACGGCAGCGATAATACGGGAATTAGCGACAGTGCTTTAATCCTTCGGTTAGCCGCCGTTAATGTGCCTGTGGGTTCTATGCTCGAATGGCTGGAACAGCTGTCAGACGGTACAACTATTCGCCGCTTCTGGTACATCCATAAAATATTCAATTACGGCACTGCCAGGGTAGGCAGTTTGTTTTATTGCGTGCCTTCACGCGCCTTTGAAGGGAATTTCATCGGTGATTCTGAATAATCAGGAATGGCTACTGGCCATCTTTAAGAAAGAAGGTCTTACTCCAACCGGTAAGCTGGAATTTGCCACTATTGATGGCATTGATTCGGCGCTCGCACAGGCTTTAAACGAAGCGTTCGACTCACAAGTTGTCAGCTTTAATGATCGCATTAACCAGTCATTCCGGGAGTTCCTGAAACGCACACCAAGAGATCGCATAACGCTCGGCACTTTTAGTGATGTGAAGGAGTGGTTGTCGTCATTTGAAGCCGATCGCGCCGGGCGCAAAGATACATCCTCTGCTGGCCCGGTAAATAAGCTGGCAATGCCGCTTGTGAATCTGTCTCGTTCTCCCGCGTTTTCAATTTATGAAGGTGAACTGTGCCGCGATAATTACGATGAAGGACAGGTCACCAATGAAAATGATGAGATTGAAGCCCTGGTATCGACTATCCCTTTCTCACTGGAATATTCGCTATGGATAGCCAGTGACGAGAAGGAATCTCTTGGGATGGTTTCAACTGCATTAGCATTCTGGCTACGAATGTATGCCAGCCTCGGGCAGGCATCTTTCACTCATATTGCCAATGTCGGCGGTTATGAGATACCGGTTACCTGTTACATAGAAGGGCAAAAATCAATCGCATTTCAGGATCTGACCACCGGCACCGCCGACAACAGGCTGTTCGCGGTTGGATTGAACCTCACCGTTGTGGCGGAACTTCCTATCCTGGCTTATATGCAGCAAACCACCGGCACCATAACGGTAAAAGCGAAAATTCTGGAGGAATGAGATGGCCACAAAGACCACCACAGCCCCGGAAACTGATTCAAAACGCACTCAGCTATTCCTGCAATCTGTTTCAATTGGGCAGAACGAAATCCCTCGCGAAATGATCGTAGGATGTACCTATGTCGAACCCGGGGAGCTATCTGGTCCCCAGCTTATGCTCATGGTCAGAGATTCAACGGCTTACGTGGTCAATAAGCTGGGGGTGAAATTTGGTACAATACTGACAGTTTCACTTGGTGATCCGGAAGGTCATGGCGGCATCCTCTTCTCGGAAGAGTTCTTTGTTCTTAAAGCGCCGCGCAAGGACGATACTGTACTGATTTACGCGTTTAGTAACCCGGTGCGGTTATTAAAAGTTCCGTCCACCAGCGCACAGTATTTTGTTGATAAGCCCCCATCAGCCGTAGTTTCCTCTCTTGCCCCTGGTCTGAAGGTTAATGCTGACTCATTCAGAAAAACATCCACATACCACCTAAATGTTGGAGAAAAACCGACCAAGGTATTGCAGGAGATAGCCCGGGATACCGGTTCTATGTGCTGGGCATCCAGGGGGACGATCAATTTTAAAAGTATGGAAAAAATGGCAAACGCCGCTCCATCGCTTACTTATGAGTCCGCCAATCCCAACACATCCGGATTTACAATTAGTCAGTTCAACATCCTGAATGCCGATTATGAATACCAGCGCCGCCACAATTACAGAATGGCCAGTTATGACATGACCAAAGGTGTGGTTTACTCAGGTAACCAGGAAGACCCCATTAAATTTACGAGCAATCCCGATCCTACCGCGCTGGCGAACTACAACAAATTTATTCTCCCCCGCCTCGATATGCTGGTGGAAGGAAATGCCGCGCTAACTCCGGGTACGACGCTGAAAATTGTCGTGCATAACACGGCAGGTGACGGAGAACTCGATGAATCTATCCCTGACAAAATGATAGTGATGTCCGTGACTCATTTCGAAGACCGCTTCCGTTTTGTCAGCCGTGCACAGTTAGGAGTGGTGAATGGGTAGTTTGACAGGGAAGTATCGGGCTGTAGTGGTAAGCGTCGATGACCCTAAAGGTCTGATGCGTACGCAAATACGCGTTGTCGGCATGATGGATGGGCTACCAGATGCCTCATTGCCGTGGGCAGAAGCCATATTGTCCAATGCAAACACGTTTTCGCCATTTCTGCCCGGCGATAAAGTATGGGTAGAATTTCCCTACAATGGGGATTCTCGATGGCCATTGATAATCGGTTATGCACAGGATGCATCCGGTGGCGCTCCCAATGTGCCACCTGAAGCGTCAGGACAAGGTGAAGGCTATGTACCGCCTGAAGTTGAAGGTGCACCAGCACAACCATCAACCAGCGCGAAAAAAGACTTTATTTCGTCGCGGAACGGACTAATGGAGGTCCGGACGGCGGGCGGAGCCTGGGCCGTTACGCACTTGAAAAGTGGAACAACAATAGGATTCAACGAGTCCGGGGAGTTGTATGCCATTTCTCAAGGACCGGCATTCATCTCTTCCGCAGGAAATCTCGATATAAAGTCGGGCGCGGATGTCGTCCTGAAATCGGGGGGAAGTATGGCGATAGAGGCCAGCGGGAATCTATCCATAAAAGCCGCTCAAGTCTCTGTTGACAAGGCTTAAGAAAAGCCCGGCGTTCGGGCTTTTCTGATATGACGGGTTCAATTTTTTATCCGTTACCGCGCGACGGTTTCTGCGTGATAAACGTCTCAAGCATCTTTTCCGCAATTGCCGACCAGGTGTGACACTGGACCTTTTCAGCATTTTTCACGCGATCAACGCGAGCAATAACCTCATCCCAATCAATCCGCGACTTGATAACCATATGGTTCACCAAAGCCAGGCGATCTGGCGGAAGGCAATCGGGAGGAGTTAATACCAACGCCCCACACATTGCCGCCTCAAGAACAGTTAATCCAAGGCTTTCGGGATGCGTAACAATAAAAACATCACTCTTACGCAATTCAGCTGCAAATTCGGTTGCTGGTACCGGCGTCCGTCTGTATGGAGTTACCGAAATATTCCCCGGATCAATGGTAACCAATCCGTCATCGGTCAACGTTCTGGCCTCATACGGAACAGTCAGACGCTGAAGGTTCATAAGGATACTTAAGGAGTGATCAAACCCACTAACATCAAATGCAGCGTGGTCTACAAAAATACGCAGAACATCGTCTGTTTTGGTTTCCAGATGGAACAGCTCCTGATTCGCTGCCCATCCAACATGTTTGTTAAAGCGATTATGACGCTCTAACCTGCCGGGATTATCCAGGTACCGCCAGGTATCATCGCGGACAGTAAAAGTAATATCAACTGGTGCTGAATCCAGCATAGAACCGTCGTATACCTGAGCTACCCATCCAGTGAATCGACGACGCAGTTGCACGCCTATTTCCCTGGGCACCGTAGTAAAATACCGCAATCCTGGCGCTAAAATGGCTTTCGCAGAACACGAGAGCGCAGCGGTCAACACAGCTTCAACATAATCCTCCGGGCTTTCGACGCCGGGAGAATATGGACGATGGTATTGCAATGTTACCCCAGCCTCACTAAAGGCGCAGGCCAGGTTGTAAGCCCACATTTCCGTATATGTTTTCACATCACTGATAGCTTCAAATTTTCGCCCAATGATCAGGATGTTCATCGGCTTTTCCTCATTCCATTGCATTAATAATCCTCTTGCCAGTCAGCACCAGCATAGTTATCAAACCGTGAGTATTGGCCGTTAAAAGCCAATCTCACCGTGCCAATTGGGCCATTTCGTTGCTTTCCGATAATTACCTCGGCAATGCCCTTCATTTCGCTATCCGGGTGATAAACTTCGTCGCGATACAGAAACATGATCAGGTCTGCGTCCTGCTCAATTGCTCCTGATTCACGTAAATCTGAATTTACCGGTCGTTTGTCCGCACGCTGTTCAAGCGATCGATTAAGTTGTGACAATGCCACCACCGGTACTTGTAATTCCTTCGCCAACGCCTTCAGTGAGCGAGAAATCTCGGCAATCTCCAGCGTTCGGTTATCTTGCAGCTCGGGGACGCGCATAAGTTGCAGGTAGTCGATCATAATCATGCTCAAACCACCATTTTCTTTATAAACACGACGAGCGCGGGAACGTAGCTCTGTCGGCGTCAGGGCGCTTGAGTCATCAATAAAAATATTCTGCTTGTCCAACAGAATCCCCATTGCGCCAGAAACCCGCGCCCAATCATCGTCGTTAAGTTGCCCCGTTCTAATACGAGTCTGATCAACGCGTGCAAGAGAAGCAAGTGAGCGCATCATCAGCTGGTGGCTCGGCATCTCAAGGCTAAAAACCAATACGGGCTTATCGTTACGAACTGCGGCATTTTCGACGAGATTCATCGCAAACGTGGTCTTCCCCATAGATGGGCGGGCGGCGACAATGATGAGATCGGACGGCTGAAGTCCTGCCGTCTTCTTATTGAGATCGGTAAATCCGGTATCAATCCCCGTTACACCATCATGCGGTCGCTGAAACAACTCTTCTATGCGAGATACCGTTGCATCGAGAATGCTGGCGATATCTTTTGGACCACTACCGCTCTTTTGTCGTTTTTCAGCTATTTCAAAAACGCGGCGCTCGGCCATATCCAGCAATTCATTGCTGCCCCTGCCATCCTGCGCATATCCAGCTTCGGCTATTTCATTTGCGACGGAAATCATTTCACGAACAACCGCGCGTTCACGAACGATATCCGCATAAGCACAAATATTTGCCGCGCTGGGCGTGTTCTTTGACATCTCCGCAAGGTACGCAAAACCACCGGCGCGTTCTAATTTACCGTTCTGTTCAAGTGCTTCAGCAAGTGTTATCAAATCAATCGGTTTGCCATGACTTAATAACCTCTCCATCTCACTGAAAATTTCACGATGAGCACTGGTATAAAAATCATCAGCAACTATACGATCTGCTACTTCATCCCAGCGGCAGTTATCAAGCATTAAGCCACCAAGTACAGCTTGTTCTGCACTAAGGGAATTTGGCATGGATTCAAGAGAGGATGCAGACATTAGCACTCCACCCAGGCGTGCTGAATGTCAGATATAATCGGCATACTCAAATCACTCCTAACGATATGAGTCATCACCAGAAAATCAGGATTAATGCGCCGGACTCTTCCCGGCTGTCACACCGAATCGCCAGGATGGTGAGTCCCTGAATCCGCTATCCTACCAACGGTGACTTGCACATTCCGGCTACCTGGTTTGTTGCCTGAGCTAGGGGAAAAGGTAACCCCTTTAACGTCACCAGACCGCTAACGACGCATGTGCCAGACGCCGTGTTACAACCAAATATGGTGGCCCCTACCGGACTTGAACCGGTGACCGTGCGATTATGAGTCGCCAGCTCTAACCACTGAGCTAAAGGGCCGGATTACTGTTTCCTGAGTGCTTCTATGACGCCAGCAATACCGCCTACAACTATGCCAGCAATGACAACGAGAACAATTGGATGCTTGTCAGCAAAATCCCAGAAGCCCATCACTGATCCTTCGAAGCTGTTTTAAATATCGGCCATACCAATGTTACAGCTACTGCCACCAACGCCCCGTCCGATAAAACTGACAGGATTGTGCTGGTGAAATCCACCAGCACAGATAGCACGAGAAAGACCAAAGCTAGAATTAAACGTGCTTTTATAACCATCAGACATACTGTTCCAGTGGCAATTGAAGAGCTTGGGCAATTTTTTTCAATTGCTCCTGCTCTTCAGCCCCAATACCATCCTGGTCGGCAATATCAATGCATAGGCACAGAACATCTACCGCATCATTAGTTCCAGACACGTCAGCCAGTTCACGTAAAGCCTGGGCATTCGCTCGGCGAGGCGAGGCTTCATATTGAGCGCGAATATTGGCACTCATCTGAGCAATTTCACCGGAGAACGGCGCAAAGGCAGGAAGTGCTGCAATGGTTTTTTCCAATACTGCAATTTCTTTCGCATCGCAGGTGCCGTCAGAGTATGCAATGGAATATGCGCCCCAGACGGTCGCTTCCACCGCATCACGGTTTTCCATCTTCTTGACTCCGCCAGCCGCTTTGCGGAATTTCTTTTTGAGAATGCCGAGCATTTATTAACCTCATTACTGGTTGGGAAATAAGGTTGCGGTGCCGGGTGCCTCCCGGTGTCCTTTGGCTGGTTATCCACCGTAGACGGGGAAACAAGGAGAAATGAATGGACTGATATAACCATTTCCCCGCGTGCGCTTAGCCGCATTCACCGCAACGGAAAGAGCATTCCTGGTGGACCTGTAGATTGGGATATGAACCAGTTACAGGAGAATGCTCTTACCTGTTACGTGCTCCGTTTCGTGGAGCTAACGGCGGGTGATCGGGCCGCACCAGACTGGACTTATTTCAGCGTTATGCTCATGCCAGAGAATCAAACTGTGATGGTCGGTGCTGAACTCCGACACAGGGTTGTAGCAAGCCCCGCAAAGCGCGCACTACTGTAGTTGCGGCACATCAGCCTGTGCATTCACCACAATGTTGAGAACACTGGTTGTCACGCTGCAACGCAACATTTATTTATTCGTAGATTGGGATATGACCCCGTTACGCCAGTGTTCTCAACGTTGTAGTGCCGGTTACGGTTCCGGCCAGGCCTCTTCCTCAACGGGGTGTTCTCCATACGGACTACCGTTTATTGGTCGTTCCTGCGGTTTATGTTGTGAAGCCAGATGCTTATCTTCTGGTTGCTTCAAAGAGCTGCACTTCCTCACAACGGTAAGGGTACTTCGTAGGGATTCGAACCCTCTGCCAAGCTCGGCGATCTCCGACGTCGCAAAATACCCTTACCTGTTGTGTTGGTGCCGGTTAACGGACTTGAACCGCTGGCCATTCGCTTACAAAGCGACTGCTCTACCAACTGAGCTAAACCGGCAATTTGGTGGGGAGTGATGGAGTCGAACCATCCGAGTCGCAATGACAGTAGATTTACAGTCTACCCCGCTACCCCTACGGACTAACTCCCCTAAATTGGCGATGGTGGGTGGATTCGAACCACCGACCGACAGCTTAGAAGGCTGCTGCTCTATCCTACTGAGCTACACCATCACTTGCCGGGTACGTCTCCGGCGAGGGCTTCCACCTCCGTATGCTTTTCGGCGCGCCGCGCCCTGGCTGCAATTCGGTAACAGGGGATGCATAACCCTGGCTTCCAGCGTGATTAGCGCCTTCAGCATGACGGGATATACCCGTTACAAGAAATTCTCCCAGGATGCCATTAAGCAATGGCTGTTACGCTGAATGAAAAAGGACGTAACAGGTAAGGGCACTGACCAAAAGATGGCCCCTTCTCGCTCATCTGGTTAATCGAACCAGCGCCCTTACCTTGTTATGCCTCCCCGTTCCCTAATACACAGACGGGGACACTCTGCGGTCGATTTTTTGACGGGGGACGACTCATACCCCGTGGCGTCTGGCTTCTTAGGCCGCTACCATCATCAGATCATCGTTTGCATTTACTTTAATGGTCAGTTTCTAAACCGCCGCAAAGTCGCTAACCATGACGAAAACCCTGAAAAAAACGCCCACCCGAAGATGGGCAAACTGGAAGCTCGTAACGCACTTCGGTGTTACCACTTAGGCGCATGGTCAACCTGGCAACTCGGTGGTTTGTCTGGGAGGACTAGGCCCAGCCATGCTTACCGCCGCGCCTGTCGCGGCTAACAGCTAAATCGCTCTATAAATCACGATTCATTGAAGCGATATTACACTAATAAATTTATTAGAGCAATATGCCTAAAACGTCATGAGCTACACCTCGAGTGTCTCCCTTACAAGACACAGAACGTCTGGCAAAAAGAGGTTCTACCCTGAAGCCACTGTCATGATAAAGCTCTCTAATATTTGGCGCGCCACTGTTAGTAATGAGAACCTTTGCACCTCGGCGATGAGCATCCGTCAACAGAGACACCAGGCGTTTTTGCTCTTCAAACTTAAAGTCATGACCGGAATAGTTCGTGAATCCCTCTGTATTTGGAAGCGGTTCATACGGCGGATCACAGAAGATGACATCTCCTTCTCCGGCAGCTTCAATCACCGCAGCAAAATCACCACATACAAACTCAGAACGCCCTTCCGCACCGAGGAAGGCTTCCATCTCCTGTAATGGGAAATACGGAGTTTTATACTTCCCATAACCGACATTGAACTCACCGGCCTGGTTGTAACGCGTCAATCCGTTAAAACAATGTCGGTTCAGGAACAAAAACGCCGCTGCGCGATGTAAATCATCATAGACTTGTTTGTTAAACGCATTCCGTACTGCCAGGTATCCTTCCTGTGTGTTGTAGTCCTGGAAAAACCGATGCGCCAGAGTGATAAGTGAACGTTCCTCACGTTGCAAAGTCTTGTAAAAGTTAATCAGGTCAGCATTCACATCATTTAGCAGATTTTCCTGGTATCCGGCATTCGTGAAGACAGCTCCGCCACCGACAAAAGGTTCGATCAGGCGCTTCCCTTCTGGCAAATAGCGAAAGATTTGTTCCAGAACACCAAATTTTCCACCAGCCCATTTGAATATGGACCGTTCGAATTCTGCCGCTGGTTTAACTTTTCGCTCTTTTGTTTCACGCCCTTCATTCTGCCGACATGCAGCCTTGGTAATCCGCTCGCCAATCCAGCGCATTACTGGTATCGCCATACTATTGCCGATCGCTTTGTAACGCGGTCCGTCAGCTGCAAGCATCGCGGCCTCTTCTTCGCTTAAATCTGGATAGTGATTGCGCAGATATGCCAGTTCATCTGAATTAACTTTTTTACGCTTTTCCGTAGGGATCAACGTATGCCCATCAGGAAAACCTTGAAGTCTCTCACATTCGACAGGGGTAAGACGGCGGACAGCTACTTCTTCGTTTCTTACTTCATAGCAAACAGCAGTTGGATTTTGAGCCATTAGAGATGGTGAAGTATTCTTAGTTGCTGCATGTTGTGTACCACTCATACGCTCAGGAAAAGCCAATGTAACAAGATGCTCATGGCTTTCTTGCTCACGCGCCCGCAATGTACCATGCCCTTCTGACCAAAAACCTGCTCCAGTGCTGCTAAAAACGGCAAGGTCAGTGGCATCTTTAAAGTCTCTTGCCTTTACTGTCGATGCGGTTTCATCGTCAATATATTCCCCAAATGCCGCCATCCTGAAACCGTTTACGGCTTTCGTCGATTTCATACCGGGGGACATGCCAGCATGTAGGCATGGATTTAGGCTTTCGCCACTGATTGCAGCGCCATTTGCAATAACGGCGGAAGCGATTTCCTTCTTTTTTCGGCTCGGCGCAATATTCCGGCGCACGCCTTCGAACTCAAAAAGTACCGTTGCGGGATCGAGGTCTGTTCGAGCACTTGCGACAACAAACACGCGTCGGCGTCGTTGTGCCACTCCGAAGTATTGGGCATCAAGGATTCTCCAGGCCACCTTTCGCTGCGGTCCATAAATACAACCACACTGCGGCCACTTTGGAACATGGCAACCGGTTTTGCCATCCCACCGCCAGAACGCGTTACTTTTTCCTGATTCAGGTCGATCACCTGGTTCAAATGGCGCATCTTCTCCAGCCAATCCGGCAAGGAAACATCCGAAGGCGTTATCTGCCGATGACAAGACTCCTGGGACATTTTCCCAGACGATAACGGCTGGTTTGAGAAATGACTCAGCCCGTTTGTCGTCAATTGCATTTGCAAGCTCCACATACTTTAAAGTTAGCGCGCCACGCTCATCATCAAGCCCACCACGTAATCCCGCGATACTGAATGCCTGACAAGGTGTTCCCCCAACGAGCACATCAGGGGATTCGATTTCCCCTGCCAGGACTTTTTTGGCAAGTTTTGTCATGTCGCCAAGATTGGCGACATGGGGCCAGCGGTGCGCAAGAACGGCAGATGGAAAAGACTCGATTTCAGCAAACCACACCGGACGCATACCCAACGGTTCCCAGGCAATACTCGCGGCTTCAATTCCACTGCAAACAGATCCATAGCACAGCTCTTTCACTGCTTAGCCTCTCCACCAAGGGCATTTACCAGAGCATCAACCAGGCACGAAATTTCACTGGTCAACAGGAAGAAATCTGCGTCCAGTCGCTGCGCAACATCTTCACTATCAATATCAGAGTTCTGCTCAAGCAATTCATCCGCAAATTTGACGCTGGTAAGGCTGAAGTTATGGTCCAGTGTAAATTTAATGCGGTTCTGCCAGTCGAGTGCCAACTTAGTGACGAGCTTGCCAGCTTCCAGGTGTGTGGAAATTTCATCGCTTCCCAAATCCTGCTTTTTCACTCGGGCAATACCGCCATCCTCAAGCACTGCCTTAAGTTCAGCCGCATCCCCCATTTGAAATCCCTGTGGAGCACTACCATCACGTACCCAGTCGGTCAGCGTTAATTCAATGGGATTTTCAACACTCAGGGGAACAACAGGAAGAGAACCCAGAGACTTACGCATAAGCGCGAGCATATCCTCTGCCTGCCGCGCGCTGGCATTGATATAGATACGTTTAGTTGAACCGTCGTAGATCGCCTGGATAACAGAAAACTTTGAAAAAGCCCGTGGCAGAAGAGAATGCAGAACTTCGTCTTTCAGGGAATCCTTCTCTGTTTTCTTAAGTTTACGCGCTTGTTCTTGCTCAAGTTTTTCAATTTTTTCTTGAATAGCTCGCTGGATAACCGGCGGGGGAAGAATTTTTGTTTCGCGCTTTGCTTCAACAAGGATAAAACCATTTCCATGCATAGCGATAACTTCGGAATTATCACCAAATGGCGATACAAAACCGAACTTGGCCATATCCTGACTACCGCATGGCGTGAAAAGGATCATTTTCTTTTTATCTTCTAAGTCGGTCAGATCCGCCTCACGAGAAAGTTTATAAATAGTAATGTTTTTCCAGTGCTTAAACATGTTGTAACCCTTGAATATCAACCACAGAAAGCTCGTCTTTGTAGAAAAAGGCCAGGTTGTGGCACCCCCTCGTTTGAGCGTATGAGCTGGGACCAATTTCGTTCTTCCAGACAAATGGCTTCAAATCCGTACGGCGAAGCATAAAAACGCGATTTGTTCCGCTCTGATTCCCAATGAGGCAAAAGCCTTCTTTCACCTTGATAGCCTGCAAGTTGTCGAGTTCACCGCTGGTTACACGGCTATCGAACTCCTTGCGGCTTATTAGCTCCATCTGCATCTGACGACTCCAAACAAATGCCCATTGAAGGGCGATGGCTGAATGGTACCGAAAACACGACATAAAAAACAATATTTATTAGAGCAATTTTGTAATAAGTAAACGCCATGTAGACCACAAACAACCTAAGTTAAAATAACGAAAATCAGAGCAAATCATTGGTGATAACGTGGCAAGTATTGCAACAAAAGACAGCATTTGTTCGGGGCACGGAGGATTCCCATCTAGGCCTCCTGTAGAGAGTGAACCACTACTTAAAGTCAACGGAGTCGAAGTGTTAGTTGATGGTAAGCAATATGCACAGCATACCGATGGGAACAGCACGCACGGCGGGCAAGCTATATCAACCAGGGCATGGTTTACCGTCAACGGGAAAGGGATCGTATGCGTTGGTGATCCTGTTTCATGCGGCTCTACCGTTGCAGCCGGAGACGGCCTGGTTCAGGTAAGTTAGGAGATATCATGCTGGAAAAAGACTACCAGTTATCCGCATATAAAAAATTGGCCGCCGCCGGTGGGATGAAAACACCTGGTGCCATAACATCGGCACGAAACAGTGCTAACACAGCAAAACTGCTTGCAGAAGAATTGACCGGATTAATTCTGGATACAATTGTCTATCCCGACACTATTACCAGCTATGTTTCAACGATCAGAACAACCGCAACCGGTTTAACGAATATTGGAGGGCTGGCAACTCAGCACGCGGACCTGTTGGCTGGTTATGCTGATCTGTCAATGCTCCTTCAACTCGATATTGGTTGGGATGTTTACTGTCGTGCTAATGAGCGAGAAGTTTCAGAACTGCCGATCTCTATTGCCATTGGTGACGCGACTACAACGAAATCGCTTGAGGACGCTGTAAATGCGCTTAATACGTCGAGTTTAGTCGCTGCTATGGGGGACATTAACCAGACCCTTAACACAGGCTCAGGAAGCTCGTCAGGCTCTGATTCAGGTGGCGGCGCAGTCACTCCCCCACCAGCACTGACAGAACAACAAGTTGAAGCACTGAAGGAAGCAACTGAACAATTTGGTGCTTTTTTCGACCAGACAACAGTACCGGTAGCAGCATTGCAACAGCAGTATGAACGAGCGAAGGAAAGCGCCAGCGTAGCCATAACTGCTTATAACCATGCTATCGGAACCGCGCTGGCGGAAGCATCAGCAAATAAGGCCAGCACCGCCAGCGCAGTCGCAGCTTTGGTTCCTGATTCTGTTCTTGATGAATTAAACAAGGCGACACTTTAACAAAGGACTTCACAGATAATTTTTCTTCAGGAGGAAGAAATGTCGTTTTTTTCAACGTTAAAAACAGCTTTGTCTTTGAAGGAGAAACTTGCTGTTACTGGTGTTCTTGTCCTGATTTGCGCACTTGTTAGTGCTGGGTTTGCATGGGAACGTTATCAGTTAAAGCAAGCCTTGGAAAAAATTGGCAGCCTTGATCAGGCTGTTAAGGAGCGCGATAAGTCAATCAGTGATCTTAACCAGACCATTGAGACGATGAACAAAGCAGATCAACATTTTCACAGCCAGGAAGTGAAAAATGAATCAGAACAAGCCAAGTATGCTGACAGGCAAATGGAACGAAAAGCAGAAGTTCAGAAACAACTGGTTGCGGCGGGTAATGTTCGCCAGCGCATTCCTGCTGACACTCAGCGGTTGCTCCGGGAGTCGATCAGCGAATTTAACGCCGACGCCGACAAAGGTTAACCACCCTGCCCCCAAAAGTGCGTTTATGTGCAGGATGCCAGAGTTTAGCAGTGAATATTTTGATGATCTGCCAGCGTATATCCTCGATACAGAAACGATGCTGATGGGGATTAACAGGAAGAATCGCAACGTTAATGATTACAACCGCGCTATCAGCGGTAACTAAAAGGGATTTTTATGTCTGATAAAGTAACGGTAAAGCAAACTATCAACAAAGCGACTTCAATCTACAAAATTGAGCAAATCACTGTTGGCAAGCCAGGATCTGAACAATACCGTCATGCTTTCGAACTTGCCGATCAGCTTGGTTTAAAACATCCAGATTGTATCGAGCATGTATTTCCAACTTATGCTGATGAGCAATGTAATCAAGTGCTTATTGAAGAGGATTTTTTCAGTACTGAAGAACGAGAAGGCGTTGATCGCTGCATTGGTGTGATTTGTTCTTCGGTAAGTGATGATTTATTTCCTAATGTGCCGGAAGGTGGTGGTGTTGGATACCAATTCCTGTATGAAGGCGATGAGCTTAAATGCTATGAGCATGGTCTTCTTATCGAAAGCGTAGAATAATACCCTTCCTTCCAACCGGCTATGTTGGCCGGTTTTTCACTTATCCACATTATCCACTGGGTAGATCCAATAATTAGGTCCATACAGATCCCAATTAGATCCATATAGATCCCTGATCGTTGCAAGCCGCGCCACGTCTGGCTTAGAAGTGTATCGCGATGTGTGCTGGAGGGAAAACGATGTGTGCTGGAGGGATAAAAATGTGTGCTGACGGGTTGCTAATGTGTGCTGGCGGGATATAGGATGTGTGCTGACGGGAAAGCCTGGGTAGTTATCTCCGCTTATAAAAACTATCCACATAATTCGGAAAAAGTAATATGAATCAATCATTTATCTCCGATATTCTTTACGCAGACATTGAAAGTAAGGCAAAAGAACTAACAGTTAATTCAAACAACACTGTGCAGCCTGTAGCGTTGATGCGCTTGGGGGTATTCGTGCCGAAGCCATCAAAGAGCAAAGGAGAAAGTAAAGAGATTGATGCCACCAAAGCGTTTTCCCAGCTGGAGATAGCTAAAGCCGAGGGTTACGATGATATTAAAATCACCGGTCCTCGACTCGATATGGATACTGATTTCAAAACGTGGATCGGTGTCATCTACGCGTTCAGCAAATACGGCTTGTCTTCAAACACCATCCAGTTATCGTTTCAGGAGTTCGCTAAAGCCTGTGGTTTCCCCTCAAAACGTCTGGATGCGAAACTGCGTTTAACCATTCATGAATCACTTGGACGCTTGCGTAACAAGGGTATCGCTTTTAAGCGCGGAAAAGATGCTAAAGGCGGCTATCAGACTGGTCTGCTGAAGGTCGGGCGTTTTGATGCTGACCTTGATCTGATAGAGCTGGAGGCCGATTCGAAGCTCTGGGAGCTGTTCCAGCTTGATTATCGCGTCCTGTTGCAGCACCACGCCTTGCGTGCCCTTCCGAAGAAAGAAGCAGCACAAGCCATTTACACTTTTATCGAAAGCCTTCCGCAGAACCCGTTGCCGCTATCGTTCGCGCGAATCCGTGAGCGCCTGGCTTTGCAGTCAGCTGTTGGCGAGCAAAACCGTATCATTAAGAAAGCGATAGAACAGCTTAAAACAATCGGCTATCTCGACTGTTCAATTGAGAAGAAAGGCCGGGAAAGTTTTGTAATCGTCCATTCTCGCAATCCAAAGCTGAAACTCCCCGAATAAGTGTGTGCTGGAGGGCAGCTGCATTAAAAAAATGTGTGCTGCCGGGAAGGCTTGTCTAATTTCCCGTTTTTGATGTGCGCTGGAGGGGGACGCCCCGCAGTTTGCCCAGACTTTCCCTCCAGCACACATCTGTCCATCCGTTTTTCCCTCCAGTGCACATGTAATTCTCTGCCTTTCCCTCCAGCACACATATTTGATACCAGCGATCCCTCCACAGCACATAATTCAATGCGACTTCCCTCTATCGCACATCTTAGACTTTTATTCTCCCTCCAGCACACATCGATGCTGCCGGGCAAGCCGTTCTCACCAGTTGATAGAGAGTGAAGCCTTGCTGCCCGTTGAAGCAGGAAATCACCAAAATGATTCAGGCTACAACCTGAACGTAGAAGAAATCCGCGTCCTTTATGCGTGGAGGATGCCAAAGCATGTTGTGACACACCTTGCAAAGGAGTAAGCATGCAGAGAATGCTATGTACAAGCATCTACGCATACATTATTATTTTATGCAGCATTTCTAATTAAATTCAAAAATACAGCATAAAGGATGACTTTCGATGAGTGATTCCAGCCAGCTTCACAAGGTTGCTCAAAGAGCAAACAGAATGCTCAATGTTCTGACTGAACAAGTACAGTTGCAAAAGGATGAGCTACACGCGAACGAGTTTTACCAGGTCTATGCGAAAGCGGCACTGGCAAAATTGCCTCTACTGACTCGAGCGAACGTTGACTATGCCGTGAGTGAAATGGAAGAAAAGGGTTATGTTTTCGATAAACGCCCTGCTGGCTCTTCAATGAAATATGCGATGTCAATTCAGAACATCATTGACATATATGAACATCGCGGAGTGCCAAAATACCGGGATCGCTACAGCGAAGCGTATGTGATTTTCATCTCCAATCTTAAAGGCGGTGTGTCAAAAACTGTATCGACGGTTTCTCTGGCGCATGCAATGCGTGCTCACCCTCATCTTCTGATGGAAGATTTAAGGATTCTGGTTATTGACCTTGATCCGCAATCTTCAGCAACGATGTTTTTAAGCCATAAACACTCTATTGGTATCGTAAACGCAACATCTGCACAGGCTATGTTGCAGAATGTAAGCCGTGAAGAGCTGTTAGAGGAGTTTATTGTTCCTTCTGTTGTACCTGGGGTTGACGTTATGCCTGCGTCGATTGACGATGCCTTTATTGCATCCGATTGGAGAGAGCTGTGCAATGAGCATCTACCGGGTCAGAACATCCATGCCGTCCTGAAAGAAAATGTGATTGATAAGCTGAAGAGCGATTATGACTTTATCCTCGTTGATAGTGGTCCTCACCTTGACGCCTTCCTGAAAAATGCTTTGGCCTCGGCCAATATACTGTTTACACCTCTGCCGCCTGCAACGGTTGATTTCCACTCATCGCTTAAATACGTTGCCCGCCTTCCTGAGTTGGTGAAACTCATTTCGGATGAAGGCTGCGAGTGCCAGCTTGCGACTAACATTGGTTTTATGTCCAAGTTGAGTAACAAGGCAGACCATAAGTATTGCCATAGCCTGGCTAAAGAAGTGTTCGGTGGGGATATGCTTGATGTCGTCCTCCCTCGCCTTGACGGTTTTGAACGCTGCGGCGAGTCTTTTGACACTGTTATTTCAGCTAACCCGGCAACGTATGTTGGTAGTGCTGATGCATTGAAGAACGCGCGAATTGCCGCGGAAGATTTTGCTAAAGCAGTTTTTGACCGTATTGAATTTATCAGATCTAATTGAGGAGTAAGAAACCCCCATGTCAAAGAAAAACAGACCAACAATTGGGCGAACCCTTAATCCTTCAATATTAAGCGGATTTGATAGTTCTTCAGCCTCTGGCGATCGAGTCGAGCAGGTATTCAAGTTATCTACTGGTCGCCAGGCCACATTTATCGAGGAGGTAATTCCTCCGAACCAGGTAGAAAGCGATACCTTTGTTGATCAGCATAACAACGGGCGTGACCAGGCATCTCTTACGCCAAAATCATTAAAAAGTATCCGAAGCACTATTAAGCATCAGCAATTTTACCCTGCAATAGGTGTTAGACGGGCTACAGGGAAAATTGAAATTTTGGATGGTTCCCGGCGTCGAGCTTCTGCCATCTTAGAGAACGTAGGGTTGCGGGTTTTAGTCACGGACCAGGAGATCAGCGTTCAGGAAGCGCAAAATTTAGCGAAAGACGTTCAGACAGCATTGCAGCACAGCATTCGAGAAATAGGTCTGCGTTTGATGCGAATGAAAAATGATGGGATGAGTCAGAAGGATATTGCAGCCAAGGAAGGGCTATCTCAGGCGAAGGTCACACGTGCTCTCCAGGCAGCGAGTGCTCCGGAAGAATTAGTCGCCCTTTTCCCTGTGCAGTCGGAATTAACCTTTTCGGACTACAAAACGCTTTGTGCTGTTGGCGACGAAATGGGGAACAAGAATTTAGAGTTTGATCAGCTTATTCAAAACATATCCCCGGAAATAAACGACATCTTATCCATTGAAGAAATGGCCGAAGATGAAGTTAAAAATAAAATCCTGCGCTTGATAACAAAGGAAGCCTCACTACTCACGGATAAAGGTTCTAAAGATAAGTCCGTAGTTACTGAATTATGGAAATTTGAGGACAAGGATCGCTTTGCAAGGAAGCGCGTGAAAGGCCGTGCATTTTCTTATGAGTTTAATCGACTCTCAAAAGAGTTACAGGAAGAACTCGACAGGATGATTGGGCATATCCTTAGAAAGAGCCTCGATAAAAAGCCGAAGCCTTAAACTTTCGCCATTCAAATTTCACCATTAAATTACTGTTTTTAAAGTAAATACTTCTAAAATTTCAAGGTGAAATCGCCACGATTTCACCTTGGATTTTACCTTCCTCCCCTCCTCCCGAAAAAAATAAAAAAATTGCTTGTCACGAGAAAGTCAACAAGTGACTTTCAATAAAATCTCTTCCGAAAAGGGATTCACACAAGTGCCTTGTGTTTAAGGAAGAGTAAATTGAGTAACTTACGCGAATACCAGAATCGTATTGCAGATATCGCAAAACGCTCTAAAGCTGTGCTTGGCTGGGCAAGCACTGCGCAGTTCGGTACTGATAACCAATTCATTAAAGATGATGCCGCGCGTGCCGCATCTATCCTTGAAGCTGCACGTAAAGACCCGGTTTTTGCGGGTATCTCTGATAATGCCACCGCTCAAATCGCTACAGCGTGGGCAAGTGCACTGGCTGACTACGCCGCAGCACATAAATCTATGCCGCGTCCGGAAATTCTGGCCTCCTGCCACCAGACGCTGGAAAACTGCCTGATTGAGTCCACCCGCAATAGCATGGATGCCACTAATAAAGCGATGCTGGAATCCGTCGCAGCAGAGATGATGAGCGTTTCTGACGGTGTTATGCGTCTGCCTTTATTCCTCGCGATGATCCTGCCTGTTCAGTTGGGGGCAGCTACCGCTGATGCGTGTACCTTCATTCCGGTTACGCGTGACCAGTCCGACATCTATGAAGTCTTTAACGTGGCAGGTTCCTCTTTTGGTTCTTATGCTGCTGGTGATGTTCTGGACATGCAATCCGTCGGTGTGTACAGCCAGTTACGTCGCCGCTATGTGCTGGTGGCAAGCTCCGATGGCACCAGCAAAACCGCAACCTTCAAGATGGAAGACTTCGAAGGCCAGAATGTACCAATCCGAAAAGGTCGCACTAACATCTACGTTAACCGTATTAAGTCTGTTGTTGATAACGGTTCCGGCAGCCTACTTCACTCGTTTACTAATGCTGCTGGTGAGCAAATCACTGTTACCTGCTCTCTGAACTACAACATTGGTCAGATTGCCCTGTCGTTCTCCAAAGCGCCGGATAAAGGCACTGAGATCGCAATTGAGACGGAAATCAATATTGAAGCCGCTCCTGAGCTGATCCCGCTGATCAACCACGAAATGAAGAAATACACCCTGTTCCCAAGTCAGTTCGTTATCGCGGCTGAGCACACGGTACAGGCGGCGTATGAAGCACAGCGTGAATTTGGTCTGGACCTGGGTTCCCTACAGTTCCGCACCCTGAAGGAATACCTGTCTCATGAACAGGATATGCTGCGTCTTCGCATCATGATCTGGCGCACTCTTGCGACCGACACCTTTGACATCGCTCTGCCGGTTAACCAGTCCTTTGATGTATGGGCAACCATCATTCGTGGCAAATTCCAGACTGTATATCGCGACATTATTGAGCGCGTTAAATCTTCTGGTGCGATGGGGATGTTTGCTGGTGCTGATGCAGCATCTTTCTTCAAACAGTTGCCGAAGGATTTCTTCCAGCCAGCCGAAGACTATATCCAGACTCCGTATGTTCACTACATCGGTACCCTGTTCGGTAACGTGAAAGTGTACGAAGTACCTGCTGGTATTTGTAAGAACTTAACGACAGAGAACATTCAGTTCAGCTCGATGGATGTGCTGTGCTACGTCCGTGATGAAAATCCGGGTAAAGCAGGCTTCGTGACTGGTGATGCTGTCCCGGCGATCCCGTTCCAGCATCCGACCACTCCGGCGCTGGTCAACCGTACCACACTGTGGGGTTCGGCTATCAACGATATGCACCCACGCAACGGCGCTGATTACTTCACTCGTGTAACGCTGACAATGGCCAAAAAAGGCGGGCTTAACTTCATAAGCGGCGACACGATTGATGCCGGTGACTCTGAGTAATCAGGGGAAGTTCTCCGTTTAACATAGCGCCCCCGTGCGGGGCGCATAACAGGGAAAGTTATGTCTCAATATTCAATTCAACAGTCATTAGGTAATGCATCCGGCGTCGCGGTTAGCCCGATCAATGCCGATGCGACGTTATCTACCGGTGTTGCATTAAATAGCAGCTTGTGGGCTGGTATTGGCGTATTTGCGCGTGGCAAGCCGTTTACTGTTCTCGCTGTTACTGAGTCCAATTACGAAGATGTTCTCGGCGAACCGCTGAAACCGTCTTCCGGCTCACAGTTCGAACCAATTCGTCATGTGTACGAAGCTATTCAGCAAACGTCTGGTTATGTTGTTCGTGCTGTTCCGGATGATGCGAAATTCCCGATTATTATGTTCGATGAATCAGGCGAACCAGCTTACAGTGCGTTGCCATACGGTTCTGAAATTGAACTTGATAGCGGCGAAGCCTTTGCTATCTACGTTGATGATGGTGATCCGTGTATTTCACCTACCCGTGAGTTAACCATCGAAACGGCAACAGCGGACAGTGCGGGCAATGAACGCTTCCTCTTAAAACTGACCCAGACGACTTCGCTCGGTGTGGTAACGACCTTGGAGACACACACTGTGTCTTTGGCGGAAGAAGCGAAAGATGACATGGGCCGCTTGTGTTATCTGCCTACGGCTCTGGAAGCCCGTTCTAAATATCTGCGCGCGGTTGTTAATGAAGAGCTGATTTCGACAGCGAAAGTAACAAACAAAAAATCGTTGGCGTTCACCGGTGGTACCAACGGTGATCAATCGAAAATCTCAACTGCTGCGTACCTGCGTGCGGTGAAAGTGCTGAACAATGCCCCGTACATGTACACCGCTGTTCTTGGCCTGGGCTGCTATGACAATGCGGCGATCACTGCGTTAGGTAATATCTGTTCTGATCGCCTGATTGATGGCTTCTTTGATGTTAAACCGACATTGACGTACACGGAAGCGCTGTCTGCTGTTGAAGATACCGGTTTACTTGGTACCGATTATGTAAGCTGTTCTGTCTATCACTACCCGTTCTCCTGCAAAGACAAATGGACCCAATCCCGTGTGGTCTTTGGTCTGTCTGGCGTGGCGTACGCGGCGAAAGCTCGTGGCGTCAAGAAGAACTCTGATGTCGGCGGTTGGCATTACTCACCGGCTGGTGAAGAACGTGCCGTCATTGCTCGTGCGTCAATTCAACCGCTGTATCCGGAAGATACCCCGGACGAAGAAGCAATGGTCAAGGGCCGTCTCAATAAAGTATCTGTTGGCACCTCTGGCCAGATGATCATCGACGATGCTTTAACTTGCTGCACGCAGGATAACTATCTGCACTTCCAGCACGTCCCATCCCTGATGAATGCAATCAGCCGTTTTTTTGTCCAGTTAGCCCGCCAGATGAAGCATAGCCCGGACGGTATTACTGCGGCTGGCCTGACTAAAGGGATGACCAAACTTTTAGATCGCTTTGTCGCCTCCGGCGCTCTGGTGGCTCCTCGTGATCCTGATGCTGACGGTACAGAACCGTATGTGCTGAAAGTTACGCAGGCGGAATTCGATAAATGGGAAGTAGTCTGGGCCTGCTGCCCGACTGGCGTAGCCCGTCGTATCCAGGGCGTACCGCTGCTTATTAAGTAAGGGAATACAATGAGCAAAAACTTTTTTCAATCCGGGGCATTTTTGGGGAATGGACTGTCCCGTTTCGCTTTGAACTCTGATCCTGTGCAGCTGATGGAGTCTGCCCGGGCAAGCGCCGAACCGCCAACAGATCCGGTTATTAATAATAATCCGGAACCGGCGGCACAGATTAACGAGAACGTTCCACCTGACCAGGCTCCTGGGCAAATCCTGGAAGGGAAAGAAGGTAAAGAATGGACCGTTGAACAGGCGCACCAGATGATTCTGGAAGCTGCAAATCGAAGTGCTATGCAGAATGCGTTGAGTGATGCGGCCGACGCCGTTTTCGCCTGGGCTGATAGCGGTGATCTGACTTTCGACTCCCTTGATGGTTTCGTTCAGGCTATCGCTGGTATCTCTGATGACGACGACTCCGAAGCTACAGAAGAACAGGACGATGCCTATAACGAAGCATGGGCAAATGTTGCTGACTTCCTCGCAGCATGCGGTGTAGATGATGACCTGATCGAAGCACTGGCTGACGATGAAGACGACGACGCAGCTGCTGATGTTGGTGCCTCTATCGCTGGTTTAGATAGCGACGACCGTGACGAACTGGAAGCGGCGTTTGTTGTTGCTGGCACTTCTGATGAAATGCTGACTGAAGCATTTAAGAAGGTTGTTCGTAACGGTGAGATCAAACTCATCCGTAAACGCCTGCGTAAAAAACGTCTGACTGCGGCTCAAAAATCGGCGCTGAAAAAAGCGCGTCGAAAAGCCCAGACCGGTGCGGCAAAACTTGCCCGCAAAAAGTCAATGAAACTGCGCCGTAAGCGCCTTGGCTAAAGGAGGAGGCCGGAGAACTCCGGCCTTTAACTTGAATGGCACCTATACCTTATGGGGTTTACAGCCAGGCTGATGGTGTATCGCCATTTCTGAAAGTTACTTTAACGAACTCTCAGTACCAGGTTACCGGATATATCAGCCAGGGGGCAGCAATGAACATGGCCCAGAATTGGGAAGCGCCGTTTACCGGTATGTCCATGGGGTCTGTTGCTGGTGCCTTCAGTGGTTTTGCGCAGGTTGGTACTGAAACAACGTCGGTGGCCCGTTGGAACAGCTTAATGGTTTGGGAGGGGGGAACACCGCCGACGTTCACGCTGCCAGTAACTTTCATCGCTTTGTTTGACCCATTCACGGAGGTTTCAGGAGCTATCGCCGCATTGTCAGCGATGATTAGCCCGGAACTTAAAGATGCCAGTATTGGTGGTCGAATCCCGGAGCGTGTGACGCTAAACATTGGTCGCCGGATCAACATCATTGATGTCGCTATCCAGGACATAAGTTTCGATCTCGATGCGCCCAGGGACAGCAATGGGCATTTCCTGAAAAACACCGTCAACCTCCAGTTGACCGGTTCTTCGATATATAACAGCTCCGATATTGTTCGGGCGTTCCAGTAAAAGGATTTTATATGGGGCACAATAACACTAAGGGAAACCGTAAATTTATTAAGGGCCGCTATACTGCCAACGCGGCCAAAGGCGAACGACTGGTATCTTCTGAATTCCAGCTCACTTTTGCAGGCTATGAAGATATCAGTGTACTTGTTCGTACGTCGCAAATCCCTGAAATGACTCGCGAGGATGTGGAGGACTATGGTCCGAATGGTGTGAAGTTCAACCAGCACGGACCAATTCGAAACTCTGGGGAAATCCAGGTCCAGTGCGTGGAGACTATCGAAGGCGATATTCTTCAGTTCATTAAGGATCGCATTGCGGCGAAGGACTATGTTGATATCACGATGGCTGCTACCCCTGAATCCAAATCTTCCGGGGTTAACGCTGTGACAAAAGCTGCTACAACAATTGAAATGTTGGACTGCAAAATCTACAGTGATGCAATCGACTTTAGTACCGAAGATGTGACTGCCGCTGTGCGCCCGTCACTTCGTATCGTCTACAACTGGATTGAGTGGGATTAAGAGTCATCCCTTGTATTTTAAAGCTCCTTCGGGAGCTTTTTTATTTGGAGAGGAAAGGGTGCATTGAGGATACCTGACACACGAAGAGTGGCGGGGATCTCTCCCCGCCAGGTCTCTTACCTTTCAGATTCGTAGGCTGTGAAGACAGTGACCTCCGTCTGGCCGGTTCGGATTCGTACCTCGCAGAGGTCTTTCCTCGTTACCAGTGCCGTCACAATGACGGTTAAACAGATGACGATCAGAGCGATTAACACCGCTTTTTGCTGCTTCATAGCCTGCTTCTCCTTGACCTTTTGGTCGGTAAGAGGCTAATCTACGTATGCTAAGCATAGATACGGCCTCAGATTAATGTTAAGCGTCTTGCAGGACGCGTAATGTTATCTGGGGCTTTCTTCTATCTGCTTTTCGGGTAATGCCTGAAGCAGATAGCCTCAAGCACCCGCAACGATTGTATCAATGTCTGGCTTTTTTTCTATAGAAATCACCTGGAAGGGTGAATATCCACATCAGAAGAAATGTTGCAGCAAACATGATCCCTAATGGCCAGACCGCGCCAAAGAAAATCCATACTAAGATCTCCTCTGCTCGTTCTTTGCGGTCGATATCGACAAGCATTTTTCGGCTGATCATGTATACACAGAAGCCAATACAAACATATCCTGCAAAAGCGATCGCTAACTGTAAAAAATCAGATTGCATCTCCGACCTCAAACTGAAAACGCCAGGTAACTCCAGATTAGAGCAATCTATCACCCTCTGAATCCTGCCGGTATACCCCATTGTTCGTTATCTTTATTTTTGGCTAAAACCGCATTAAGAGCTTCGTTTACCGTCATGCAATGCGGCAGATTATCGAAGTTTGATACCCCGCCAATATCAGGAGAACGCTTGTTCTTCAGGTAAGCATATTTCCGCGCTGCCGCCTCTACTTTCTGCTTGAACTCATGTTTTTGAGCGCGTTTTTTGGATAACCGCAGATTGTCAGCCTTTGCTTTTGCCTCAGCGATCCATGAAGTCAATTTTTTGAGTCTGGTCGTTCCGGCACCGCCGGAAACTGATCTTTTTGTTTTTTTAACTTGTGACTTCTTATTCTTTATTGCCACGTCATCCTGACAGGGGGAGGGGGTATCATTTTGACATGGGGGTGTGGATAAAAAATTAAATAAAGCCAATGTCTTAGCGAGAACAGCTTTAACCTTGGTTGCCGCTGAAGAGATCTTTAATTTGCTTTCAATCAGCGCATTTTTGGCTTGTTGTGCGAAGGCCAAAAAGGATGGTGTAAACCGGTACAGGTTAGCGCGACGTTCACGGTGATCGCCGATAACAATCTCTACAGACAGAATTCCTTTGTTTACAGCTTCACGGAATGCACGAACGACGGTTGATTGGCTATAACCAGTTTCTGCCGCGATCAGGCGGTGAGGCTTGTGAATGAAGTATTCACTGGTTGTTGCCGCTAGATTTGCACATTGCGACAGGATATGCCCGGCGCTACGGGATAGACCGGAGTGTGTTACAAAGCAGGCCAATTCATAGCCAGAAAAAGTAAAATCGCTCATCGTTATACAGCTCAGGAAAGTGACTTTAGCCAGCATTACAATGCTGGTGGTTCTTACTACGTCTGTTAGCGCGTTGCCGCGACAGGTACCAGCACACCAGCATCAAGCAATCGCTTCATCAGCCACTGCTGACCTTTGCCGGTTATACGAGTCGTGAAAGAAATCCTGCTTCCATTGCTTGTATCGATCACGGTTTCTTTAAGGGTGAAATACCCACGGGATATGTATTCTTGTTTGGGGACGTTCCTGCGTTCACCGGTTGCGATCAGAATTCCGTTATCACGCAACCAGGTGAAGAGATAGTTTTGGCCCAGGCCGAGCACTTTGGCATAGTTTCCGATTAGAACCCCGCTGGCGGTAGCAACGCGTTCGGCGAATTCGACTTTAGGTGCATCCATAAGCATTTTTTGCTCCAGCCGTTGCTTTTGCTCTGCCAGGTCGGCAGCCAAACGGAGAGCTTCAGGGAGACTCTGCGGAATAGCAGGTTGTAATCTTCCGGCTCGATAGTCGATAAATGTCTGGTTTACCTTCAGCCGAAACGCGGGAGAAATCCAGCCTGCGTACTCCACAGCGAGCAATTCATGGGCAAAAGTGCCGCCGCCACGGCCTTCGAACGAAACTATGCAATTCTGCATAGTTTCTTTTTCAAGCTCTTCGATGAGCTGTTTGGCTGACAGCGTTCTTAGCCATTGAGCTGGCGCTTTATGGGCACCGAGTCCGCTCGCTCTGTGTAGAGCATTAAGGTTGTAACGGCCAGCGCGGTCGGTCGTAATTTCAACACCACAAATAACAGGCAGAGTGGTTGAAGGATCGACATTTTGATGAAGGTTTGATATATTCATATCCGCATTGAATGTTTGTTGCATTTTTTCTCCAAATTTGCATCAACCTTCAATCACCAGCTCGAAATGGTGATTCTTTGCACTTAGAAAACGAAATTTATTAGAGCAAATTTTTCTAACTCGATCCAGATCGGGTTGGTCGATCTGCTCAGAAACCTGCCAGTTTGCTGGCAGGTTTTTTTCTTTTGTTAACCTATTGCTACTGGTTTTAACAAACCAGCATCAAGTAGCTTGCGAGTTAACCACTGCTGGCCTTTACCCGTTAATTGGGGCGTCAGCCGTATCTGGTAGCCATTTTCATCATCCAGCACCACTTCTTTCACCGTGAAATACCCGGCGTTGATGTACTGTTGGCGCGGTACGTTTTTGCGCGCTCCAAAAGCCATGAGAATGCCGTTCTGGCGCAACCATGAGAAAAGGGCGTTTTGCTTAAGTCCAACGACCTTTGCAAAGTTCCCGATCAGGATTCCATTGGCCACTGATACCCGGTCGGCAAAATCGACTTTAGGGGCTGCGGCCACCAGCTGTTGTTCCAACTGCATTTTCTGTTCTGCTAACTCGGCAGCCAGGCGTAGGGCTTCTGGTAATGTCTGGGGGATCGATGGGGTAGGGGAGTTTGCCTGCTGTAATTCTTCCAGTTTGTCGATCAGCGAACGGCGGACCGCTTTTGACTCGCGCGCGGCGACTCGCAGGGCTTGTTTGAAAGTCATGGTTATGACAAGCATTGATGTTTTGTTCATTTTTTCCACTACACTTTTTGTGTAGTGCTCACCATCAAGCTCATCGAGTATTTTTTCGATGAATTTGTTGTTCCGAACCTCTGATTCCCCACATAACTTACGCGCTTCATTGACCATCTTTAACAGTGTCAGGCTGTCGATTGTGTCTCCGGTGTTGGGGATGATATTCACGGCTGGTGCTGGCGTAGCTGAAGCAACAGGCGCTGGTTTTTCAACATTTAAATTATTACCGGTCATTCTATGTGCCTCCTTTCTCATTTCTGCTGCCACTGTTGCGTAACGTAGACGTCCTTGTTCAATCAAATAATCCCTGATCTCGGCTATCAGTAGCTTGTTGATCACAGCCTTATCTGTTCGGGTATAAAAACGTCTGGTTATCATGAAATAGTTGGCAATTGCGCCGGGGATCTCCCGTGTCGGCATACAGGCAGTATGCAGGGCGATCGCTTCGGCTATGTCATTACGGGTGACGAGAGGTTTTTTCATAAACCCCCCTGAACGTCGGCAGAGAAGGGGAGGTTCCAGTAACTAAGTGAATTGCGCGAGTTAGTTGAAAAACGGGCAGTAAAAATGCAGGGGCCATCAGGCAATTGAGAGCGTGCTTCGTCTTCAGTTGCTGCGATAACGAAGTGATAGTGGTGTTTTTTACAGGAATAGAAACGCCAGATGAATTCTTGGCGTGCGCAAGGATTGGCATTAACCATAGTTACGGCCTCGTAAGTTGATAAACAACCTGCGACCCGCTGCTAAACAGGTGGCAGGACGTGACGGGGTTAGCAGACTGGCACTTACGAAACCAGCAGGCCGAAGCCTCCCCATCACGCCCCACCATAATTCGGGCGTAACGTGGTTTACGGACACAAAAATACCGCAATATCGGAAATCTGCGGTTGTCCGCGTAAGTATTCAGGCTGCTAAACCCGGTCGCAGAATTTGCTACGACGGCGGAACTATAAGCCTGAACGATTAAAAGGTCAATATGATGCGAAAAGATAGCATTCGCGACTTAAAAATACAAATTTATTAGAGCATTACTTGTTTAATAAATACACAGTTGGATCTAATAACCTCTTTTTTTTAAAGGCGAAAATATGTACCCTAAATGAGTTATAAGGCAGGTGAGGTTATAATGAGAAAACTATTACTACCGTTATTATTTATGACTGGGACTGTTAATGCAGCATCAAGCGTAAAGGATATTTGTACCGATTATACGAAATACCTTGGGCATGTTTACGGCTTTGCTGTCAGTCAAGACGAATCCATGCGCAAGAAGTTACTGTCAGATATGAAACGTCTTAAACTTTCTGAAGCGATGGTGCAGCAAGAACTATATAAAGTCGCAACCAACGAAAATGCTAAATATCAATATTCTCGCCTATTAAATCCCGACGCAAACGAGATCAATCGAAGCACTTTCGATTATATGGTAAAGGCATGCGAAACCGCTCCTGATTTTGCTATCCCTAGCTGGGGTGTGCTGGTGGCGAGCAATGCCGTTAATAAAGAAGATGTTGGAAGAAATGGCATTGACTCAATCAGAAATGCCCCAGGAATGCGCCATCAAAACGTGCAGGGTACGCTTGAAGAGCGGGCCAGGGGGCCGGGAACAAACTCCCCAATGGGAAACCTCTCACCAGAGGAATTGCAAGAGTATAACCAACGGATGGAGCAGTATGAGAAAGCAGCACGCGAACAAATGGAACAGCAAAAGAACGGCTCACTTAATACCTTCCAGCAAGGTTTAAAAGCGCTTAATTTACCCTATGAATGGTAAATATATTATGGATAACCAATTAAAATATTGATAATCGTTAATATCCAAAGGAGATAAATTAATGCGCATCAAACGATTTTTTCTAATTCTTGCTTTGCTTACACCATTTTCATCAATGGCAAATGTAAGCAAATGGTCAACCGGCGAGACTCATGGTGTTCGTTCTTATGCTGTTTCCAGCAAAGATAATTATACGATTACATTTGAGTGCGATGTTGGATTTAATAATACGGATCCCAATCAAGTAGGAACACGACTACTCACTCTCATGAAAACAGAACCTGGCGGTGAGTCATTTGATGCTAAAAAAGAACAAATAACGCTGAAAGTTGGTGATGATGAATATCCTATCAGTTCTATCGGTTCCTCTGTGGGTGATAGTTACTGGTATGGTTTTTGGTCAGATACCCCTGATATGGAAGTAAAAACATTCGATGCATACGTAGACGGAAAAAAAATCGCAACATTTACGCTACGTAAGGCCGCAGAGCTTTTCAACGCGGCACCTGAAGATGGCTGCCTGAAGCGCGCAAAATGACCTGTCACAAATGACTACTCGTAGAATCGGTTAACACACCAGATTCTACGAGGTTTCAATGACACCACGACAATTACTCGAAGACGTCAAATCCCGCTTCACACCTTTGATTGCGGATGAACCTGCCTTACTGGAATCCCTGCTAAGAAAAGCATTGGGAACCTACCAGGATAGGGCGGGGCACATCAAGCGGATACGCTTCACTGATCAGACCTGTAAATCACTTGCTTGCCCAGCTGATTTTCTTGCGCTCGTGTCGGTTACAGATCACACCGGCGATCTTGTCTACTCCGATGTTTACGATGGGAATATCGAGCTTGAAGATACTCATCGAGCGGTATACCCGCTGAATGTGTCATATCTGGCTAATTTACGTGATATGGATCTGGATAATGGGGAAGTGCCACCTGAAATCATTGGGTTACTTTCTGACTATCTGGAAGTGTTAATCGCGATACCTAACACAGATCGCCTGCGAAGAATATCTATCGCGGGGAAACTCGATGCCAGCAATTTATCCGACGAGAACACGCTGTATCAGCGAAAGCTGGATCTGGAAGAGAAAATGAGCGCAACAAGGGCAATTATCCCGGGAATTGTTCTTTTCTCATCCATGTTGAAGTGAGAGGGCTGATATGGGGTTTAATGTTGCTTCAGTAAAGTCTTATGTATCTTCGGCATTAACGACGACATTATTTGGCTCCGGCGTTGGTGAACGGGAAGTTGGTAAGCTGACGTCAATCATCATGAACAAAATGCTGTTCGCGCAAGGATGGCAGTTCTCTGTCGAAGTTGATGGACTGGAGGGGGCAGACTTCTTTGCCAAAGATATTACCTACCACGATTACAGCATCGAATATGAAACGATTAAAATCGGCGGAGGGAATATCCTTCAACCAACGGAGCGTTCGCCAGGGCAGATAACAATGATGGTCAGGGATACCGTTGATGGCCTCGTTTTGGACTGGTTTAAGACGGCAAAAAGTCGGGTGATCAATCCGGACGGTACCGGGAATATACCGTCTAAATATTTGCTCAATGTGCGTATTTATCGGTTGCTGTCCTCCGGCTTAACCAAACTGGAAAATGAGATGACGGTATTCCCGGTCACTACCGGCGATGTCACCTATGCGCGAGATCAGGTTACTGAATTTAAGTCATTTCCAATGACCTTCGCATTGCACAGCACGTTTAACCAATCCTCAAGTTCTTTGGCTTCCCTTCTGGGCTTTAGTTTTTCTCTTTGAATTAAGGAGCAAGGATGCTTTTACCTCTTTTCCCGCTACCATCGCGGCCAACTGAATTGATCCAGTTCCGTCAGCCAAATATTGCTGATGCGATGCGTTTCAACTCGATAACACCGGAGGAACAAGAACAACAGACAACGGCGTATTTAAAAGCCTTGCTGGCTGAACCCGCGAAACATGATCCCCTGACATGGACGGCGCAGGACCGGATTACCGCGTTATGGTGGATATTTACCGGCTCCCGTGAAACACCGGTCGAGACATTCACCTACACCTGTAAACATTGCGGTAAAGAGCATTATTACGATTGCGATATGAATGCTCTGGCTGAAGATATCCAGGTCCTGGAAGTGGAACCGTTCATTGACGATATTGAGGTGTCTGTAGAGGGAGTGCCTTATCAATGGCGTATCGTGCCGCTTGATGGCTGGGCAATGGAAATGCTGGAGATGCGCCGTGCTGCATTGCCACCTGAAGACGACGCGGAATTCAAAGAAGCGATCGTTGATTTGCGTTTTTGGGAATTCGCTTATCAGTGTGAGCTTTATAACGATGTTAGCGGTACTCGTGAAGATCAGGCTGAGCGTCGTTATGAAACGATTAAACGGATGGCCATTGATACTGAATTTATGAAGCTGGCGGCACACATCCGACTGGCTCATGAAAAGCTCGAACATGGTTTACCGTGCTACCTTGATAAAGGTGAAATGCGTCTTCGTCTCCCGCCGCATAAATGCCCAAATCAGGATAAAAAGGAGTCCACAGAGGGTGCATATACCCGTCTGTGGGTGCCCTTTCGGGTTACCGACTTCATTCCACAGGTGGGGATTGAAAAGCTATCAGACCTTAGTGTCCAACCTGGTTTTGTATGGGGGTATACCGATTCAGGACGCTGAAAGGCTCACTGAATCCTATGCGTTTTTCCTGTTGGAGAAACTGGAAGAAAAACTTAAACCGAAACGGTAGGCGATAAGATCATGGAAAGAAAAAACGCCAACATTGACGATGTTATAAGGACAGTTGAAACCGCCAGCGCAAAAGAGCTGGAAGAGCTTGCAGGTATCCGGGAAGCTGTTGAAGATTTGAAAGGGGGGCGCGTTGCAACTGTTGATCCTGTCTCTCGCAGTGTGTCGGCATTAAATCGCACAATCGAAAATTCCCGGCCAGACTTTGTGGCCAATGCGCCATCAGTGGACCCTATTGTTGAGGCAATGAAACGGCTTAATTTAGGGGACGTTTCTCGTGTAGTTCAGGAGGATGTTGCTCTACAGGAACCGCAGGCCAAATCAACTACGCGAAAGGGTAAAAAACGACGCAAGAAGGCTATAACAGAAGATGTAAAGGCGCAACGGACCGAAGCAGCCGAACACGCTCGCGAAATGTTCGGTCAAAAAGGCGGTGCGCAAAAAAGCCAAAACCAACGCGATGCGCGTGGTCGTTTTATTGGAAAGTCAGGGAGTAAGGCCGCAGCGGAAGATGCCCGTGCTGAACGTGCTGAAAAGGCCAGGCGCAAAGAGGATGATGAGCGTCTAAATGCTGAATCAGGTTTATTAAAAAAACTGTCAAAAGTAGCTGAAGGCATAGGTAACCCTTCAGAGACTCGTGCCGTCGATGCGTTAGGTTATGCCGTTGCTGGTCCATTGTGGGCAGCAGGGAAGGAGCTTGGCGGGATATCAAAAGAAGTTGGTGGATCGCTTAATGGTGCCAGAAAGTCTATTGCCGATGTGATTCGTGGCAATGACGATAACAGCCGTAGAAAAGGTTTTTTTAGGCGTAAATCGCAAAATAGTGCCGATGTCGTTCAGGTTAACACCCAAAAACGGACGGTTCAGGAACTTCAGGAGCAGACCAGCGAAATTAAAGAGGGCAATGACAAGATTCTCAGCGCCCTTGATCAGATAGCCAAAAACACCGGGAAAAAGAAGGGCGGCTTGCTGTCCAAACTATTTAGCCTGTTAGGGAAGGGGGCCGGTGGCGTCGCGTCGTTGTTAATGGGGCGTGGCATGCTGAAAAAAGCTGGAGCACTCGCTTTTGGCGCTCTGGGGGCAAAGAAACTTGTAGGAATGCTACGCGGTGGTGGCAAGAAGACTCTCGCCCATGAAGGCGGAGATTTGGCTGCCCGGGCAGCAGGTAAACTTGGATTAAAGGCAGTTGGTAAAGGGGCGTTACGCGCAATTCCCCTGGTCGGCACAGTGGCTGGAGGTATTTATGATGCGGTAACCGGTTGGAATGATACAGAAGCGCAACGTCGAGCGTTTGGGCTTAAATCAGGACAAGATCCATCATTCCAGCAAAAAGCCGCTTATACGTTAGCTAATGTTCTTGATATGGGGGGACTGGTATCTGGTATTAGCAGCGCCATTGGTGAGGTTCTCAAATCACTTGGATTTGAGGATATCGGCAATATGTTGCAATCATTTTCGACGGAAAGTATTGCCCAGGCCATTGATAGTGGGATTACCAACTTAGAAACATATATTTCTAACCTTGGCGACACCATTTCTACCAAGTTCGATGATTACACAGCAAAGATTGGTGATGCTGTTTCAGCATGGTTTAGCGATACATCTAATAAGCTGCTTGAAAAGCTGGATGCCATCAAAGACTTCTTTACTGTCGATAACCTGAAACAGGTTTTCAGTGATGCAATTGATAGTGCAATTGATTTCATTAAGAACCCAGGGAAACACATTAAAGAGGCGGCTGGTAATATTTGGGATGGGGTTAAAAATTTACCAGGTAAAGCATTAGATGCAGCGGTTGATGCCGTTAAAAATACCCCTGCGGCAATGATTGTATCAAAAATACCCAATCCGATCGGCGAGGCTAATGCGAAAGAAATCACTCCAGAGTTAAAAGCTCCGGTTAATAGCCACCAGGAGACGTCTGATTCTAAAACTGAATCCGATGCCAAACAGAGTAATATTGCTACCCGCGTGATAAATGCGGCACTGGACACAGCGAAAGATAGCAATAAAACAGTTAAACAAACAGCCAATCAGATTATCAATGCAAATGCCGTAGAAACGAGCAATAGCGCGTTGCAGACAATTGATAAAGCTATTGGTCAAAATAGCTCGTCATCATCGTCGCTTAATACCACTGGCACCAGGAATGACATTCAGAAAGCTGCGGATACCTACAACAATGGCAACTTGGATGTAAAAGTCGGAAGTCTTGGCGCTGAAGGTAAGGCAAATCTCGATAAGTTGGCTCCGTATTTTGCTGAACTAGAGAATAAATACGGTCTTCCAGAAGGCACTCTTTACGCGATTGCTGCAACTGAATCTGGTGGTAATCCGTATGCAAAATCCCAAACCGGTGCTCTGGGGATGTTTCAGTTCACGGGGATTGCTCGTGAAGAGACTGGCTTAGCTGAAGGTGAATCGTTTGATCCTGTGAAATCGGCAGAAGCTGCGGCTCTTCTCATGAGCAAGTATCTGAAGCAAGCCAATGGAGACTTAAACGAGGCCATCACTGCATATAACGCTGGGTTTGGCACTATTAATAAGTGGAAAAAAGGCACAGGTGACTTATCGAAAGAAAACCGTGAGTACGCGATCAAGGTCAATACTCATCGTGCTCGCTATTTAGGTGGTGAAATCTATACACCTGGGGCAGGAGCACAGGGTGGGGCGCAATATGGAGTGAGGGGACCACTGCCTGATAACGCCGTTATCGATCAGTCTACTGGTCTGGCGTTTACCCCTGGTGATAGCCCGTTTGAGAAAGGCGGTCTGGTAGACAAAATCGGCAATGCTGTTGGCGTTAACGATCTGGTCAACAAATTCATGAATGGCCGGGGGATGCGTCGGGAAGTCGTCCAGGGAACCCTCGAAGAACGTGCACGAGGAAGGGGAACCGCAACGGCAGCTGGCAATGTGTATGTTGATACACCTATGCCAGTTGAAGAGGCACGTCCGGTGGCCAACAACTCAAGTTACTTTGACCAGCTCGGCGCACAAATGGGGATTGATGGACTGTATGACAAACTCATTAATGCCCGGGGAATGCGCTCAAATAATTCTCCTCAACCAGCTTCCACGTCCCAGATGACGACTGTCGCCAACGATTTGCAGCAACCAACCGGTCGTATGCAGATAGACGGGCAGGTTATTAGTGACCTTGGCGGTTCCGGTGCCAAGCCGACAATGCAGTTGGCTGATAATACCGTTTCACTTGATGGTGAAACGAAGCGGCTGTTTGCGCAGATGACCTCATTGCTTGCCAGGATTGAAGAGCACACCAAAGACTCGGCGAAAGGCCAGGGAACTGTCGTAAAGGTCAGCACGCCTCAGCCGGGCGTTATGCGCACGGTACCACTGTCAATTGATGATCCGTTGATGAATGACTACGCGAGAGTTGATTGATGGCCAACAATAACGAAATTGATCCTTTACTGACGCTGGAGTTATCCGGCGTAAAAACGTATGAGTCCCAGGAGGAGGCCTGGGGCGCTCGTTTATATGAGTGGCTAAACACTTATCAGGGTGAGGTATACGGAGATCCGTCATGGGGCAATGTTTTACCGCAGTTTAAACACGAACCGACCAACTTGTCGCATGTTCAAATTGCGGTTGAGGCAATGCTTTTGCAAAAACTGACGGTTGATTTACCCGACATACCGATTTCTGGCTTGTCAGTAGCCGAGGGAGATGCTTTTGATAAGTTGAAAATATCCATTCGTATCAGGGATATAACTATCACACAGGACGTGGTGCTATGAGTAAAACAACACCGACTAAAGACAGTATTCGTGCAGAGTTTGAAGAGCTTGTCGAGAAAGATTCATTCTGGTCGAAGTTTGTCGGCTCTCAATTTGTCTCGATGCTGACATTGTTTATTACCCAGATTGTGTACAGGTGTTTTCAATATGCCGATGCGGCGCTGGCTGAAGGCTTTATATCGACCGCGACGCGGCGTTCCTCCATCCTGGCTGCGGCAGAAACGAACAGTTATGTTGGTACCAAGCCAACACCGTCATCGGGGATGATTGAGATCACCGCCACAAGTGAAGATGCCCCAGCGGTAATTCCCAAAAACATGCCTTTAATATCTGACGACCAGTACCCTTACATGACTATGGATGTATGCAGGTTGGTTGACGGCACCGGTACGGTAGAAGTGGCACAGTTGGAAATCCAAGAGGTGACATATACCGTTACGGCTGCCAAAGAATTTCTGGAAGTCGTGTTATCAAAGGCTCTCACTGCTGTCTGCTATAAGCTGGAAGTATTCGTGACGACCGATGGTAAGACCACGCAGTGGTCTTCCAGCACAATGTTCCGGTTAGCTGGTAGTAAAAGCCAGGTCTACGTTGAGTTTTATAAACCATCCGAACAGTTGGGTGTCCGATTCGGCGATGGGCTAATTGGGCAAATACCGCCAGAAGGTTCGACAATTACGCTTAAGGTATGGTGCACCAACGGCGATATAACCCTGGTTGCTGGCCAAAACCTGACGCCTGTCGATTCTGCGGCTAATTTAGCTAATTTGATTTCAGTTAAGACAACGACACCTATAACCGCAGGTACCGATGCTGAAACAACGGAGATCACACGTAACCGTGCACAATATTACCTTGCCTATGATGATCAGGTCGTATGGGGCGGGGACTATACGTATTTTCTGGTTCGTAACATCCCGGGGCTGTCCTGGGTAAAGGCATGGGGCGAAGGCCAGCAAGAGAAATTAGATGGTGCTTATAATGTTCAGAATATCAATAAGATATTTATTTCAGGATGGCATCCGAATAAAAGTCAGTCAGAGCTTGAAGAAATGATCCTGACCGCCTTTAAGAAGGTGCCGAATGAGTTGAACAAGAAATTCTCGTATAAAGAGGTCAGAAAACTACCCTTTAAGATCACCATCACTGGGCGGATATCGGCAAGCCTGACCATTGAGAACGTGACCGATGAGCTGAAGTCGGCACTGGAAACAAAATTTGGGCGCGACTCAACTTTCTTTGATCCGAACCGCGTCGGAAAGTACATCCTGATTAAGAAAAAAGATGTTTGGGCGTTTATCGAAACGCTGGGTTATTTCCGCGACTTTTATCTGGAATTTGTCGAGTGGAATGAGTCCAACGGCTTTTACGATTTCGTTTATCTGGATACAGAAAACTCCACCTTTAATATTTCGTATGAGGAGGAGTGATGCAGCGTTCCTGGTTTAATAACCGGCTTACATCAGCTAAGCAAAAGTCATTGCTCTATAAATCATTGGCTGATTTGGTTCAGTCAATGATGGACACCTTTGTTGACCCATGGTTGGAGCGAATTACCAACCGGAAGTCTATTTTCTCCATGAGCAAGGAGGATCTGGAGACCAGGACAAATGAACTTGGCCAGTTCTTTACTATCAGAACCTCGAACTCATCTTCCGTTCCGATGTTGTTACAACAGCGGCTTGATGAGATCCACTTTAAGGGAACTGAACGTCCTATAAACCAGACAATTTACCGCGAATTTAACGGTATTTCTGTTTTATGGGATCCGATATATGCACCGGTGGACCTTGAGCGTCATCCCTATGGCACAGTTCTAATACCAGAAAGCACACTGGAGACTACCGGCGGCACATTCGGCGAGATGTTTCTGACTTCCAGAGGGATGATCAGTATTCCCATAAACGACCTGGCCCGGACAATGGGTATTACTGGCACGATAGATCAGTCCGCAATTACAGAAGAAATTCTCAGAAAGTTTAATCAGTTCGTAAAGCCTCTACTCCCACTGCATATAGTGTTTGATGGGCTTACGCTCTATTTGTCGGTTGTTGTAAATGAACAGGCCGACATGATCACTTTGAACGAGATTTCTGATACCGAAAAAGCATTCTGCTGGTTTGAAACTTCGGATACAACTTCGCTTACTGGAGTTACGTCGATTAGCGCCCCGATCACCGCAACGCCGGGTGGCACTATTGTGAAAGCGACACCTACGTTTGACCGCACCCGCGCAGATGATTTGCTGCTGGATAGCGACGCCTGACAATCACCCCGTCCGCAGGGCGGGGTGACAAGTTACTTCTCTTACAATGAGGCTTCACAACATTGATTAGGGAAAATCATGTCTGACGTCTCAACAAACCTCTATAAGAGTCAGTTGTTGGACTATTACTATCAGCGGCGCGCTGAATCGTCCATTAACAAAGGCTCTCGATTTTTAATCAGCAAGGCCGTTTTCGGTACCAGTTCACTGGTTACTAAGAAAGGAGATGGCACTTATGAGATTGGAGAACTGCCAAAGGCTTTCGATCTGGCAGAACTGACCAGTCAATTTTGCACCATCAACCTCGTCCCAACCTACTCAGGCGGGATAATTACTGTCCGAATGGACCTTGATCAAAGCCAGTTGCAGGAAGGGAAAAACTACCCATTCAACACTCTGGTTGTTCTGGATAACGAGAACAAGCCAATCGCCATTATTTGTGTCCAGGAAGACTCGCTGTATGTGGGCAAAACATATACCGCAGTTATGGCCATAAACACGACAACAGCATAAGGATATGCTTGATGAATGACGTTACAGTTGTTACATCAGTTACTTACCCATCACCCGAGTCGTTGGCTCTGGTGGCTGATGTGCAATACCACGAACCATATCTGTCAGCCGCGCTAAACCGAAAATTCAGGGGGATTGTTGACCCGGGATTTTATGCCGGTTTCTTACCTAAGCCTGGCGGTGGGATGAACCTGTTAATCACCTCAGTGGATGGTGATAAAACCGCAGGCGCGGCGTCAGTGGATATTGGTGAATTCTACCAGGTAACTATTCAGCAACGTACGGATATTTCTCTTGCACTTAGCGCAGGTAAGAAATATGCAATTGTGCTGAAGGGAAGATACCTCCTTGGAGAGGATACCTATCAGGTTAATACCGCGTCACATATTCATGCGGCTGAATTTGTTACCAGAACCTATACCGATTCATATCAGTTAGGAGATGGGGAGCTGCTTGTTTGTACGGTGAATATCCCTGCTGGCGTATCAGCCATTACCCAGGAGATGATTGATACATCCGAGCGTATTAACCGCACGATCGGCATTGATATTTCAGACTCTGTAACCAGTACCAGAAGTGATGTTGCGGCAAGTTCGCTGGCGGTTAAAAAAGCCTACGATCTGGCAAAAAGCAAGTATACGGCGCAGGATGCAAGCACAACGCAAAAGGGATTAGTTCAGCTCAGTAGCGAAACTAACAGCGACAGCGAAACAATGGCGGCGACCCCTAAAGCCGTTAAGTCTGTAAAAGATCTTGCTGATACCAAAGCGCCAATAGAAAGCCCGAGTCTGACAGGAACGCCAACCGCGCCGACGGCAGCGCAAGGTACAAACAGCACGCAGATCGCAAATACAGCCTTTGTTAAGGCAGCTATAACTGCACTTATCAACGGTGCGCCTGGCACACTGGATACGCTGAAAGAAATAGCGGCTGCGATCAATAACGACCCGAATTTCAGCACAACTATCAACAATGCCCTGGCTCTTAAAGCTCCTTTAGCAAGTCCTGCATTAACGGGAATACCTACTGCGCCTACCGCTGCACAGGGTACGAATAACACGCAGATTGCTACGACCGCTTATGTAAGAGCTGCCATATCAGCATTGGTTGGTTCATCACCAGAAGCTCTTGATACCCTGAATGAGCTTGCCGCAGCACTTGGTAATGACCCGAACTTTGCGACAACAATGACAAATGCGCTGGCAGGCAAACAGCCTCTGGATGCAACTTTAACCGCGCTTGCTGGTCTTGCTACAGGCGCAAATAAATTGCCGTACTTTACCGGTACAGACACTGTTTCTCAGACTGACTTAACGTCAGTCGGTCGCGATATTCTGGCCAAAACAAGCGTCCTTGCTGTTATCCAATACCTTGGTTTAAGAGAACTCGGCACAAGCGGTGAAAAGATCCCCCTGTTGAACACGGCTAACACATGGAGTGCACGCCAGACTTTCAACGGCGGGATCACCGGGGCGCTGACAGGGAATGCCGACACCGCGACGAAATTGAAAACAGCACGCACGATTGGCGGTGTGGCATTTGATGGCTCGGCCAATATCAATCTTCCAGGTGTAAATACAACAGGTAACCAGAACACCACGGGGAATGCTGCTACCGCGACAAAACTTGCGACGGCAAGAAACATCAACGGTGTTAAGTTTGATGGTTCTGCGGACATTTCGATACCAACAATTACGTCCAGAGGGCGTGTTACTGCGCTCACCGGTACAACACAAGGTGCTGCTACTGGATTGCAGATGTATGAGGCGTACAACAACGGCTATCCTTCTGCTTACGGGAATGTGCTTCATCTTAAGGGCGCAACGGCAGTTGGTGAAGGTGAGTTGTTCATAGGTTGGAGCGGTACAAGTGGTGCTCATGCGCCTGTACATGTACGTTCGCGACGAGATACTGATACAGCTAGTTGGTCTGAGTGGGCGCAGGTCTACACATCGAAAGATTCCATCCCTGGTGTAAATACCACGGGCAACCAGAACACAACTGGAAACGCGGCGTCTGCAACGAAGTTACAAACGGCAAGAACTATTGGTGGTGTTTCATTTAATGGCACCGCAAACATCGACCTGCCGGGCGTGAATAAAACAGGTAATCAGAACACTACCGGCAATGCCGCAACCGCCACAAAACTACAAACAGCGCGCACCATTAATGGGGTTTCATTTGACGGTTCTAAAAACATTGAGCTAACTCCAAGGTCTATAGGCACGATTAACTCAACAACCATGTCTTTTAGTGGTGGTGCAGGATGGTTCAGGCTGGCAACTGTAACCATGCCACAGGCCAGTTCCGTGGTTTACATAAGCCTGGTTGGTGGCGCAGGGTATAACGTTGGCTCCCCGCAGCAAGCTGGCATCTCTGAGCTGGTTTTGCGTGCAGGAAATGGGAATCCAAAAGGTATTACTGGTGCGTTATGGCGACGGACCTCGGTTGGATTTACTAATTTTGCATGGGTGAATACATCCGGTGATACCTATGATGTTTATGTTGAAATAGGTAATTACGCCACAGGTGTTAATATCCAGTGGGATTATACAAAGGATGCAACTGTACAAATTCATACATCACCAACTTATACAGCGAATAAACCAACGGGCCTGACAGATGGAACGGTATATGTCATTTACAGTTCACACATTAAACCGACCGCCACGGACGTCGGCGCATTACCAACAACCGGAGGCACGCTTACTGGCGGTTTAACGGCTGCTGGCGAGATTATTTCCAAATCGGCGAATGGTCTGCGCATTGCCTATGGCAACTATGGATTCTTTATCCGAAACGATGGTTCAAGCACATACTTCATGTTGACCAA